>ENA-USUE01001204-USUE01001204.1-human-gut-metagenome-genome-assembly--contig:-NODE-1204-length-11705-cov-4.393791_pt1 | contig 11705 bp, 10 predicted proteins | sample MGYA00250060_ERZ773396 | MGnify/ENA primary metagenome ERZ773396 (study PRJEB29103, sample SAMN06111989) | human gut metagenome | biome: human gut; feature: ankylosing spondylitis patient; material...
TTTTCAAGCAGAAGACGGCATACGAGATATCCACTCGTGACTGGAGTTCAGACGTGTGCTCTTCCGATCTGCAGCAGGCGTCCGCCGTGAAGGTGACCGTACTGTCCGCCGACGGCGGCACCATGAACTGGGTCAACGTGGGCATCAACGAGATTTCCGTGTACTCCGCACCCAAGGAGACCGTGCTCGACACGGCCGACACGAACCACATGCTCGGCGCCACCATGACCGCCTCCAGCAACGAGACGGCGACGCTCACCCCCGACAAGGCGATCGACCAGAACCGCACCGGCCGCAACAACCGTTGGGCCAGCGGCTACGAGACCCCGAGCAACATCTGGCTGAAGGCGGAATTCCCGCGGCTCACCGCGGTCAAGGACATCCGCATCTATTTCTTCGAGCGTGACGTGAATCCGAAGCCTACCAATGTCCAGAGCTTCGACCTGTCCTACACCGACTCCGAAGGCACCGAGCACACGCTCAAGTCCGGCTACGCGATGACGGCCCCCGGGGCCGGTTATGTCGCTGACGTCGTCATCCAGCTCGATCAGGCCGTCAACGCCCGCTCGCTCAAGCTGTCGAACTTCGCGATCAAAAGCTCCGAATACAACAACGTGAGCGTCGCCGAATGGGAGGCGTATTCGAACGATCAGGCCGAGCCGGGCGCCACGCTCGACAGCGTGGTCTCCGACCTCGAATCCAACCACCTGACCATCGAGACCGACACCGACACGCTGGCTCTGCCCACTGTGCCCGACGGCTACACCGTCAAGTTCAACGGCGCCGACTACGAGCAGCTCATCGCCGCCGACGGCACCGTCAACCACCCGCTGGTCGACAAGACCGTGCAGGTCGCCTACGTCGTCACCGACACCGCCACCGGCAACACCAAGACGACCTCCGACATCCCCTACGTCGTCAAAGGCACCAACCAGCAGCAGGAAGGCAACAACGCCAAGCCGACCATCATCCCCGAAATCGCCGAATGGCATTCGACCAGTGCCGCCAAGCTGGCGGCCTCCGCCGTGACGAAGGTCGTCTACGACGATGATTCGCTCAAGGCCGTGGTCGACGAGTTCGTCGCCGACTACAAGGACTTCACCGGCATCAAGCTGACCGCCAAGAAGGGCGCCGCCGAAGCCGGTGCGTTCAACTTCGTCAAGACCGACTCCACGGCCGCGATCGCGCAGCTCGGCGACGAAGGCTACACGATGGACATCCGGGCCGACCGCGTGGTCGCCAAGTCGTCCAGCGTGACCGGCAACATGTACGCGATGCAGACGATCCTGCAGATGACCAAGCAGGACGCCAACGGCTTCGTGATCGGTTCGATGCGCGACTACCCGCGCTTCACCACCCGCGGACTCCTGCTCGACGTGGCCCGCAAGCCCGTCTCGCTGGAGATGATGCGCGAGATCACCCGCACGATGCGCTACTACAAGATGAACGACTTCCAGGCGCATCTGTCCGACAACTACATCTTCCTGGAGAACTACGGCAAGGGCGACAACGAGGACGAGGCGTTCAAGGCCTATGACGCGTTCCGTCTCGAATCCAGCCTGACCAACGACAAGGGCGAATCGCCCACGGCCGAGGACTACTCCATCTCCAAGAAGACGTTCAAGCAGTTCATCCAGGACGAGCGCGCCCTCGGCATGAACGTCGTGCCGGAGATCGACGTGCCCGCGCACGCCAACTCCTTCACGAAGATCTGGCCCGAGCTCATGGTGAAGGGACGGGTCTCCCCGATCAACTCCAACCGACCGCTCATCGACCACCTCGACGTGTCCAAGCCCGAGACCATCGCCAAGATCAAGGAGATCTTCGACGACTACACCAAGGGCGACGACCCGACGTTCGACAGCGACACGACCGTGCACATCGGTGCCGACGAGTTCCTCTACAACTACACGGCATACCGTAAGTTCATCAACGAGATCGTCCCCTACATCAAGGACACGAACACCGTGCGCATGTGGGGCGGCCTGACTTGGATCAACGACCACAAGACGGAGATCACCAAGGACGCGATCGAGAACGTCGAGATGAACCTGTGGTCCAAGGACTGGGCCGACGGCCTCCAGATGTACAACATGGGCTACAAGCTGATCAACACGATCGACGACTACGGCTACATGGTGCCCAACGGCAGCTACGGACGTGCCAACGCGTACGGCGACCTGCTGAACATCAGCCGCGTCTTCGACAGCTTCGAGCCCAACAAGGTCCGCAGCAGCGGCGGCTACCAGGCCGTGCCCTCCGGCGACGACCAGATGCTCGGCGCCGCGTTCGCGATCTGGAGCGACAACATCGACAAGAGCGCATCGGGTCTGACCGAATCCGACCTGTACTGGCGCTTCTTCGACGCGATGCCGTTCTACGCCGAGAAGACCTGGGCCGCCACCGGCAAGGAGAAGGGCACCGCCGCGAAACTCACGGCGCTGGCCGCCAAGCAGGGAACCGGCCCTCGCACCAACCCGTACTACCAGGCCACTTCGAAGAACAGCGTCTACGAGAGCTACGACTTCAACGACGGGCTCGCCGACGCCAGCGGCAACGGCCGCGACCTGACCATCGGCGACGGCAGCAAGGCCGCCGTCAAGGACCAGTCGCTCAAGCTCGCCGGCGGCTCCAGCTATGCCACATCCAAGCTCGACAAGCTCGGCAACGGCAACGAGCTGACGTTCGATGTGACGCTCCAGCAGGCTGCCAAGCCCGGAGACATCCTCTTCGAGGCCGACGCTCCGTACGGCACGCATGACATCCGCGTCATGGAGAACGGCAAGCTCGGCTTCACGCGAGAGCTGTACAACTACTACTTCGATTACGAGCTGCCGGTCGGCAAGACGGTCACCGTGACCATCAAGGTGGACCAGCAGACCACGAAGCTGTATGTTGACGGCGAATTCGTGAGCGATGCGACCGGCAAGTACATCGACAAGGGCATCGAGAAGAAGACCGGCATCACCGCCGCGACCTTCGCACTGCCGCTGCAGCGTATCGGCTCGAAGACCTCTGCGATCAACGGCGTCATCGACAACGTCATCGTCAAGAAGTCCGAGGCCGAGACAGACCAGTACAACAAGTCCTGCTGGACCGGCACGACCAATTCCGAGACCCAATACAACGACACGGAAGGTCTGCTGCGGTACGCGTTCGACAACAACCCGAGCACCATCTGGCATTCCAACTGGAAGGGCGCCACGGACAAGCTGACCGGTTCGAACTCGTTCTACGCCGAGATCGACATGTGCCAGAAGTACACGATCAACCAGTTCTCCTTCACGCCGCGTACCAGCCAGGACAGCGGACAGGTGACCAAGGCCGATCTGTACGTCAAGGCCAACGCGAACGACGAGTGGAAGCAGGTCGCCACGGATCAGGTGTTCGAGGCCAGCCGCGCCAAGAAGACCTTCATGTTCGACGAGCAGGAAGTGCGGTACGTCAAGTTCGTGGCCAAGTCCTCGAACGATGGCTGGGTCGCGGTCTCCGAGTTCGGCGTGGCGAACAAGCCGTCCTCCACCGTGCGCGTATTCGTCGCGGCCGATCCGGCCGAAGGCGGTACGGTGAGCGTAGCCGCCGAGGGCGAAACCGGCACCGATACGGCCGTGGACGTCGCATCCGGTGCCTCGGTGACCGCCAAGGCGGTCGCGGCGGATGGCTACAGGTTCAGCGGCTGGTTCACGACGGCCAGTGAGACGGCGGTTTCCACCGATGCCACGTACACGTTCGCAGCCGACGGCAACACGGCTCTGACCGCGAAGTTCACCAAGGACTCCACGCCGGATCCCGGCCCGAAGCCGACCATCAGCTCGATCGCCGTCACCAAGCCGACCGTCACCGATTACAAGGTCGGCGACACGTTCGACGCCACTGGACTGGCGGTCACCGCCACGATGTCGGACGGCAGCACGAAGACCCTGACGGCCGGCGAGTACACGCTCTCAGCCACGCAGGACGGTGCCGCGGTCGCGCTTGACAAGGCGTTCGCCAAGGCCGGAAAGGTCACTGTCACGGTCACCGCCAACGGCAAGACCGCCACCTTCGACGTGACCGTGACGGCCAAGGATCCCGATCCGGAACCCGCGACGCTCAAGTCCATCAAGGTCACGTCCAAGCCGGACAAGACCACGTACACCGTGGATGAGACGTTCGCCAAGACAGGTCTCGCGGTGACGGGCACCTGGTCCGACGGCAAGACGGCGCTGCTGAAGGACGGCGAATACAAGCTGTCCGCGGTCGACGCCGACGGCAAGACCGTCGACCTGACCAAGCCGTTCACGGCTGCGGGCGACGTCACCGTCACAGTGACCTCCGGCAAGCTCACCGACTCCTTCACGATCACCGTCAAGGCGAAGACCGTGACCCCGGCTCCTGGCGACAACAAGCCGGGCGAGAACAAGCCCGGTGCCGACAAGCCGAAGCCGAACACGCCTGACGAGGTCGCCAAGACCGGTGCTTCGGTCACGGCGGTCGTCTTCAGCGCCCTGTTGCTGTTGTCCGCAGGCTACCTGCTGGTGCGTAAGCGCAGGATCTGACCGAATTACGTGTCATCCCCCGCGGATGACACGCTGAGACCCTAGAGGGGGCTCCCGGTTCACACCGGGAGCCCCCTCTTCCGTTGCATGCAGGTACGTAATAACGTGTATATGTCATTATCGCCTACTGTTGCGTATCTAAGTGCGCGCAGAAACGACGAGTCCGCGCACTTAGATACGCAAACGGGGCTATTTGCGTTCCTAAGTGCGCACGGTTGTCGTTTCGGCGCGTACTTAGGAACGCAACCGCATCTGATGCCAACGCATCCGCTGGCGGAGGGCTGTCCGTGCAACGGACTAGGGCCCGTCAACAGCCTCCAGTACCACCCAACAAACAAAAAACAGGGGCTGGAAACCAGTTACGGTTCCCAGCCCCTATCAATGTCTATGAGACGGGTCTCACTCGGCCTTGTCGGCGGTCTCCTCGGCAGCGGTCTCGGCGGGCGCCTCAACCGGAGCTTCAGCGGCGGCGGTCTCCTCGACCGGAGCCTCGGTAGCGGCGGCGACCTTGGTGGCGGCCTCAGCTTCCTTGACGACAGCCTTCTTCGGGCTTACCGGCTCGGTGACGAGCTCGATGACGGCGGCAGGCGTGGAGTCGCCCTTGCGCGGAGCGATCTTGACGATACGGGTGTAGCCACCTTCACGCTGCTCCATCTGCTCGGCAATCTGAGTGAACAGCACGTGCACGACGGACTTGTTGCGGATGACGCGCATCACGCGACGACGGGAGTGCAGGTCACCGCGCTTCGCGAAGGTGATCAGGCGCTCGGCCAGCGGACGAAGGCGCTTGGCCTTCGGCAGCGTGGTGGTGATGCGACCGTGCTGGAACAGGCTGGTGGCCATGTTCGCGAGCATAAGGCGCTCATGGGCCGGGCTTGACGCCAGACGCGGGCCCTTCTTGGGTGTAGGCATAGTTTCTCCTTATAGCCCGTCGGATTCAGGTGGGCACATGCCCGAACGTCCGAATCCGACGGTTATATCTGTTGCGAAAGGTGACGTCACTCGTCCTCAGGCGAGAAGAACGTACCACCTTCCAAATTGTTGGTATCGAAGCCCAGCGGCGACGACTTCAGCGACAGTCCCATGGACTGCAGCTTGTCCTTGACCTCGTCGATCGACTTCATACCGAAATTGCGAATATCCAGCAGATCCTGCTCGGTGTGAGCGACAAGCTCGCCGATCGTGTGGATGCCCTCGCGCTTGAGGCAGTTGTAGCTGCGCTGCGTGAGGTTGAGATCCTCGATCGGGACGGCCATCTCGGGGTTGGTCTCCTCCGCGACGGGAGCGGGACCGACTTCGACGCCTTCGGCCTGCACGTTGAGCTCACGGCACAGGCCGAACAGCTCAACCAGGGTGGAGCCAGCGGAAGCCACCGCATCGCGTGGTGAAATGGCCGGCTTGGTCTCCACGTCCAGAATAAGCTTGTCGAAATCAGTGCGCTGTTCGACGCGCGTGGCCTCGACCTTGTAGCTTACCTTGAGCACCGGGGAGTAAATCGAATCGACCGGGATACGACCGATCTCATCGGTGTCCTGCTTGTTCATCTGCGCGGGGACGTATCCACGGCCACGCTCGACGGTGAACTCGATTTCGAGTTCGCCGTCGTCGGCGAGGGTCGCGATGTGCTGGTCCGGGTTGGCGATGGTGACACCGGCGGGCGGTGTGATGTCGCCCGCGGTGACTTCGCCATTGCCGCTCTTGCGCAGATACATGACCACGGGCTCGTCGTACTCGCTGGTCAGCACGATGCCCTTGATGTTCAGCAGAATCTCAGTGACGTCTTCCACGACACCCGGCAGAGTGGTGAACTCATGCAGGGCACCGGAAATACGCACGGAAGTGACCGCCGCGCCCGGAATCGAGCTCAGCAGTGTGCGGCGCAGCGAATTACCAAGTGTGTATCCGAAACCGGGCTCAAGCGGCTCGATGACGAAACGGGAACGCTGCGGATTGATGGATTCCTCGGTAAGTGTCGGACGCTGTGCGATAAGCACTGTGTGTATCCTTTCAGCTTCTGGACGGTGGTGCACTCACCTTCCGTAAGCGGTTTTGGATGGATGAGATTGCTGAGTGCTCAGACGCGACGACGCTTCGGGGGACGAACGCCGTTGTGCGCTTGCGGAGTGACGTCGGTGATGGAACCGACTTCGAGTCCAGCGGACTGGAGAGAACGGATGGCGGTCTCACGACCGGAACCCGGGCCCTTCACAAAGACATCGACCTTCTTGACGCCGTGTTCCATGGCCTTGCGGGCCGCGGACTCGGCCGCCATGCCAGCGGCGTACGGAGTGGACTTACGGGAGCCCTTGAATCCGACATCGCCACCGGATGCCCAGGACACGACTGCGCCGGACGGGTCGGTGATGGAGATGATGGTGTTGTTGAACGTTGACTTGATATGCGCCTGCCCGACGGGGATCGACTTGCGATCACGACGACGAGGCTTGCGCGCGGCCTGCTTAGGAGCTGCCATTGACCCTCGTTTCCTTGTAACGAACTGTTGTTTTGGATTGGATCCGGACGATGGGTGTCACCCCGTGGCCCGAATCGACGCCACCCTATTACTTGGTGGCCTTCTTCTTTCCGGCGACCGTGCGCTTCGGACCCTTGCGGGTGCGGGCGTTGGTCTTGGTGCGCTGACCGCGCCCGGGAAGTCCCTTACGGTGACGCTGGCCTTGGTAGCAGTTGATCTGGATCTTGCGACGGATGTCCGCGTCGATTTCACGACGCAGATCGCCCTCGATCTTGTAATTGCCTTCGAGGTAATCACGCAGCGTAATCAGCTGCTCATCCGTCAGATCCTTGACGCGAATATCCGGGTTGATACCGGTCGCGGCAAGCGTTTCCTTGGCACGAGTGCGACCTACACCGAAAATATAGGTGAGGGCGATCTCGATGCGCTTCTCATTGGGGATGTCGACTCCGGCAAGACGTGCCATTGCGATTCCTTCTGTGTTCACGCAGGTCGTGCACCGAGTCTTCCGGTTTCCCGGCCCGGGCCTGCGTACCCGGGGTTCAGCTGTTCGCTGTGACTCAGCGCCTTATTTACTTGTTGCCGCTGGAATCTGCTCTCAGCCCTGGCGCTGCTTGTGGCGCGGGTTCGTGCAGATCACCATGACGCGGCCGTGACGGCGGATCACGCGGCAGTTTTCGCAGATCCTCTTCACGCTAGGGCTGACCTTCATGGTTTTCCTTTGCTTGTACCTATTTACTTGTAACGGTACGTAATACGCCCACGGTTCAGATCGTAGGGGCTCATTTCCAGCACGACGCGATCCTGCGGCAGGATGCGGATGTAGTTCTTCCGCATTTTGCCGGAAATCGTCGCCAGCACGATGTGCTTGTTCTCAAGTTCGACGCGGAACATCGCATTCGGCAACGCTTCCACTACCTGACCTTCGACTTCAATCACACCGTCTTTTGCCATAAGCCTTACAGTCCATTCCTTGGGTGTATTACACTTGTATGTCCGAAGACACACCAAATTTAAAGGATATATCATAACGGGTCACGACACGCCGAGGCGTGCATGACCCGTTATAATTTTTTGCTTTATCCTTGCTCCTGCCGGCGATACGACCGGCAGCGGCAATCAGTCGCTCAGCGCGGCGACGATGTTGGCCTGAATGGCGTCGATGTCGCCGACGCCGTCAATGGCGACCAGCTGGCCGCGGCTCTTGTACGTGTCGAGCAGCGGAGCGGTTTCCTTGGCGTACGTGGCCAAACGCTTGGCGATGGCCTCGGGGGTGTCGTCAGAACGGCCCTGCTCCTGCGCGCGCTTGGCGATGCGCTGCATCAGCACATCATGGTCGGCGTCAAGGGCGACGACCTTGTCCAGCGGCGTGCCGAGCTCTTCGAGCATCGCGTCCAGCGCCTTGACCTGGGAGGCGTTGCGCGGGTAGCCATCGAGAATCCAGCCGTTCTTGGCGTCGTCCATGGCCAGACGGTCCTTGACGATCTTGTTGGTGAGCTCGTCGGGCACCAGTTCGCCCTTGTCGGTGTACTTCAGCGCCTCAAGGCCGAGCTCGGTCTTGTTCTTGATGTTGTAGCGGAAGATGTCGCCGGTCGAGATGGCGGGGATGCCGTAGTGCTCGGCGAGCAGGGCGGCCTGGGTGCCCTTGCCGACACCTTGCGGGCCCATGATCAGCAGTCGCATGTGGTCTCCTTGGTGAAGTGAATACGTTATATATGTTCGCTCCCGTAAAAGCGGGAGCGCAGAAGGATCAGCCTTCCTTGTGGTCGATGCCTTCGAGCAGGAAGCCGGTGTACTGGAACTGTTCGGTCTGGGCCTTGGCCTGACGCAGCGTGTCAAGACCAACGCCCGCGATGATCAGGATCGTGGTGCCGCCGAACGGCAGCTTGGAGTTGAGGTTCAGCGCCATGATCAGCACGGTCGGGATCAGCGCGACGAACAGCAGGTACACGGCACCGACCGTGTTGAGGCGGTTCATCACGTAGTTCAGGTAACGGCTGGTGGCGTTGCCGGCGCGGATGCCAGGGATGAAGCCACCGTATTCCTTCATGTTGTCGGCGGTCTCGTCCGGGTTGAACGTGATCGACGTGTAGAAGAAGCAGAAAAACACGATCATCAGCGCATACAGCGCGATGTACCACACCGAAGTGGTGTTGGCGAGGTTCTTGTTGATCCAGTCGACCCAGGACTGTCCCGACTTGCCGAACTGCGCGATCAGCGTCGGGATGGCCAGGATGGAGGACGCGAAGATCGGCGGGATGACACCGCTCATGTTGATCTTCAGCGGCAGGTAGGTGGAGGAGCCGCCGTACATCTTACGGCCGATCATGCGGCGCGTGTACTGCACGGGGATGCGGCGCTGGCTCAGCTCGACGAAGTCGACGAAGACAAGGATGACCACCAGCACGCCGGTGACGATGCCGAACTTCAGCCAATCGCCGTTGGTGCCGTTGGTGCCCCAACCGATCTCCCACAGCTGCGGCAGGAAGCCGGAGCAGATGGACATGAAGATCAAGATGGACATACCCTGGCCGATGCCCTTGTCGGTGATCAACTCGGCCATCCACATGATCAGGCCGGTACCACCGGTCATGATCAGAACCATGACGGAGAGGTTCCACACGGAGTTGTCCGGAATCGGCGAGGAGCACATGTTGTTGAACAGTGCGCCGGACTGTGCGGTCACCAGAATCGTGGTGGACTGCAGCACGGCCAGGCCGATGGTGAGGTAACGCGTGTACTGCGTCAGCTTGGCCTCACCGGACTGTCCTTCCTTGTGCAGCGCCTCGAAGCGCGGGATGACCACGCGCAGCAGCTGCACGACGATGGAAGCGGTAATGTACGGCATGACACCCAGCGCGAAAATGGACAGCTGCAACATTGCACCGCCCGAGAAGAGGTTGACCAAGCCGATGAAGTTTTCCTGGCTACCGCTAAGTGTGTTGATACAATCCTGCACCGTCTTGTAGTTGACTCCCGGCGTCGGGATGAGCGAACCAATACGGTAGATGATGATCATGGCTAAGGTAAAGAGGATCTTGTTCCTCAGTTCCTTGGTCCGAAAGGCTTGGATTAACGTCCTCACAAGGATTCCTTTCCGTTGTGCGCGCCCGGCGCACCGAAGCAAACAGACTCTAACCGTCGAGTTTAGCGTACGGGGTCTACCCGCAGACACGCTGGTGTCATATGTCATATGACGAGTCGTAATGACAGATAAGGCCCTCGCCCGCGACATGAGCGGGGAGGGCCTTATCTCATTGGTCACATGCAGTGTTGCCGAACAACAATCAGTTTTCGGAAACAGAGCCGCCGGCGGCCTCGATCTTGGCCTTGGCGGAAGCGGATGCCTTGGCGCCCTTCACGGTGACGGCCACGGTGATGTCACCATCGCCGAGAACCTTGACCGGGAAACCGCCACGGACAGCGCCCTTGGCAACCAGCGCGTCAACGGTGACCTCGCCGCCCTCAGGGAACAGCTCCCCAAGAGCGGAGACGTTGACAACCTGGTATTCCTTCTTGAACGGGCTCTTGAAGCCACGCAGCTTCGGCAGGCGCATGTACAGCGGCAGCTGGCCACCTTCGAAGCCCGGACGAACCTGGTAACGCTTCTTGGTGCCCTTGTCGCCACGGCCCGAGGTCTTACCCTTGGAGCCTTCACCACGGCCGACGCGAGTGCGATCCTTCTTGGCGCCCGGAGCCGGCTTCAGGTCATGCATCTGCAGAATATCTGCCATAATCAGTCAGCCTCCTCAACGGTGACCAGGTGACGGAGGACCCGCAGCTGGCCACGGAGGGCCGGCGTGTCTTCACGGGTCACGGTCTTGCCAATCTTGTTCAGGCCCAGAGTCTGAGCCGCAGCACGCTGCTTCGGAGTGGAGTTCACCAGACCGTGGTGCAGCTTGATGTTCAGGTTAGTCATCACTCACCGTCCTTCTGAGCGGCCTTGGCCTGTGCTTCTTCACGGGCCTTACGAGCCTCGGCGATGCCTTCGGCGCGAGCACGCAGCAGGGAGTCAGGAGCCACCTCTTCGAGGGACATGCCACGACGGGCTGCGATCTCTTCCGGCTCTTCGAGCTTCTTGAGAGCGTCGACGGTTGCGCGCACCACGTTAACGGCGGTGGCGGAGCCCATCGACTTGGTCAGGACGTCGGTGATGCCAGCGCATTCCATGACGGCGCGGACCGCACCGCCGGCGATAACGCCGGTACCCGGAGCAGCCGGACGCAGGAGCACGGTGCCAGCAGCATCATGGCCGATCACCGGGTGAGTGACGGTGCCCTTGATGCGCGGAACGGTGAACATGTGCTTCTTGGCATCCAGCTGGCCCTTAGCGATTGCAGCCGGGACCTCACGGGACTTGCCGTAGCCGACACCCACGGTGCCGTTGCCGTCGCCAACCACCACGAGGGCAGCGAAGCTGAACGTACGACCACCCTTGTGGGTCTTGGACACACGGTTGATGGTCACCACGCGATCGAGCATCTCGTTCTCGTGAGATTCCTCACGACGGTTGCGACGCTCGCCACGACGACCCTCACCACGCTGGCCACGACGGGACTTGCGATCCTCGTTGGTAGCTTCAGCAGCAGCCTGAGTGTTCTGAGTTTCTTCAGCCACTTGGGTTTCCTTTTCGTTGTCGCTCACAGTGCCAGACCTCCCTCGCGGGCGCCTTCAGCGACAGCTGCGACGCGGCC
>ENA-USUE01001221-USUE01001221.1-human-gut-metagenome-genome-assembly--contig:-NODE-1221-length-11581-cov-4.963491_pt1 | contig 11581 bp, 10 predicted proteins | sample MGYA00250060_ERZ773396 | MGnify/ENA primary metagenome ERZ773396 (study PRJEB29103, sample SAMN06111989) | human gut metagenome | biome: human gut; feature: ankylosing spondylitis patient; material...
TGAACGATCTGTAACAGTGAATACTTCCGGGCAAATGCCCTCGCATGTACCGCAAGCGATGCAATCCTCTTCAATCCAAACTCTTTTAATTGCCATAATTTTATTCCTTTAAGATGATTAATATGTTAATGTAACAAACAACTTTTGCGGATTGTTTTCGGGAGAGGCCTTTTAGATCATTGTATAGACCGTGAAATGAGCTTATCTTTGGTTGATATATATTAACGTTTATACGCCACTGTTTTAAAATAAATTTGCTACGTTTACAGCAGAAAGTTTCATTGAATAACCATTTAAAAAATCTGAAGTATTATGGATAATGCTATTTTTAGATTTCCTAAACCCATTAATGAGCCGGTAAAAGCGTATGCTCCCGGATCAAGTGAAAAAGCATCCTTAAAGAAAGCGTTAGCGCAGATAAGTTCCGAGGAATGGGATATTCCTCTGGTAATTGGCGGAAAAGAGATCCGTACGGGTAATACCGGTAAGGTCGTTATGCCTCATGATCATCATCATGTATTGGCTACTTATCATAAGGCGGGCGAGAAAGAAGTACAAATGGCTATCGACGCCGCCATGAAAGCGCATAAGGAATGGTCAGAACTTCCATGGGTGGAACGTGCGTCTATTATGCTTCGTGTAGCTGAGTTGTTGGCTACGAAATATCGTTATATCCTGAACGCTTCGGTTATGTTGGGACAGAGCAAGAATCCGTTCCAAGCGGAGATCGACGCTCCCTGCGAATTGATCGATTTCTTGCGTTTCAGTACCTTCTACGCTAGTCAAGTATATGCCGATCAACCCTATTCCGAGACGGGTATATTGAATCGTATGGAATACCGAGCCTTGGAAGGTTTCGTGTTCTCGCTCACGCCGTTTAACTTTACGTCGATCGCTTCCAACCTGAATATGGCTCCGGCTATGATGGGTAACGTGGCGGTATGGAAACCGTCTACTACGGCGATCCATTCGAACTATTTCTTGATGAAGGTTTTCCAAGAGGCCGGCTTGCCCGATGGCGTAGTGAATTTCATCCCGGGACAGGGTAGCGTGATCGGTAAGGTGATTACGGGTAGCCGTGATTTGGCAGGATTCCATTTTACAGGCTCTACCTCTACGTTCAATACCTTATGGCGTCAGATCGGAGAGAACTTGGGGCATTATAAATCTTATCCAAAAATCGTAGGCGAGACAGGTGGCAAGAACTTTATCTTCGCTCATCCTTCCGCTCCGGCGTTGGATGTGGCTACCGCTATCGTACGCGGTGCGTTCGAGTATCAAGGGCAGAAGTGCTCGGCGGGTTCTCGGGCCTATATCCCGGCTTCTCTCTGGAAAGAGGTGAAAGATTACGTGGGCGATATGCTGAAAGAGATCAAGATGGGTGACGTGCAGGATTTCACGAACTTTGTCAATGCCGTGATCGATGAGGCTTCGTTCGATAACATCATGAGTTATATCGATTATGCGAAACAGTCTCCGGACGCAGAGGTTCTTTTTGGTGGTAACGGGGACAAATCTGTAGGTTATTTCGTGGAGCCAACGGTTATCCAGACCACGGACCCGATGTTCAAGAGCATGGTAGAGGAAATCTTCGGGCCGGTGATTACGATCTACGTATATGACGACGCTAAATATGAGGAGACTTTGGAACTTTGTGATCGTACTTCTCCGTACGGATTGACGGGTTCTATTTTCGCCCGTGATCGCTATGCGATTGATAAGGCATTCAATACCTTGCGCTATTCGGCCGGTAATTTCTATATCAATGATAAACCGACCGGCGCCGTGATCGCCCAGCAACCGTTCGGCGGTTCCCGTGCGTCCGGAACGAATGACAAGGCCGGTGGCCCGCTGAACTTGATTCGTTGGACGAATCCTCGTTGTATCAAGGAATGTTTGGTTCCTCCGACGAGCTACGGGTATCCGTTCTTAGGTGAGAAATAATTGTCATAATTAAGAAATACCAACTGATTGTGGGGGAGACGGGGCGTGCCCCGTCTCTACGCTATGACGTTACCTTTATCTACATACAATATGTTAGACTTTAACAATACCGAGATCGCTTTCTCGTCGAAGTCGCGGGGAGAACTACAAAATGCTTACTGGCTTTTTAATACGATAAAATATCCTTGGTTGGTAAAATGCGCTAAAGTAGCCACGAGTATAGCCTTGAAAATACATTTCCCGCTGGCTTGGGCGGTGAAGCCTACCTTATATAAACAGTTCGTTGGGGGAGAAACTTTACAAGACTGTTCCGCTGCCATCAACCACTTGATGAAATACAACGTGAAATCGACGCTCGATTATTCGGCGGAGAGCGAGCAGACCCCGGAGGGCATACAGGCGACTTTCGAGGAAACCTTGCGCTCGATAGATTTTGCGAAAGGAAATACGAATCTGGCCTATGCCGTATTCAAACCATCCACGATCACGACCGATGAGTTACTGGCCAAAGCTTCCGAGAAACGGGAAGAGCTTACGATAGACGATGTCCGGCATTTCCGCGAGTTCCGCGAGCGTTTTATGGCGCTTTGCCAACGGGCTTACGATAACGACGTACGTATTTTAGTGGATGCGGAGGATTATTGTTTCCAAGATGCCATTGATGCGTTGACCGATGAGGCGATGCGTAAGTTCAACAAGAAACGTGCGATCGTATTCGCTACCTTGCAAATGTATCGTCATGACCGGATGCCTTATCTGCGTCGTATCTACGATGACGCCGTGGCGAAAGGTTATATTGCGGGCGTGAAATTCGTGCGCGGGGCTTATATGGAAGCGGAGCGTGCCCGTGCGGCGGCGTTGGATTATCCCGATCCGATTTGTAAAGATAAGCAGGCCACGGACGAGAATTATGATGCGGCGGTCCGTTTCACCATGGATCATTTAGATCGTTTTGAGATGTTTATGGGAACTCATAATGAGGAGAGTAATTATAAGTTGGCGAAATTGATGGACGAGAAGGGGATCGCCCGCGATGACTCCCGTGTTTTCTTTGCGCAGCTATTGGGAATGAGCGATAATATTTCCTTCAATTTAGCCCATGCGGGATATAACGTAACCAAATACGTACCGTACGCCTCGGTAAGGGATGTACTGCCGTATTTGATCCGGCGTGCGGAAGAGAATACTTCTGTCGCGGGGCAGACCAGCCGGGAACTCCGGATGTTGGAGATGGAAATGACTAGGCGGAAAGAACATAAACCTGCCGAGGGCAGGTAAAGTAGTTTGTCAGCATATTTCGGGGCGTATTGGTGCTGGCAAACTACTTTGTCTGCCTATTTTTATTTACTGGCCTTCAGTCCCCGGATCACGGAAGAGGTAAAACCGGAAAGTTCCATCTCATTTAGACCCTTGATCGTGATTCCGCCCGGAGTCGTTACCTTATCGATTTCCATCTCCGGGTTACTTTTGTTCTCGAGCAACAAATCAACGGCGCCTTTCACGGTATGTACCACGATCTCTTGCGTTTGTTTCGGATAGAAACCCAATTCCACGCCGCCTTCTATCGCCGCGCGGATATAACGCAAGGCGAAAGCGATGCCACTGGAGGCCAATGCCGTTCCTGCGGCCATCAACCGCTCTTCTACCAGCATGGCGTTACCCAGCTCGTTGAAGATATGGATGATTAGATCCGTTTGCTCCTTGGAGGCGTTGCGGGCGGAAACGAAAGTCATGCTGCTCATCACCTCGATAGCCGTGTTGGGCATGATCCGGAAGATCGTGGGAGTAGCCAGACAATCGAAGTCTGTATTCTTGGTCAAATAAGTATTCAACAGGTCGAAAGTCACGCCAGCCGCTACGGATACGATGATTTGTTTCTCGAAGTCGAGCACCGACTTAATCTCATCTATAATCATTTCTACACGCCAAGGTTTAACGGCGATTATAATGATATCAGCGTTTCGTGCCGCTTCCACGTTATCATGGGTCAAGATAAAGTCCGGATCGATCTTTCTCATCTTCTCCAAGGTCTCGTCCGATTGGGCGGTACAAGTGATATCAGAGGCTTTGAACATGGTTCCTTTCGCTAAACCTCGGGCGATCGCTCCACCGATATTACCCGAACCGATAATAGATATTCTCATTTTGCAGATAATTAGTTATATATTATGTTTCCTGAGGAGGCAAACTTAGATAAAATATCTCAAATACGTACGACTTTGTAGAGTTAGCTACGGATAAAAAACTTACATTTGCGGTCGATACGGACTTAATACTAATATAAATATATAAAATTACATGAAAAAGACAATTCTAGTTTCAAGCATGCTATTCGCTCTGACTATGTCCGCTACGATCCAAGCGCAAGACACGGAGAAGAAGGAGAGTGAGGAGGGATTCGTGTTCACGACCGTGAAAGAGAACCCCATTACATCTGTTAAGAACCAAAATCGTGCGGGTACGTGCTGGTGCTACTCCTCGTACTCTTTCTTGGAGTCGGAGTTGCTTCGTATGGGAAAGGGCGAGTATGACTTATCCGAGATGTTTACGGTATATAACACCTATCTGGATCGTGCCGACGCTGCTGTGCGTACGCATGGGGATGTTTCGTTCTCGCAAGGTGGATCTTTCTATGATGCGCTTTATGGAATGGAAACATTCGGCTTGGTTCCGGAAGAGGAGATGCGCCCGGGCATGATGTATGCCGATACGTTGAGTAACCATACCGAGCTTTCCGCCTTGACGGACGCTATGGTGGCCGCTATCGCCAAGGGAAAGTTACGCAAATTGCAGTCTGATGAGAATAACGCCATGTTATGGAAGAAGGCGGTCGCTGCGGTACATCAGATCTACTTGGGGGTTCCTCCTGAGAAATTCACGTATAAAGGGAAGGAATATACACCGAAATCTTTCTTCGAGTCTACAGGTTTGAAGGCTTCGGATTATGTCTCATTGACTTCTTATACGCATCATCCGTTCTATACCCAGTTCCCGCTAGAGATTCAGGATAACTGGCGTCACGGTATGTCGTATAACTTGCCGCTGGATGAGTTTATGGAGGTCTTTGATAATGCGATTAATACGGGTTATACGATCGCTTGGGGTTCCGATGTGAGCGAATCTGGTTTTACTCGTGACGGAGTGGCCGTTATGCCTGATGATGAGAAGGTACAGGAGTTGAGCGGTTCCGATATGGCTCATTGGTTGAAATTGAAACCGGAGGAAAAGAAGCTGAACACAAAACCGCAACCTCAGAAATGGTGTACCCAAGCAGAGCGTCAGTTGGCTTACGATAATTACGAGACGACAGACGACCATGGTATGCAGATCTACGGTATTGCCAAGGATCAAGAGGGGAACGAGTATTATATGGTAAAGAACTCTTGGGGAACCAACAGCAAGTATAACGGTATTTGGTATGCTTCCAAGGCGTTTGTCCGTTATAAGACCATGAATATCGTGGTTCATAAAGATGCCCTGCCTAAAGCGATCAAAGCCAAGTTAGGTATCAGATAATCGATCTGTTAAGGATGGTTTAAATAGAAACTAAACCCCGATAGCTTCCGGCGATCCGGTAAGTCTATCGGGGTGATCTATATATACAAAGATGTGCTGCCTATAAATTTATTGGACAAGTCTTAGCGTGTAGTTAAGATCTGCCGCCGCTTTTTGCAACGCGTCGTTCATCAAGGTCAAGTTATCCCCTTCTACTAGGAAATAGATGACGGGTTCGCCATCATTGGGAATCAACTCGTAGATTACCGCGCTAGCGTCATCGGGAGTTCCGTGCTTTACTTTTTGTTTACCGGTTGTAATGGCTTTCTGAGGAGCTTTCTTCGCCGCTCCGGTACTTGAGGCTACTGCTTCCGGTACGGTATAAAGAGCATCCAACTCGAATACGCCTTCCTCGTCTGCGTTATCTTGTTGATAATACAAGGTTAAGTCATAATCTACGTTCACGCTATCCGGAGAAGTCAGGGTTCCCTTATACTTTTTTTGGATAACCGGTCCCTTTTTAGGATCAGCCTTCAAGGAATCTCTCATATTTACGGGTTTTGCCGGTTGAGTCGCCTTAACAGAATGGATCAGTGGCAGAGACGGAGCGTCCGGAGCCGCCGACATTATGGCGAATTCTTCTTCCTCTACTTCTACGGGTACATCCTTTTGGGCTTGTTTCCCGCTACATGCGGCCAAAAATGCCATAGCCGCTACTGCGATAAAATACTTTTTCATTACCATTATTTATTTTATTAGTGACGTTTGGACATATAACATAAAATCCCCCACGATTTGTTTCGTGAGGGATCATTTTTAACTATTTACCGTGAAATATTTATTTCTTTGAAGGCTCTACCCTGTCATCCAGATAGGGAGAGGCCGGGATCGTGGAAGCGCTTCCGTCTCGTCCGGCGAAATAGTGCGGTGACATGATCTCTACGCCAGCCTCATTGAATACGTCCTGTATGTTTTGATGCAGGTCGGAATAGATATCCCCGAGTTTATCGGCGTCCTTTATATAAGCGTTGATTTGATAACAGGGATAGTAATCGCTTAGTTCGGTCTCCAATACGAAAGGCTTCGGCTCTGGCAATACCCCGGTGGTTTGGCGGGCGGCATTGATCAATAATTGATGAACTTGCCGCCAAGGTACGTCGTAGCCGATCGTAACCGTGCTGTGGATGATTAATCCGTATTGCCGTGCGGATACGCTATAATTTGTTGTATGGGAGGACATGATAAAGGAGTTCGGGATGGTCACTACCTCATTCTTAGGGGTACGTAAACGGGTTACAAACGGAGTCTTCTCGATCACGTTGCCAGTCGTCTCGTTTAGTTGGATACGGTCACCCAATTTAAAGGGCCTCATATAAGTAATGACCAGCCCTGCGATGATATTTCCGATCACCGTACTGGAACCCAACGATATGATCAAACCGACAAATACGGATATGCCTTGAAATACCCCCGAGTCCGATCCCGGCAGATAAGGATAGATCATGGCGATCATAAAGGCGTATAGCAGGAAACGGATGATATTAAACGTCGGTTGCGCCCAATCCGGGTAAAAACCTGATATTTTCAGGTTCTCGCTCTCTATCTCGTTGGCTATGTATTGGATTCCTTTTACGATGTATTTGATACAGTAATAGATCACCAAGATGATAAACAAGTTCGGAATATAGGAGGCTACCGATTTAAAGATCATCTTTACCGGCTCCAACAAATAGGAGAATATCTTCAAGGCTAGATCTTCTGTTTGCGGGAAGATAGCGAAAAGGATCGGTACACTGATGGTTAACTGGATTAGTAACACGATCCATCGTATTACGTTGGTGAAAAACATCAATACACGTCCTTGGCGATGTGTGTTGAGAAATTCATAATCCCGGATGGTAATAGATCTGAGTCGGTTCTGCTTTAACCAGATAATTTTCCTGCGTAGCTTCTTAAACAGATAGTTGGTCAGCTTAAACAGGAAATATTGGATGATAATTACGAGGATGAACAATAATACCCGTTTCGCTATCTGCAAGATACTATGTTGCTCCCTTAACTCTTGTATCTTGTTTTGGATAATCGGTTGATATTGTTCTGCGAGGGCTATACGACTGAGATTTTGCCATAGGGCATCTTGGTCGGTGATACTTAGGATAACCTTATCTCCGTACATGATATCCGTTACGTATTCGCTGTCATAGATATAGATGGAATCCTTCTTCAAGGAATGCGAGGTCCCGATCTTTACCATGATATTGAGGATGTCCTCAGCCCGGTCAACCGGGGTGCGGCCTCCGCGCTTGGCGTAAAGGTGAAATAAGGTATCCCCCTCCACGACTACAGGTACGCCGGGAGTCAGTGCCCGAAGGGAATCGATACGGTTTCGTTGCTCGGACCTTTTTAGGGAGTCGGCGGTAGCGTTGCTGTTTTTCGTGCTTTCCAGCTCGTCTTTCAGTAAGATCTCGTTTAGTTTCATCTCTTGCAACTGGAGGGCTAGCTCCTGCATCTTGATGGAATCCTTCCGGTGCTGCTCATCGAGCGAAAGCGTATCGGTTGGGGTAACTGGTTCCTCCGGATCATTGCCTAATGTCGTAGACAATAGTTCTTCGGCCTTTTCCCTTAATTGGGCGTTGGACACCGTTGGCAGGAAACTGATTCCTGCCAAGATCACTAATCGCAATAAAAATTGTTTCATCGAATCGTGGATTAACTATTTACCACCGGCCGGAAGATGTTCCAGCCAGTATTTAGCCATTGTCTTACGTAGGTGAAGAGTTGTTCCTTCCCTTTCGTTGATGCTATGGCTACGCATCGGGTAACTGATTTGCGTAAACATCTTTCCGTTCTTGATCAACTTGTTCACCAGCATCTCGCAATTTTGGTAATGCACGTTATCATCTCCCGTACCATGAATAAGCAGCAGATTACCTTCCAGTCCCTCGGCATAGGTAATCGGGGAACCTTTGTGGTAGCCTTCCGGATTGTTCTGCGGAGTATTCATGTAACGTTCTTGGTAGATCGTGTCGTATAGGCGCTGGTCAGCGACAAAAGCGATCGCTATACCGGTATGGAATACTTTCGGATAACGGAACATGCAGTTCAAGGTTTGACTGCCGCCGCCGCTCCATCCGGTAATGCCGATCCGGCTGGCATCGATAAACGGATATTGACGGGCCATATCTAAAATACCTCTGCTTTGATCCTCGGAGGAGAAAGTGCCCACTTCCCCGTAAATACATTTACGCCATTCACGCCCACGAGGAGTATTCGCGCCCCGGTTCTCTATACTCACCTCGATATAGCCTTGGTTCGCCATATATTGTTGCCATAAATCTCCGTTACCCCATACATCTTGTACGGTGGCGCTCGCCGGCTCGCCGTATACCTCTATGATAACCGGGTATTTCTTGGATGCGTCGAAATCGACAGGTTTTATCATCCATGCGTCCAAGGTTAGATTGCCGGACTTGACCTTGATAAATTCTTTCGGGTTTAATCCTAAGGCAGCGTATTGGTCCTTGGCTTGAGCATTATCCTCAAGCATGCGTACGGATTGATGTTTCGGAAAAGAAACCATGTCGATAACGGATGGGGTAGAGGCGTTACTATACGTATGTATGGCCCATTTGCCGGTGGGTGACATATTGTAGCGGTGCTGTCCGGATTGTTCCATGGGGCTTACACGCTCCACTTCTCCATTGCCGAATGCTTTAGCCCGGTACAAGTAGCGTTGGGTGAAATTGTCCGGGGAGGCAATGAAATAGACCCAGCCCTTTTGTAGATCGGTCCCGACCGGCGAGATATAATCAAAATCACCTTTGGTGATGGGTTGTATCTCTTTTCCGTCCCGGCTTATCCGGTATAAGTGTCGCCAGCCACTACGCTCGCTTTCCCATGTGAAATAGCGGTTGTCCTTTAACCATTGTATGTTATCATTCGTGTCCAGCCATGCGGCATCCGTATCAGTGAAGATATTATTCAGCGAGTTATCGGATATCTTGGCGATCCATACCTTATTTGTATTCTGCGGGCGGTTTAGTTGCTGTATGAACAACTCGTCGCTTTCGGGGATGAATTCCATACGGGGCAGGTAGTTGTTCCGGGGATCTCCGGGTATGGCGATCCAAGTGGTGTTCCCGCCGGTAGAGGAAACGTAGCCTACTTTTACGGCTGAATTGGTGGTTCCTGCCTTGGGGTATGGGAAATGGATTACCTTTGCGTAGATGGAGTCTACATTATTAATAATGTCGAACACTCCCGTTCCTTTCGTATCGCTTTGCCAATAGGCGATATGCTTTCCGTCCGGGCTCCAGCGGAAACCATCCCGGCAACTGAACTCCTCCTCATATACCCAATCGAAGGTTCCGTTGACAATCGTATCGCTTCCGTCTTTTGTTAGCTGCGTGATTTTCCCGGAGTCTATATCTTCTACATATATATTATTGTTGGAAACATAGGCCACACGTGTGCCATCCGGAGAGAATTTAGCGAACATCATGGAGGATTCCGGCATTCCTTTTCCCAATTGACGTAAAGCGCCGTCCTTTAGGTTTAATACCCAATAGTCACCCCGGGTATCATAACGCCATACCCGTTGGGTATTGTTATAAATCAAGACTTTCTCATTATCCGCACTCCAAGAGACGCTACGTACGGGGATAGGCCTTCCGGTAGATTTGTCCGTCAATAGGGATGAGGGGATAATGACTTCACGGGAGTTATCTTTCGCTCGATAGGCGACGATATCCGTGCCTCCGGTTTGCTTATTATTTTCCAAGCGGCTATAACGTTCACCGTCTTTTAGCCAAGTCATGCTTCCGATGCCTTTTGTTTGTATGATGTTACCGGCAACTATATCCTCAAGATTCAACGCTTTTTGTGCCATGCTTATACCTCCCGACAGAAGGCTGATCGTGGCGATCGCTATTAATTTGTTTAGTTTCATGTTGTATTAGTTGGTTACTACTATATTTATGCAAAGAACGGAAAGTTAGTTGATATAACAAAATGGATTTGTATATTCGCGCCTCGGAAATCAAGAATAATCATAGTTTAATTTTATATAGAAATCGGAATGAAAGCACTTTCAATGTATGTATGGTCACTTGTAGTGATCATGATGATGGGATTTACTTCTTGTGGGGATGATGATGAGCTTCAATTCTCGGAAGAGCAATTGGCTTATATCAACAAAAACAAGGAATACATCTGGGAGAAGAAAGCGGAGAAAGACGAGAACGGTGAATTGAAATATAAGCAAGTTGTTATAGGAGGTGATACTGCCTTATACCGGATCATTCGGAAAGAAAATGAGTGGACAACAACACCCACGATGACTTCCGTGGTCTATTTGCTAGGTCTGGAAGGGAAGTTTATAGATGGACAGGTCTTTCAAAAGAAACTGGATAGATCAAGTTTTTCTATGAACGGCATTATCCCGGGCTTAAGCGGTGTCTTATTGAATATCCATCTGGATGAGACCGTGGAGGCGATTATCCCGGCTTCGCTAGGTTATGGATATGGAGATTATAGCGGTATCCCCGGAGGTTCTACTTTAATCTTTACTTTTACCTTGGATAAGGTCGAATGAATATTATCAGACTAAAGGCACATTTGGTTTGATCTGACTTTTATCTTTATAAGATTTGGCACGGTTACTTAATTCCGCCAACGGGTTAATAGTATAAATAGGTGTGGTGTAATTTCTTTATTTTGAACATGTATACGATTTGTTCGTAAATATTCGATAGTTTCGTTGATTATCTCCTTTTTTCTTTTTAATTTGGCGGATTATAAACATAATCTTGATATTATGAAGACTGCCATTGTTCCTTTCTTGTTGCTTCTGAATGTTCTTGTCGCTGTAAATGCACAGACTAAGGATTCTGTTATCTTGGTGAAAGATAGTATTACGGTAAAATTGCCGGATGTCTACGTTACTTCCGAGCGTCCTTTGGTTACGGTTACGGACGATGCCTTATCTTTCGACGTGCCTAACTTGATCATGGCCAAACCGGTGAATACTGCATTTGATATTTTAGGAGAGATTCCCGGATTGGTGAAAGAAGAGATCGGAAGAGCGTCGTGTAGGGAAAGAGTGTAGATCTCGGTGGTCGCCGTATCATTAAAAAACGCGATC
>ENA-USUE01001263-USUE01001263.1-human-gut-metagenome-genome-assembly--contig:-NODE-1263-length-11255-cov-136.277957_pt1 | contig 11255 bp, 10 predicted proteins | sample MGYA00250060_ERZ773396 | MGnify/ENA primary metagenome ERZ773396 (study PRJEB29103, sample SAMN06111989) | human gut metagenome | biome: human gut; feature: ankylosing spondylitis patient; material...
ACTCATAGGTCGTATCCTCGTCCTCATACTCGTATTCATCGTATGATATGCGAATAGTCCGGGGAGTATAAAAATGTCTGAAAGCATAGATGATGCTTTCCGTTAGAGCCTTTCCTACTGTGCTGACAAAATGCAGTTCAAGCGTCCAATAGTCGAAACTAAAATCTGCGAGTTCACCACCATATCTGTCATCTGTTTTGTACAGTGTCACAGAAACATAGCCTCTTGTACCGCTTTGCAGTTCCACAAGATGCCCGTAATAGGTAAAACTGTCATTATTTGATTGACCGGACTTGGTTATCCGGTCAATCAGTCTGTAGATGTAGTTGTATTTTGGCTTTTTCATAGCAGTGTCATTTCTTCGACTGTCACCGTATAGCCGTAACCGTCCTCTGTTCTCCATTCCTTGCACCGTGGCAGGTCTATCAGGGTGCTACCGTGTTGCACGTTGAAGTTTTCTTGGCAATCTGCGATTTCATCTTCAAACGCTTTCATCGCATCGTCAAGTGAACGATATGGGGCGTGTCCGTCAGAAATGCTGTCCTGCATTTCAATGAGGGTTGTAAGTAGATAGAGTGTCTGTTCCATATCCATAAGATTTTATACGAACGGAATGTGCCGTCCATGTTTGTTTAAGTATTCAAGCATCTCCTTGGCTTCAAGATGTGACGCCATGTTGCGGTCATCGTGTCCTGTCTTATCGTCAGCGATAACCTTAATGCACTCCTTTATGAGCCGCCAAAGCGACTGCTGTAACGTGCGGTGCATTGTCGGGATAACTGCTGCAAACAGTTTGGGGCTGAAGCTGAAGGAGTTTAGAGCCATTTCCACCTGTTTTGCAAGTTCCTGTTCCTTGTTGGGTCTGTTGTCCATAACTGATATTTTTTAAGTTTACTTTTCCCTTTCTTCCGGTGTGTTCCGGACTTAGAGGAATTTTTTACTGCAAACACGAAGCTAACGGCAGGCATAAAGGCAAGGCTGACACGAAAATACGCTCCGCAGGAGGAAGATTTTCGGAAGTCACCGACAGGTATGGCCTTGACGGTTGCCGGACGGACTTAACTTCGCGGTAAAACAATCATCTGAGGCCGGCCAACCGAACGAACACAAAAAAGACAATATAGAAGAGGTGTTTCAGAACATAGCGTGTTCTGATTTCATATAACTGGATTTTGGGGAGTGCGAGAATACGATGTGAGGCAAAATCTTACAGCCCAAACGCAGAAAGCCATTAAATTATAAGAGATTGCCGCAAAAAATGAGTAACTTTGCACCCGGATAGAGGCAACTCTTGTCCGAAACATACGAAAAGATAAGAAGCGTTATGCTCATCAGGTATTTGGAAACGTAGGAAATTTTCAAATTGCATACTAAGATGGCATGGTGGTTCTCACGCTATAGCGTGGGCTGCTATTACTACATCTGTATGCAAGGTTTCCTACGACCTCCAAATTAGAAGTGGTATTGCGGTCCGCGCTTTTGCATTTAATAATCAGCCTTATTGGACTATGGGGCGCACATGTGAATAGTAGTGAAAAAGATTGAAGCAAACAAACAACTGATAGCTGCGTGCGGGCTGTATTGTGGCGCATGTCGTAAGTATCTTACGGAACAATGCCCCGGTTGCCACCTTAATGAGAAAACTTCATGGTGCAAAATCAGGACATGTGCCAAAGGCTGCGGTTTTCACACCTGTGCTGAGTGCGATAGGGATGTTACAGATTGCAGGATTTTCTCCAATCCCATAGGGAATGTTTTAGGTCTCTTGTTCGGGTCAGACCGTCCTGCATGTATCAACTATATCCGTGAACGTGGTGAACAGGCATTTGCCGATGAAATGACCTTACGCAAATGTCATGCAATAAAAAAGCAGTAAAGTAAAATATATGGAAAATATATTCAATTCCAATACTGGAAAGACTAATAATCGTTTAGATATGAAAGATAAAATTATTCACTTTTTAGAGAATCACCTTATTGGCAAGAAATTGGCTACTGATGAGGTTGTATATACACTTGGAGATGGGAATTTGGAAGGTATATACAGCGACCAAATGGTGTTTTCCAATCTGGAAAGAACAGTAAATGGCTTTAAGTTTAATCTCACTACCATAACCCATGAACAGATTTTTAATTTAGATGAGAACGGTGTGAGAACTACCATCGCTAAAGACTATACAGGTACAAGTGTGTTTTGTTATGAATTGGCAATGAGGAAAAGTACAAATCAATTAACAGGGTATATGCATTGTGTTTCCACGACAGTTCAAAACCAAACGATGGATGCAGTTGTATGTGGTATATTTGATGTCGTCTTTGATGGAAAGGAACTCTGTTGGCAGGAAAACCAATTACTGTATAGGGATAATCCTATTGATGAGGATAAATATAAGCCTGTAGCTTTTGATTCCAGAATCCGTGTTTATCTTAATGAAGGAAAAGTTGTATATGAGTATCTTCCTACACTTTGGGATGTCAATCCGAAAACATTGGAAAAAAGATTATCAAAAGACGATTATCCTCCATATATATCAAAAGAAGTATAGACAACATAAAGAACTCTTTTTTCTATAAAGATAATTCCATTTAGATCAATGTTTTTGATGTCAAAATTCAACAGGTTGCTTATTGTTGCACTTGTAATATGGTGCGCATGCTCACTATATTCCGCAAATACCGACTGCGACAAGAATACGGAACGTATTGAAGCCGATTCATTTCTTGCCAATATGCCGGACAAACTTCAGGAATGCCAGACAGAAACGATCCGCAAGGCGATTGCCGGCGATGACGACTTGCTTTTTAACGTAAGAAATGCAAGAAACCTGGCAGCTGAATTACCCATTGGAGTGACCCGCACTGACATAGGCAACAACCTGACATTCTTCCGTAGCGATCGCTATGATAACGACACGATACCACTACTTGTCTATTTCCACGGTGGCGGTTGGGTGATTGGCAGTGTAAACAGTTGTTCCCGATATTGCGCAGCAATGGCTGAGAAGGTTCGGAAAAGCAGCCGCTTTCCTACTAGTAAAAAAGGAGAATGCATCCACACGGACACATCCTCCTTCTTCTCTTATAAACTATATACTCTCTATGTCAACTATTCAAGAACGATCACTTTATATTTCGGAACCAAAATCTTCATGATAGTCCAACCTATCAAATAAGCGACGGCACATACGCAGAAGATAATGAAATAGCCGGCAGGCTTGCCAGTGAAGCCCATAAATGTCATCTGAGTAGCATCTGCATAAACAAACAGATTCCCGGCCACCTTCTGCAAGATCATGGAACCGACACCACCGGCCATACCTCCGATACCCGTAACGGTTGCAATAGCCGATTTCGGAAACATGTCACCGACAGTAGAGAAAATATTGGCAGACCATGACTGGTGAGCTGCACCACCGATACCAATCATGATAACCGGAAACCACGGAGAAATCGTACCCAACGGCTGCGCCAACAGTACCAACAAAGGAAAGAAAGCAAAAATCAACATCGCTTTCATACGAGCGGCATATGGGTTCATTCCACTTCGGTTAATAAAAATCGTCGGCAGTTTACCTCCGTAAATAGACAACATCGTGATGGCATACAAAGTAAAGATCAACCCCATGCCCAACGGATCGGAGGTCTTGATACCGAACTGCGTATTCAGATAAGAAGGAGTCCAAAAAAGGAAAAACCACCAAACCCCGTCCGTCATGAATTTACCGACAACAAAGGCCCAAGTCTGTTTAAACGTGAAACATTGCAGGAAACCTATCTTCTTCTCGTGTTCTTCTTCGACGACGACAATGTCTTTTTCGTTCTTATCCTGTTCAATATACTCCAACTCGGCTTTATTCACATGTTTGCTCTTGTCCGGGGTCGTGTACATGAATACCCACAAACCCATCCAGACAAAACCGAGCGCACCGATCACGATAAAAGCCATTTCCCAACCCCAAGCTTTTGCCAACAAGGGAATAGAGATAGGAGCGACCAAAGCCCCAATAGAAGCACCGGCATTGAAGATCGAAGTCGCATAAGCACGGTCTTTCTTTGGAAAGTATTCAGCCGTAACCTTGATAGCAGCGGGGAAGTTACCTGCTTCACCCAATGCCAGAATACAACGGGCAGCCAGAAAGAAATACATACTCACGGTTGCCAATATCACAACAACATCTCCTGTCGCTGCAATCAATTCGGCTGCACTATTCATTCCGACATAATGTTCGGTTGCAATACCACAACCGGCATGGAGACAGGCTCCGAACGACCAAACACCGATAGCCCAAAGATATCCTTTCTTCGTACCCATCCAGTCGATAAAACGGCCGGCAAACAGCATACAGATTGCATACACAATTGAGAAAACTGATGTTATCGTACCGTAATGGGATTCATCCCAATGGAACTCCGGTTTGATAAATTCATCCCAGGTCAAAGAAAGAACCTGGCGATCGAGGTAATTCACTGTTGTTGCAAAAAATAACATCGCACAGATTGTCCATCTGTAATTTGTCATTTTCTCACTTGCTTTTTGAAATGTGTTCATGATATTAATATTCGTTTTTCATAATACGGGGCAAATATAAGGCATTTTTTTTGTTCTACACAAGTTTATGTGTGCGAATACACGAAGTATTTTTATTTCTTTCACATCCCACCCCTGATTCTTAGAGGTTTGATTTGCATAAAATAAGCATTTTATGTACGTTTGCCCCTCCAATGTAAACTTTATAAATACCATGATTATTATGAAAAAGATTATTTATCTGGTACTTCTGTCCCTGATAACCGGTCTGGTCGCCCAAGCCCATGAAAAAACAGGCGAATGGAACGGATGCGACCGCTACGATTTCACCTTCAAGGATCGCCAGGCAACCATTGTCGTTCCTAAAAAAGCAGCCAAAGGAAATCCGTGGATCTGGCGTCCGGCGTTCTTCGATGCTTTTCCAAGTGTGGACAAAGCGTTACTGGAAAAAGGGTTCCACATTGTTTATTATGATGTAACTCATCTATATGGAAGTCCAAGGGCAGTTTCTCTGGGCACCGAATTCTATGAGAATATGACGGATCTTTATAATCTTTCCGAAAAAGTCACGCTGGAAGGATTCAGCCGCGGCGGTTTGTTCGTCTTCAACTGGGCGGCTCAAAATACAGAGAAAGTGGCTTGTATATATGTAGACGCTCCTGTTTGCGACGTGTTTAGCTGGCCGGGAAGAAAAAACACGGCTTTGTGGAATGATCTGTTGAAGGAATGGAACCTGACAGATGCAGGAATGGAACATTTCAAAGGGAACCCGATCGACAACCTCGCCCCGATTGCAGCCGCAGGTATACCGATCATCAGTGTATGCGGCGACAGCGATCAGACCGTCCCCTACAAGGAAAACATGGATGTCGTACGTTCACGCTACCTTGCGGCAGGAGGTCCGGTGGAAGTTATCCTAAAGAAAGGGTGCGACCATCATCCACATAGTTTGGACAATCCGGAACCGGTAGTAGACTTCATCCTTCGCCAGCAGCCGGAGTACGAAAAGTATATACATTACAATGTACGTGGCAGCTTGCAAAACTCGTTCCGTAAATTCGAGAAAGAACGCCGGGCGCGGGTTGCCTTCCTGGGAGGTTCCATCACGGAAATGGACGGATGGCGCAATATGATAGAGCGACAACTACAGCAACGTTTCCCTTATACACAGTTCGAATGGGTAGAAGCAGGCATCGGTTCGACCGGGACGACTCCGGGTTCCTTCCGCCTGCAACATGACATCCTTTCGAAAGGGAAAGTCGACCTTCTTTTTGTTGAAGCCGCCGTAAACGACGACACGAATAGATTCAGCGCCCTCGAACAGGTACGCGGCATGGAAGGGGAAGTGCGCCATGCTTTGGAAAGCAACCCGGAAATGGATATCGTCATGTTGCATTTCATCTATGACCCGTTTATCCCGATGATCGCCCGCCGCCAGATGCCGGATGTTATCCTGAATCACGAACGGGTGGCGAATCACTATCTTATTCCTTCGATTAATCTCTGCCAGGAGATCGGCGAACGGATGCAAAACGGCGAATTTACCTGGGACGAGTTCGGCGGCACTCATCCGAAACCTTTCGGCCATAAGTTTTATGCTGCCGCTATCGGCCATCTTTTCGACGAGATGTGGAAAGGAGTTTCGCCGGAAGGGACAATTGCGGCACACGACATTCCGGCCAAGCCGCTGGATGCCTACAGTTATTATAACGGAGACTTCATCGCTCTCGAAAAAGCCCACTTGAACAAAGGTTGGAAATTAGTAGACAACTGGCATCCCGACAACAAGGCCGGCAAGCGGAACGGCTTTGTCGATGTTCCTATGTTAGAAGCTACACGTCCAGGAGACCGACTAACACTGGATTTCCGGGGGAAAGCGATCGGTATTTTCTGCGTCAGCGGACCTTCTGCCGGAATCTTGGAATATAGTGTCGACGGCGCCCCGTTCAAAGAACTGGATACTTTCACTGAATGGAGCCACAATCTTTATATTCCCTGGGTCTACATGCTGGAAACGGAACTGAAAGACACGGATCACAAACTGGTTCTCCGCATATCGAAAAAGAAGAACCCCGCCTCACAGGGAACGGAATGCCAGATACGAAATTTCGTGGTAAACGGCAGATAAAGATTCTCCATTCGGCAAAAAGAAGACCTTCTTCTTACATAAGTTTTCGAAAAGGACTATCATACTATCATAATTCGAATATATCTATTGAATATCAATAAGTATAGGAATGATAGTAGCAAATTTGACTATCATGCTACTATCATTCCACAATCATAGTTGTCTGCCACTTTGGGATTTTTCCAAAAGAAACGGACTAATTTAACTAAAAACAGGCAGATCTATTCACAAATACCCTCGTTTTAACAAGATTCCACCCCCATCTGTACGGTCGCAGGACCTGGATATGAAAGGTGGTGAGACCCGGATGTCAAGAGAGACAAGTAGGTAATTACTTTAAAATAAGTCATATGCTTTCGAAAAAAATGTGCTTGTTTTATGATAGCATGATTATAGGAAAAGCAACTTTCATACCATCTATCATTCTACGCTCATTGATTTTTAATGAATTGACAACAAATCATGATAGTATAAAGGTAGTTTTCACAAAAGAAATCTGCATAGAGACAAAGGGATATTTGCCATCAAGAGCAAAGACTGATATCTTCATCCAAGACATTTTCAAAATCGTGATAGATCTAGCATCATGTATTCGGTTGGATATCATCCCAGTCTGCACCGCCATTCGCTCCGATAATCCAATTAAAAGCATAATGCCGTTCCATGACAACGTCCCCATTCAGCGAAGCAGGAGCTTCTTTTCCATGAACTCGTGCTTCCACACAAGCCCAATCATACCGAAGTGTAATATCGGCAGCATCCAATATTTCGGACTGCGAACGAGAGAAACCTTTCGAAAGCAATCCACCGATACCTTTATGTTGCCAGAAAATAGCAGCCAAAACAGGGACATCAATAATCTCAGACGGATAAGGCAAATCATCCACAACACCTGCCGCCCAAAGCAAAACACCGGCACATTCATAGCGCCATCCGAACAGAATACATTCCTGTTCTTCCGGATCAGGATTATCGATATAAGCAGCTTCGGCCGGTGACAGGTAAGATTCCACCTCGTACAACTGTTCCATCTTATTAAAATAGAACAAGGCTTCTTCCCGTCCCGAACCTCCCGAAAGCATGACTTCCGAATAGACAGCAACAGCAAACAACGCGGCGGCACGTTGCACCATCTCCTTCCGGCTTCTCAAACGGGCTTCACTTTCCAATGCTTCACTACGCAAATATTCCATATAAGGGACATGTTTCTCTTCGAGCAACGCAATCGAACGCAAACGTCTTTCCACATCAGCCTGAGCTTCTTCCTGGTAGTTCCCGTCCAATAAATCGGCATTCCCGACCGGGATAAATTCGGTCAACTGACTTTCGCCTTTGGCAGAGAAGAGGAGCTTCCCTTCACCGGTAAAGATCTGCATGCTCGGATAGAGCAGAAAACCGTTCACGTCTCCGGCAATCTCGAATAAACGGTTCAGGATATAGTTCGTCCGGTCTTCATTGTCGTTCAGATCGAAAGTGATCCCAGTCACACAGTTGAACACACGTATCTGGAGCAAGACATTTTCTTTTAGTCCAACCAATGGCGTCTTCACCTGCGAGAAATAATTGGCCATACCAGATATATGGGAAGCAATAAAGTCCGGCTTGCTCATCCGGTGCTTGATCGAGAAGATGACATGTGTTCCATCCGGCAAAGTCAAGTCGATCGTTTCGTCTTCACAAACAAATTCTTTGGTCATCTCTTTAAAACGTTCCCGGATTGCTTCCACGATACGGTTAGAATCTCCGATGACCGTGTACAAAGTAACATTCGCTTTTTCCATTTTTTACTTTTTTATATCCGAGCCACCGGATGGTTATAGCATTTTACAAAAATAGCAAATTATAAACATCCGCAAAGAAAATGCTGCACCCTTTTTCCTCTCCATTCATCATATTAGAAACAAACACCAGATATTATTATGAACAAGTTACTTTCGACTATTCTATCCGCCGTCTTATTGATGGGCGGATTGTGCCAATCTTCCTGCAGCGATAATGACGACATCAAGCTGACAGGCATAGACGGGCGGCCCAGTGTCCTTCTTTCAAACGGGCTAGTTACCGCTTCATTCATTTACTCTGGCAACCAGTTTGCCGGGATCCAATATCCGGATGGGCAAGCGACTCATTTCAGTTATGAGGAAGGGGAATTATCCGGCATATTCTACACGCCTCCCAAAGATATGGCTGACGGACATGCCTGGGTACATTTTAACAAAATCGGGGACAAAACCTACGAAGTCAGCCGTGGAGGTGAACCGTCAATGGACATAGATTACCGAGAAGAGGTGACACTCGATACAAACGGCTTGCCCGTCAGAGTAACCTTCACCGGCATTTTCCAACAAGGGGCGAACCAAGAAAAACAGATCGAGGAGGGCGATCGGAAATCCGATATTGAAAAGCTACCGATAATAACCAAAGAAACGGATATTTTAAACAATCGTACTTGCTCGTTTGAATGTACTTTTGCATGTTTTATCAGATAAAAAAGAAAAAAGATGATTGACATACAAAGTAAGAATGGAAACTCCAAGTTTTTTCTCCTTACCCTGTTAGGGATGTTGACGGCATTCGGGCCATTTGTCACAGACATGTATCTCCCCAGCCTGCCTTCGATGAGAGAATATTTCAAGACAACACCTTCATTGGTACAATTAGGTTTGACAGCCAGTATGATCGGACTGGTGGCAGGACAAATCTTTTTCGGCTCGCTAAGTGATAAGTATGGACGTCGCTCTTCAATGTTGGCAGCCATGTATCTTTTTATCATTTCCACGATAGGTTGCATCTTTGCTCCCACTATCGAGAGATTTGTAATACTGCGCTTGCTACAAGGGATTACGGGAGCCGGCGGTATCGTAATCTCCCGTTCCGTCGCGACAGATATGTTCACCGGTAAAGAGTTGGCAAAGACACTTGCGATAATCGGAGCAATCAACGGAGTCGCTCCTGTAGCCGCTCCGATCATCGGAGGAGGCTTAACAGAAGGGATTGACAGGAAAGGGATCTTCTGGGTATTACTGGCATTAGGAATTATCCTGCTATTGGGATGCCGGCTTATCCGTCAGATTCCGCCGACCGGAAAACAACACGCTCGCCAGTAGCATAGGCATGCTTGCCCTTTCCATTATCGTATGTATAGCCATGAACCTAAATTGCAATTTCTGGATTTACGAGGGATTGCTAATCATCTTACTATTCATGATGGGCTTCTCTTTCACCTCGACTACCGCCTTGGCTATGGAATGTGAACGTGAACATGCCGGCACAGCTTCGGCTTTATCGAGTGCAGTCGGCTTTGGGTTCGGAGGACTGGTATCTCCTTTAGTCGGATTGGGCGATACGATGGTCACGACGGGTATTGTCTTCATGGCATGCGCAACTTGCTCTTTGGGTTGCATACTTTGGGCAAGGAAGATCAACGCGTTCCGGGAAGTATCTCCCATCATGCGGAAAAGGGCAACATCCGCACCGGCATAAGATGGAAATCGGCAAGTACTTAAAAACACAAAAGGTTTACACTCAATGTGTAAACCTTTTGTGTGGTCCCACTTGGCTGCCCTACTAGGCGGATTCGCCTTCCATGAGCGGTTCCGAAACGGGGGTTTCACGCTCAACAGGCAAAGCAGGAGGAAAGCCCTTTCTGTTGAGATGCCGGATCCACAGGGTGCAGGCGGCGCTGATGAGGCCAGCGGAGCCCAGATAGGCGCAGAGATACCAAGGTTCGCCGCCATTCCAAGCCACGAGCATGGTCGCCACCATCGGCGTCAGGCCCGCAGCGAAGATGCCCGAGAACTGATAGACGAAAGAAATGGCGGAATAGCGGACGGAGGGGTCGAAGCTGTCGGAGAAGAGGCTCGACATGGTCCCGAACACGGCGGCGTACACGACACCGAACGGCAGGGCCAGAGCGAGGCAGACATAAAGATAGTTGTCGGAATAGTTATGGAACACCCAGAAGGCCGGAAAGCCGAGGATGCCGAGCAGCAGGGCGCAGAAGCCGAACACGCGGGCCTTGCCGATACGGTCGGCGACGTAGCCCCAGAAGGGGATGAAGAAGGACATGACCACGGAGGCGATCATGACCACCGCGAGGGCGGAAGAACGTTCAAGCCCGCGGGTCTGGGTCAGGTAGCTCAAAGAGAATACCGCGAAGGTGTTGAAGGCCACGCCGTCGATGAGGCGGGCGCCCATACAGGCCACCATCATCTTGGGATAACGCTTGAAGGCGTCGAGCAGGGGATACTTCACTTCCGGCATCTTGGCCTTGGCTTCCGCGAAGTCCTTGGTTTCATGCACGGAGGAACGGATATAGGAACCGACGAACAGCAGCCCCGCACTCATGATGAACGCGATGCGCCAGCCCCAGCTGATGAAGGCTTCGTTGGAAAGCACTGCGGAGAAGAAGCCGATGACGCCGGAGGCCAGCAGCAGGCCAAGAGAAAGCCCCACCTGCGGCAGGCTGGCGTAAAAAGCGCGCTTGTGCGCGGGAGCCGACTCGAAGGACATCAGCACGGCGCCCGGGAAACGTATGTAGACCGCTTAGCTTTTGCTCCTGGAGCAATGGCCGACGGAACAACCTATTATGCTTATCAC
>ENA-USUE01001276-USUE01001276.1-human-gut-metagenome-genome-assembly--contig:-NODE-1276-length-11146-cov-6.092420_pt1 | contig 11146 bp, 10 predicted proteins | sample MGYA00250060_ERZ773396 | MGnify/ENA primary metagenome ERZ773396 (study PRJEB29103, sample SAMN06111989) | human gut metagenome | biome: human gut; feature: ankylosing spondylitis patient; material...
CATGTATGGGGAAGAAAAATGTGCTTCTTTTTATTTTTCTTACAAAAACACTTTTGACTTCACTCAAGTACGGCAACAAGTAGGCTTAGTTATTCAGCATGCTAACACCGATCCGCCCATAGAGGGCAATAGATTATTTGATGAGCGGAAATCAATAAAAGCAGAATTGGAAAAATGGGAAGAATGATGGAACAGAAAAAAAAGAGTAGTAAGCAATGGCGTCGTGAAATCATTGCTGATGTTGAGCGGAGAGAAGCTGAGAAGAAAAAGGAAAAGTGGCGTATAAGGAGGTGCTGGTTAGTGATATATGGATCAACATTTTCTTTCTCTTTGTTAGTTCTATCAATCGTATTACTAAATCTGTATAATGATAAAGTTACCTTCACTAATATTATACTTGGATTGATAACCATTAACGGTGGATATTGCTTAGCGGGGTACATAATAATAAAAACTGTTTGGAGCCTGCATCCCAAAATACCCCTAAAAAATGACGGAAAATTAAAATCGATAGCTTTGCCGGATTGTTGGAAATCCTCAACTGGTGAAAAATATAAATTTAACAGGATTGATGATAAACAGATTGTCATTGATAATGATTACGTATTGGCGAGGATTTTTCTATTTTTGTTTCTTTTTATTATCTTTTTAGGCCTAGTCTATTTTGCAGATGCCACTCCTTCAAAACTTTCGACCGAAGGTTTTGTAAATGCGTTATTATTCCTTGAAATTGATGTCGTTATGTTGTGGGCGGCAATCAGTCAAATTCTTAAACCTTGGCGGCGGATCGTTTTTGATCGCGTTTCTAAAACCATAACTATACCTGCCCGATTTATATTTCAGAAAAAAGAGACAATACCTTATGACCAAGCTGTGGTCACACTTTTTGGCAATTATCATGCGAAGACTCTCAGCGGCAAGGGTGAAGAAGAAATAGTAATCGCCAATCCACGCCGTTCATTGGGCGGAATCCCCTTAGGCATTGCTGGCGGCATAGATGCCGCTAAGCGCTTTGCACGCTTCATACAGGTATACATGGAGGAAGAGGAGTTGCCAGACATGCCGGAATTTGAGAAATATAGGAATAAGGAAAAGCAGGAAAATGCTGAAATTGAGAAAGAAATCCCTATATGGAAGAGATGAATATACCTTTAGATTCAAGAAGGCTTCTTTATCACGAAGCAAAGACTATATTAGAACAAGTGTTTATATCTCCAGACAGTAAAGATGTGTGGAATTTTTAAAGAAAGAAACAGTTATGGAAATGGAAACAGATAGAAACCGCCCCTCTACAATCAGAATTATAGCCGGAATCATTGTATTGTTATGCGGATTTCCGGTATTTGGGGTTTGTTGTTATGGAATGTGGCGCTTTACAAATTGGTCTTATGAGGAGCTATGGATTTTTGAGTATGTATGGGGTAAGCTATTAATACTCTTCGTATCCGGAATGATATTTTTGATGTCGATAGGACTGATTTTGGTAGGTGTATTAATCGCAACAAAGATATGGATGGGGAAAAGCAGAATGATGGAGCATATTATATATCCCTTTCCAACTGTATTAACGGCTGAGCTTGCCGATAGCATGAATGTAGAAAGAGCTGATGATAAATTTTTTGTCTTCAATCCGAGTTCCTTAATCCGGAGTACTTTGATAGTCATCGGGGGGATTCTTTCATGCGTAGGAATAATCGTCATTTATCGAGAAATAAATGATCCATCTAGTGATCTTTATTCACCTCCCATAAGTGGAGGAATAGTAGCCTCTTTTTTTCTGCTTTTAAACGGATTACTTGCTCCTTCCCGTCGTTTTGTACTAGACAGAATGAAGGGTACTGTGACTTTTCCCCGCCATTTGTTTTTTCCACGTTGTACCATTCCCTTTTCAAAAGTAATTCCGGGGTATTCTAACGGAAACTTAGGTTTTGCACATCCTTACAGTGGAATTGTCATTCCTGTCCTTGGTGCGTATGATTCCGGCTGGTGGTCATTTTATGTCCTCTATATGGATAAAAATCGTCCGTTACCTCAAGGGGACACTTTCGATCCTTACAGGGAGAAAGACTTTTTACGCCGGAAGGCAGAAGGATTCCCTAAACCGATATATCCTAATACCATACTTGTTACAGATGCTTATATGGGTTATATATATGGTACGGATGAGTTTAAGCAGAGATTATCTAAAATAAAACACAGAATAGTATATTATTATGACAGAGTGTCATGGTATTGTCAGAAGCATGAAATAGAAATACCGAATGATAACGATTTGGCCTTAATCGGCATCTGGAAAAAACAATTTGTATTTAAGTTGTTTGCTCCTGAAAATGTGGAATATATCGTACTTCCCGACGACACTGTATTGACCGACTGTTTTCTTTGTGATAGTAACACAGCGGAGGTAAAATATATCAAATAACCTGATAGCATGAAAGTACAGAAGTCATATAATCCATTAGAACAAGTATTTATATCTCAGATTAACTTAAAACAAGAGTAGAAATATGAACTCATTCTTCCAAACCCTTGCCTTAACCTACCTGCTCTACCCGATGCTGGGATTGTTGCTGGTAGGCTTAGGCATTTTCATAGCCAAGAAGAACGCCTTGCTGGGCAACAAGCGGCTGGTAGGTTATACCGTCGGTGCAATCGTCATCCTGACGCTCCCTGCTTTGCTGGGATTTCTTGACTACGGTTTCATGCCCTACGGCTACATCTTCCTTGCCATGTTGTATCTCCTTCTGGGCAGTTATAACATACGAATGATAGCATGGGTGTATAAGGACGACTACAAGTACCGCCACGAAATCATTCTCACCGGTTTTATACTGGTAGTATCTATGCTGTTCTTCACCCTTGTATTCAATCTCTGCAATGAACTGAAATACGGTCTGTGGGCATCCACCTGCCTGCTTCCATTCGTCATTGTCTCGGTATTTATCCGCACCTACCGTATCTTTATCGCCATTCCGATTCCCGTGTATGAAGTATGGAGATATACAGACGATACCGAGCAGGACGGATATTTTGACCCGGGCAGCCTGCAAGTCCTGCAAATAGAGCTATACAAACAAGAAAGCGACCGGGAACCGGTCAAGCTCAGTGTGAAAGCACCCGACGAAATGCAATTCGGCACATGGTTTCACCGGATGATTGACGACTATAATCTGAAGTCTCCACAAGCCCCGATAGACGACTATGCCGCAAAAGAGGGAGGATGGATTTTCTACCGGAAGCCCACCTTGCTATCTCCCCGGCATTACATAGACTTCAACCTTACCGTAAAGGATAACCGCATCCGCAGCCGTGATGTAATTGTTGCTAAACGGGTAATGGAACATAATGAGAACTAAGAATATAAAAATAAAACTACATACTATATGGCAAAGAAAAATTTAGTAAACTGGTCGGACTGTATGCCGCTGTCAGCCGCCATCTTCAACCAACATGACGATTACTTTCTGGACAGCATTCGCGACAGCATAGAAGTACGAACCAACAGTTATAACTACGGGCTGTTGCCCGCACGGCAAAACAGGGATGGCGAAAACGGCATCCGTATCAGCCAGCACGTGACCGGACACATCGAAGTGCGGCTGAAATACTGCGATGCGGTCACCGCTTCGGGTATCCGCATCCAATTTGATGCCACCGAAACGGGAAGCGAATTAGTGAAGAACTATTCTGTAGAATCGGATACCCGTAAGAATATCACGCAATGGGACATTATCCTCTCCGTGGATCCGTTCCACCGGGTAGGCTCGGGTGACCCCAATCCGGAGGAAGTTCCACCCCGCCATCCGAACGCCTTGCCCTCCTATCGGTTGTTTGTGATGCCCAAAGGAGAAATCAATATCAGTGAACTGGGTTCCCATTACCTGACCATCGGACGTATCCGCAAGGATGCCGAACGATTCATGGTAGATGCCGACTTTATCCCGCCCTGTACGACGATGAAAAGCCACCCTGAACTGCAAGAGTATCATGCCAAGTTCGGAAATATGTTCCGCTCACTGGAGAATTACAGCAAAATTATCATAGCCAAAATACATAATAGGGATAATCGCGGCGAACTGGGTGTGCACATCTCTCTGATATGTCGGGAGATGCTCCGCTACCTCGCCACCCTGCAATTCACTTATACCAATAAAGGGCTGTACAATGCTCCTATTGATGTACTGGATTCCGTATCGAGTCTGGCGCATATCATGTATGTAAGTTTCAGCTACCTATCAGGGACGCAAAAGGAGGAAACGCAGAAATATTTCTACGAGTGGAGCGACGTAACGCCCGGTTCGTTCGACGAGCAACTCGCCGATACGTTGGAGATGCTGTACGAACATACGGATATCCGGGCTTCGATGGTTCGTGCCTATTCGTTTATGTACACACTTACCGAATTGTGGCAACGGCTCAGTACGCTGGAATATATCGGTCAGCATAAGGAGAATATTGTGGTATCGGAACGCACAACGGGAAACAATACTACGGGACAAAACAAAACATGGAGCATAATGGATTGATATGGAACATTGCTTACCCAAAGAGATAAAGGGGCTTCTTCCGCCCAATACAATGGACACCGACTTCAAGGCAGAGCTATACGGAGCCTTGCTGTCGGAAGCCGGGTTCGACACCGCTCAGATTATGATGGTGCGTGACGGTAATAACCTGAGCAATGTTTCAAAAGATATCCGGTCGGTGAAGCACAGGAATCATGCGGGCATGGCGGAGGGTGCGTACATAGAACTAAAGACCAACCGCCGGGGAATTTATGATTCGCTGCCGGAGGGATTGTTCCATGAGGCGCTCTTTCCCGGCAAGGTGAAAGATTTGGGACTTATTCTGGAAGAGATGCAACAACATCGTAACGAAGAGTTCTTTATCCGCCGCTTTTTCAGCCTGCTGGAGAGCGAAGTGGACAGAGAAGGGATACAGGCACAATTGCTCGAATTGCGGTACGATAAAAAGAACAAATATTCTGATTATGCGAAGCTCTTTGCCGCTTGCTGGCCGGTCATTCATATTTTGTCCGGACAGGGGGCGTTGCTATTCATCAAGTTCATGCCGCATATCCATTCGATCCGGGGCAGACTGGAAGAGGTAAGCGACGCACTGTCGCAGATTCTGGAAGCTCCGGTAAAGGTACGCCCCAAAATGGTGCAACGGACAATAAGGGCACAAAAACCGAACCGGCTGGGGAACATGAGACTGGGAGCAAACAGTGTGAATGTGGGGGTGCTTAATAGTGCTGAGGCTGATTTGCATATACACATAGGCGACCTGCCAACTCGGGAAGTCGAAAGGTTCCTGCCCGGCAACCGCTCCCGCAAAGCTCTTGAAATGCTGGCGGATATTTTTCTTGGTGCGTGGCAGGAGTTCGATGTGACGGTCAGCGTTAGTCCTGACGAACGCAAGACTTATTTAAAACCGACGGGTGACGCCAGTCCGTGTTACCTCGGGATAAACACTTATTTATAAGAATTATGAAAGCAAAGAACAGTGAGAAAATCATCCGTGGATATTTGGAGTTTGCCGGCGGACTGTTAATCAGTACGGCTTTGAGCATGGCACTGCTCACAGGCTTTATCCATACGAATGGAAGCGAATATAAACTGATGGAATCCAAAACGCAAGAATACGATAAGATTTACGCCAGACAGATTGCCCTGGTGGATAAGGTGGATTCGCTGTATAACTACCTGGTGCTGATGGGCAGTAACGACCGGCTGAATCAGGTGGTGCTCCAAAAAGTTATCAGTACACGCAAGATGGAACTTATCGAGGAACTGCAAATAATGGATAGTAAGGATGTACTTCTGTACAAAAAACTGGCTTCGCAAATCAACGTGTTTCTGGACACCAAAGAAGCCATACGTAAAGCGGTTATTGAAGAAAGCCTTGTGAGAAAAGACCTGATGCGGTGCATTCAGGACAATAAACAGGCTACCCGAAAGCTGACATTGGGAAACATTAGTGTAGAAAAGTAAAATAGGAAAGATATGAGCATAACCCCCAAAAATAAAAGCGGCAAAACCGTTAGCGAGCGTGAACGCTTTATCGGATTTGTATATGTGCTTACCCTGTTTATTGTTATCACAGGAGCCTGTGGATTTATTCTTTTCAAGTATGCAGGGACACGCCACATCTTCTCCAATAAAATAATGGTCATTAAAAAGATGGAGCGGCAAAAGGAATTTCAAAATATACAATCTATACAGATTGTGAGCGCAGATACCTTATTTTCGCGTATTGAACAGTTTGAGCCGGGCGTCAATGCCTCTTATGAGGAAAATGATATCAAGTTCCTGATAAACGACCTTGCCAAACAATGGGAAAGAAACAGTTTTGACAAGCGCAATAAGATGTTCTGGCATCTCGCTTCGGTATATGAAATGTGGTTTGCCGACAAGAAAGAACTATGGAGCAAGCAGGATAACATAATAAAGTTCAAGAAGAATCTGGAGGAGTGCGAAGTCGGACTCCAGAAGAAAGAAGGCGAACTTAAAAATAAAGGAGGCAAGCCATGATGAATAAATTCCTAAATACGAAGGTTCTCTATATCTTTATCTCCGTTATCATACTTATTATGGTTTTTCTGCTGGTAATGAGAGCTTGCTCGCAGAAGCAGCCGATTCAGGCTACTGTAACTCCGTCTGACCCTGTCGTGGGGGAAGAAATATTTTTTTCCGATTCCACGTCGGGAGCGAGAATCTGGTACTGGGAGTTCGGAAACAACGAGACATCCACACAACGCAGCGGACACCATCGGTTCAAGCAAAAAGGGGTGTACAAAATACGACTGACCGTCAACGGAAATCTGGAACGCTACTTTGATGTGAGGGTAAAAGAGAAGACCAATACGGAAGACCTGCATCTGGTTCATATCATAGCTCCCAAGGAAGCTATTCAGGGAGAAAATATCATCTTCCGTGGCGAAGGACACGACGAACAATGGCGCTGGGAGTTCGGAGAGACGGGGATGATTGATTCCCGTGAAAAAACGGCTCTTTATGCTTATACCGAACCCGGAGAGTACGAAGTATTGCTTAATACGGAGAATACCCGGTATCCCATCAGACACCGGATAAACATTCTGCCCTACTATTCGGAGAATGATTCTACCGATGTAATGGTGCTCATCGGTTTAGACATCAAAGAGAAGTTGCAGAACATTGCAGACGGTAAACCCTTTAATGTAAACTACAACTATGTAGTGGACAAGTATTTTAATAATAACCCGAACACGCTGGTTATTATCAACAACAATAAATATAACGACTTTTATTCTTATTGCCAAGGACTGCACCATATCGGCAGAAAAGAAACGATTATCCAGAATGTCATCGTAGAGACGGAGGATGAAGAGAGCGGATATATCACCCAAATAACGGTTATGCAAATCGAAAAAAAGAAATGAAATGAGAAAGTTATTTGTCCTATTGATTTCTATCGTCGTTTTATCGGCTTGTGCTCCCGTACACCGCTTCACTCAACTGAGGAAGCTCCCTCGTGAATATTCTGAAAATTATTCCATAGAGGGGATAAAGGCACCCAGAAGCGCTGCCCACCGCAAACCGTGGATTGTCTATTCGGACAGGGTGGAGAATGCCGCCTATGTCAATCCGGGAGGCAGGGTAAAGTCTGCCGAGGTAGGATTACTGGATACGTTCTTAGTTATCAAGACCAAAGGAGATTATTTGCGGTTGATTAAATATAACCCCACAAATATCAAGCACAACCGTATGACCCAACGCAAAAAGGCGGAATATGTGGGCTGGATGCACCGCTCCCGACTGATACTTTCACCTTCTTCCATTACCGATGTACAGTCGGGACTGCATGACAAATTGTTGACTGCGATTACCGACACCACGGCAATCATGCAATCCGCAACTTATTTTACAACCGCCGATTCATTGAAAGTGTTCGGCGATCCGGAACTACAGAATCAAACCGGCGTGGTGGGTATCCACGCTATTATATACGCGCTCAAGTATTCTGTTGACAGACGCAGTGTATTGGTATCGAAAACTCCTTCTCTCTCTGCCGATAAAATCGGTGAGCAGGTTATCGGATGGATTCCCGCCGTCATGCTGCAAGAAATCGGACATCAGGTGTTCACAGGAACGGCGTTTTCCAGAGTGCCGGCTTTGCAAAAGACGCTGAAATATGCTCCTATGATATATCCTTACCATACCGATTCCACCTGCTCGTTCGTCAGCGGAACATTAGAACCGGTTATTGACAAGAAGGACAACCACGTGTTCAACATCAACGGAAAGAGAATCTCTTATACCCGTGGAAATCAAATCAAGCAAGAATTGAAGCGAATAAATATCCTGTTCGCAATGGAACAGTCTTCCCGGCTACCGGAACAATACCCGATGCTGTTGAATGCCATACAGAATCTGGGACCGTTTTTTGCCGGTTCCGGTGAATCGTTCTCCTATCAATTCGGAGCGGCGGTAGCTACTCGCCGGGGCATGGAGACAATTCCCCTGACTGCTGACTACGAGATACTTATAGACCGATTGGTAAAAATGGCATCACATGTAGCTGACACAGAAAGTACTCCTTTGCCTGCATGGAAGGCAATGAGAAGTGCATTGGAACTTATCGGCAATACACCTGAAGCGGTTAATCTGATTATATCAGTCGGTGAAACGGGAGAACAGCAAGAGAATGCTCCCTCTTCCATTGTGAAAACCCTGAATGAAAAGAACTGCCGCCTGCTCGGTTGGCAACTGTACGCCTCGAACGACGATAAGTACAACAACTATGTGCTTCAACTTTCAAACATGATTGAACATTACGCCGAGTACCGCACTAAAAACAAGCGGAATATGATTTTGTATGCCGACCAGTTTTGCCGCAGCAACCTGCTGCGGGAAGCAGGCCCGAATTTTCTCATGCTCGACTATCCCTATGCCAGCATGACACAAGGCGGTTTCCTGTTTCCGGAGAAAGGTGAAACCCTGCCAATGGAATTGTTTGCCGGAGCGGTGGATTCCATCGTAACGCAGATAAAAGCGGATCACCAACTGCTCTCTGAAAGCATAGACCGTGCATTTGCCACGGTTGGCAACGGTAAAGACCGTTTAGACAGTCTTCTGATTGCAACCTATCATCTGCCTCAAGGGGTAAAACCGAATAAGGAGTTTAAAAAAATATTTGGTGATGTTGCTCCGGTATGGTATAGGAAAACAGGAAGAATTACCGTTCCGGACAGTTTGATGCGCTATTACCTGCTACTTTCCGACCCGGAACTGAAACAGACAATAGAACGCTTGGAAACACTCTGTGCAATAGAAGTGGATGTGAAGGACATGAATAAGCCAAAGAAAGGTAAAGTTAAACAGTTATGCCGCTATTTAAGGGAAAGGGTACGCCCCGATAAGGTGGAAATTCTCGGCGCATCACCCGCAAATCCCGAAAGCAAAGTAGATACGGTGTATGTATCTACCGGAAAAATACGCCGCCACCTTTATCGCTTTTATATGTCAGAACTGCGCAACTGCCGGATCTGCAAAAATAAGCGAAAGGAAATCAGGCGATATTCTCTTTCTTATGCACACAGTCAGATATTTGGAGTTCCGGCTAACAGCTCTGTGCTTGATGACATAACGGTGAAGGATCTCAAAAAGAAAAAACAGTTAACCGACAAAGAGTTGGACGAACTTATTCAATATTTTAAAGAGAGGAAAGAAAATATGGCTAAGAAATACGGAGAAGAAAAAATAACGATGGAAGGACAAAGCTATTACTACATAGCTTCAGAACTGTTACCGTAGGAGAAAAAGTATTTCCCAAAGAAAAATAGCGTAATAAATTATGATACGAAAAAATCATAAGCCGGCGTTTTGTGATGAAAATCCAATAGATTGCCATTTTGATGTGAAAAGCTTTCCTGCCGGGACAACGGTGCATAGCGACGATACGAATATCATTTACTTGATATTCTGCATGAAAGGGCATGCACGGATTACCAGTACATTCTTCCACGATGAAATCCTGTGTGCGGGAGAGGTGATGTTCGTTCCCCGTGGAAGTGAATACAGCGGTGTGGCTTTAAGTGATGTTACGCTGCTGGTTCATAAATACAATAACACAATCTGCCGGGCAGAGAACCGCATCCTTTCCTATCTTTATTCACACAAGAATATTGATCCCAAAATTTATTGTTGCAAGCTTACCACCCCGAATTCCATGCAGGTGCTAATGAGTACGGTTACCACTTATATAACGGACGGAACGCATGATGCCGACCTCTGGAAGCTGAAGCACAAAGAACTTATCTGGGTATTTACCCGTTACTACGAGGCGGAAGAGTTGCGCATGTTCTTCCATCCGATAACCGGTGAGCAAATCCCGTTCAGAAGTCTGGTACTGACACACTACCGCAAAGCCAATAATACCGAAGAGCTTGCCGAACTCTGCGGCTATGGCGTACATACGTTTCGCCGACTATTTAAAAAAGAATTTGATGTTCCTGTTTATCAATGGCTTATTAAGAAACGGGCGGAAAATATTCAATACCGACTGTTACAGCAATTTGTCCCTTTGACGGATATTATCGATGAGTTCAATTTCTCATCTCCGCAGCATTTCAACAGTTTTTGTAAACAGTATCTGGGTGATACGCCCGGCAATCTGAGAAAATCAAAGCAATAACTTTTCCGATGATTAAATTATATGATAATATGCCAATTATCTGTGATAGACTATCCTGACAATACCTGTATCTTTGCACCCAAAACCAGAAATAGAATTTGTATGCAAGAAACGTATGAAGAAATGATGCAGGAAGTGGACAGACGGGTATCCGGCATTGACCTGAACGGAAAGCATATCATTAGATTGTAAGACTATTATTGTCTTCCTGAAAGAAAAATTGAGTGAAATGAAAGTGCTTGTAGAATCAATGCCTTTCAGTGATGAAACCGAAGAAATCTCTTTTTTCAAGTATCAAAAACCGATGTTGCTGGGACGGCTGATCTTATTTTCACAAGATACTCAATGTGGAAAGCCAGCGTCCTCTGGACGAAACTATATTGGATGCCTATTACGAGAAGCGGCAGTATGAATACTGGGCGTAAGGAACCAACCACTGTTTAGTATCCTGGAAGAAAGCCTTGTATTC
>ENA-USUE01001278-USUE01001278.1-human-gut-metagenome-genome-assembly--contig:-NODE-1278-length-11129-cov-5.193087_pt1 | contig 11129 bp, 9 predicted proteins | sample MGYA00250060_ERZ773396 | MGnify/ENA primary metagenome ERZ773396 (study PRJEB29103, sample SAMN06111989) | human gut metagenome | biome: human gut; feature: ankylosing spondylitis patient; material...
GTTTTTCGCTTGAAATTTGCACAAATTGCAGGTATAATAAACGCATATTGAATCTTTGCAAGAGGAAAATTTCAAAAAGGAGAGAATCAACTATGAAGTTCAACAAAATCGTGGCGCTGGCGCTCGCCCTCGTCATGGTGTTTGCGCTGTGCGCCTGCGGCGGCGGCAATACCGACACCAAGACCGACGACACGGGTTCCGCTTCCAAGGTCGATACCAACACCGTCTCCGTCGGCGCGATCGTCATCGCCCGCGACGATGTCCCGACCGACGAGATCTATGCGTTCGTGTCCACCATCTTTGACAATCTCGACGCCATCACCGCTCAGCACGCCAAGGGCGCGGAGCTGAGCATCGAGGCTGCCGCCTCCGTCAAGGGCGTGCCGTATCACCCCGGCGCTGCCAAGTACTTTGAGGAGAAGGGCTTCAAGGTCGACGCGGTCAAGGAAGGCGCCGGCAACGGCACTGCTTCCGCGCTCAGCTTCGGCACCGGCGGCGAGTCCGGCACGTACTACGCCTTCGGCGGCGTGCTCGCTTCCTTCGTCTCCGGCAAGTCCGACTGCAAGGTCACGGCCCTCACCTCCGGCGGCTCTCAGGCCAACGTCGAGGATCTGACCAACGGCAACGTCCAGCTCGCGTTCGTGCAGAGCGACGTCATGAACTACGCCTACAACGGCCAGCGCCTGTTTGACAGCCCCGTCACCGGCTTCTCCGTCGTGGCTCAGCTGTATCAGGAGCAGGTGCAGATCGTCACCACCAACCCCGACATCAAGACCGTTGCCGACCTCGCCGGCAAGAAGGTTTCCATCGGTGCAGCCGGCTCGGGCGTGTACTTCAACGCCATTGACGTGCTCAGCGCTTACGACCTCAAGGAGTCTGACATCTCTGCCGTGTACCAGAGCTTCGGCGACAGCGCCGAGAGCCTGAAGGACGGCAAGATCGACGCCGCGTTCATCGTCGCCGGTGCGCCCACCACGGCCATCACCGACCTTGCCACCGCCGGCAGCGTCTACCTTGTCAGCCTCGACGACAGCCACGTGCAGTCCCTGCTTTCCGCTTCCCCGTACTACACCGCCGCCACCATCAAGGCCGGCACCTATTGATGCCCGAGGCGGTGATGCGCTGCATCCCGTAAACGTTCGCTACGGCGTCAGTACCCCTGACGCCGTAGCTTTTCCATCCTAACCGGAACGGAGGTTTCCCTCTATGTCTGACAACAAAAAGGCCGCGGACGCCGCGGCAAGCGCTTCGCTGCAGGAGGAAATGGACGCCGTCATGCGCAAGTATGACCGCGAATCCGCCACCCGCATCTGGACGGGCAAGCCCAAGATCGTTATCTCCGTCGTCATGGCGCTGTTTTCAATCTACTGCATCTGGTCGACGCTGTTCAGCACGGCCGCGCTCGAGATCCGCCTGACCGCGTTCCTCGGGCTGATCGTCATCATGGGCTACCTGACCTACCCCGCCAGCAAGAAGCATGTGCACGCCAACCGCCTGCCGTGGTACGATATCGTCATCATGGTCATCGGCGCGGCTGCGTTTTTCTACTATTGCTTTAACTACTCCGTGCTCATCAAGACGCTCACCAGCGCCGCCAAGATGACGCCGTTTCTCATCGCCGTCGGCGTGGCCGGCATCCTCGTGCTGGCCGAGCTGTGCCGCCGCTGCGTCGGCCTGCCGATCCTCGTGGTCGTCGGCGCGCTGCTCGTGTACACGTTCGTGAGTATGCTCAACGCCGGGCAGACGTTCCAGCAGGTGCTCAGCCGCGTGATCTACACGCTCTTTTTCGGCACGTCCGGCGTGCTGAGCACGCCCGTGCAGGTGTGCGCGAAGTTCATCGCCGTGTTCATCATCTTCGGCGGCTTCCTTGAGCGAACCGGCATCGCCAGCTTCTTCATTGACGCAGCCAACGCCATCGCCGGCTGGACCTCCGGCGGCCCGGCCAAGGTCGCCGTTATCTCGTCCGCGCTGTGCGGCATGGTGTCCGGCTCGTCCGTGGGCAACACCGTCACCACCGGCTCGGTCACGATCCCGATGATGAAAAAGACCGGCTACAAGCCGGAGTTCGCCGGCGCCGTCGAGGCGGCGGCCTCCACCGGCGGCCAGATCATGCCGCCCATCATGGGCGCGGCCGCGTTCCTCATGGCCGAATATATGAATGTCACCTACGGTCAGGTCACCCTCTGGGCCATCCTGCCTGCCGTGCTGTACTTCGGCGGTATCTTCATCTCCGTGCATCTCGAGGCCAAGAAGCTCGGCCTCAAGGGCATCCCGCGCTCGGAGCTGCCCCGCTTCAAGTACCTCATCCGCAACGTCTATCTGCTGCTTCCGCTCGTGTTCCTGATCTGGATGGTCACGGCGAACATCCGCTCGCTGCAGTTTTCCGCTGCGATCGCCATCCTGATCTCCATCGCCGTGAGCCTGGTCGGCACCATCTGTGACGCCTCGGCCGAGGTGCGGGAGACCAAGACCGGCAGCGTCGCCGGCATCACCGCCAAAAAGACCGGCCGCATGATCCTCGACTCGCTCGAGGCCGGCGGCAAGGGCAGCATCACCGTCGCCGTGGCCTGCGCCATGGCCGGCATGATCGCGGGCTGCATCACCGTCACGGGCCTGGCGTCCAAGCTCATCAGCGGCGTCATTGCGATCAGCAGCGCCATCCCGAACCCGACGCTCTCGCTGCTGCTGGCGCTCTTCCTGACGATGCTCTGCTGCATCGTGCTCGGCATGGGCGTGCCCACGACCGCCAACTACTGCATCATGGCCTCCACCTGCGCGCCGATCCTCATCACGCTCGGCATCCCGAAGGTTGCGGCCCACTTCTTCGTGTTCTACTTCGGCATCGTCGCCGATATCACGCCGCCGGTCGCGCTGGCGGCCTACGCCGGCTCCGCCATCGCCAAGTCCGACCCCATGAAGACCGGCATCAATGCCACGAAGCTCGCCATCGCGGCGTTCATCGTGCCGTACATCTTTGCGATGAACCCCTCCATGCTGCTCATGGATCAGGGCGTGCTCGCCGCCATTCAGGTCATCATCACGTCGTGCCTCGGCATCTTTGGCATCGCCGCCGCGCTCGAGGGCTATATCGTCACGCGCGCGCCCTGGTGGCAGCGCATCCTGCTCGCCGCCGGCGGCCTGTGCCTGATCGACCCGGAGTTCATGACCGACGTCGTCGGCGTCGCGGTCATCGTGGTCGTCATCGTGCTGCAGATCGTCCTGCGCAAGCACAGCAAGCCCGCCGCCGCGTAAAAAAACCGGAACCTTTCGCTCGGATGCACGTCAGAGTATCTGACGTGCATCTTTTTGCGCGCCGCGCGCCGCCCGGCCCTGGGGTTTACACACGCGGGCCGGCGGCGTATAATATTCCCGTGCGAAGATTCGGAAAGGAGCGATCTGCATGAAACGAAACATCCCGGCGCTCGTGCTGGCGCTGGCGCTCGCGCTGTCTCTGGCCGCCTGCGGCCGCAGCGAGGAGACCGCCGCGTCCGCCCAGCCGACGGCTGCGGCCGACAAGGCGGGGAACATCACCCTCTGTCCGACGTATGACGACGGCAAGGGCGGCTATTTTTCCGTCACGCTGCCGGCCAGCTGGGGCGACGATTACCTGACCGAATGCGGCGCCAACGACGGCGGCTATTACGTCGGCTTTTACGAAAAGACCGACTACGACAACGGTCTGGGCGGCTTTCTGTTCATGCTTGAGGTCTTTCCCACCGATTATGACTATACCGTGCTGCCGGAGTATCAGGCCATCTGCGGCCTGACCGTCGACGGCGCGAACTACAACCTCATTGCCGAGCTGCCGACCGATGTGCAGTTCGCTAACGAGAACGCCGACCTCTACCGCAGTATGTCCAACGACTTTTCGGCCATCCTCAAGAGCCTGACCTTCTCCAAGGGCGTCACGCGCACGGAGGTCACGGCGCCCACGCAGACGTCCGGCAGCGGGTCGTGAAAACGCAGTGCGTGCAAAAAACACCGTCTCCCATCCGGGAGACGGTGTTTTTTGCTGGATGCCGTGCGGTTCCCTCCGGCGGCGCCGATGGGGCAGTGCGTGTCCCACGTTCACCTCATCCGTCGCGGCGGAACGCGCCGTCGGCATACGCATACACCGCGCAGCCGAGCGCGGCGGCGTCGGCCGCGTCGTGCGTGGCGAGCACGAGGGTCTTGGCCCGCGCCGCGTCCGCGACCAGCGCGGTCACGCGCTGCCGCAGCGCCGCGTCCAGCCCGCGAAACGGCTCGTCGAGCAGCAGCACCGGCGCGTCATACGCCAGCGCGCGCGCGATGGCCACGCGCTGCTGCATACCGCCGGAGAGCGCCGCAGGATATTGCTCCGCCGCCTCGCCGAGCTCCAGCCGCTCGAGCCATGCGCGCGCCTGCGGCATGGTCTGCGTCCGGTCGGAGAGCACGGCGTTGACGTTTTCCGCTGCCGTGCGCCACGGCAGCAGCCGCGGCTCCTGAAACACGCACGCTATGCGCCCGGGCGAAACGCGCACGCTGCCGCCGTCCGGCGCGCGCAGCCCGGCGAGCACACGCAGCAGCGTCGTCTTGCCGCAGCCGGACGGGCCCATGAGCGCGATGTGCGCCCCGTCGGGCACGGTGAGCGTGACCTTGTGCAGCACGTCGCGCCCGTCATAGGTCACGGTGAGGTCATGCGCCTCGATCATGTGCCGCCTCCTTTCCCGCGCGGGGTCAGCGCGCGCAGCACCAGCCGCTCGAGCCCGACGCTCAGCAGAATGACCGCGAGCGTCCACGCGAAGAGGTCGGTGGTCTGCAGATACAGCTTCGATTCATAGATCATGCGGCCGATGGCGCTGTGCGGCACGGTGAGCACCTCGGCGGCGATGGCGGACTTCCAGCCGAAGCCGATGCCGGAGCGCAGCGCCGCAAGAAAGTGCGGCCGCACGCCCGGCAGACAGATCCGCCGCAGGATGCGTCCGCGCGGCCAGCCGTACACCTGCGCGAGCTCGAGCAGGGCAGGATCGGTCGAGCGGATGCCGGTGCAGACGTTGCTCCATACGACGGGCAGCACCATAAGCAGCGAGATGAACACCGGCAGCCAGTCGCGCGCGATCCACACGAGCGCGAGCACGACGAACGACGCCACCGGCGTGGACTTGACGACCGTCATGAGCGGGCGCAGCAGTGCATCGGCGGTCCTGGACGCGGCGCACGCGACGGCCATGCCCGTGCCGAGCGCGACCGCCGCCATGATGCCGAGCAGCACGCGGCCGATGGATACGGCCGTGATGCGCCAGAATGCCGCCGTCGCCGCAAGCTCGCACAGTCTGTGCACGACGACCCACGGCGCGGGCAGCAGCAGTTCCCGGTTCACGAGCAGTGCGAGCGCCGCCCACACCGCGACCCAGAATGCAAGCGTCAGCGCGCCGCGGGCGAAACGCTTCATTTCAGCACGCAGTAGAAGTCATCCCCCGGCACGCTGCCGCCGATGCTCTGCGGGGCGACGGTGCTCAGCGCCGTGAGAAACTCCGTCAGCGCGGCCTGCATGTCCGCGCCGGACACGAAGCAGACGTTGCAGTTCGGGATGGCCTTGGCGGCCACGGCGGCCTTGGCGAAGATGCCGGCATCCTCGATCATCTGGCCGGCCTGGTCGGGCTCGGCCGTCAGGTATTCGATGGACGCCTGATACTCGGTCAGGAACGCCTTGACCTCGTTCGGGTGCTCATCGGCAAACGCCTTGCGCACGACGACGCAGCCCTGCACGAGGCTGCCGGCCGGGGCGACCTTGTCCCACTCGGCGGTCAGGTCGAGCGCGACGGTGAGGTTGGGGTTGGCCGCGCGGGCGATCGTGACCATCGGCTCCGGCAGCACGGCGATGTGCACCTCGCCGGAGGCGAGCGCCGTGTTGAGCTCCGCCGGCTGGGCATAGGTGTTGTCGATGGTGATGTCCGTGCCGACGGTCAGACCATTTTTCTCGCACAGGTACTGGAAGATGAACGTCGGGTTCTGCACGGGGACGCAGACGTTCTTGCCGCGCAGGTCGGCAAAGGACGTGATGCTCTCCGTGCCGTCGGTCACGACGTACAGCACGCCGCGCGTGTTGAGCGCGAGCACCTGCACGGCGCCGTCGGTCTTGTTGTAGAGCGCGGCGGCGGCGTTCGTCGGCAGGGCGGCGATGTCGGCCGTGCCGTTGACGAGCGCGGCGGTGGCGTTGCTCGGGTCGGTCTCGACGGTGAAGTTGTAGCTCAGCGCGGTCGTGCCGGCCTTGCTGTCGGACATGAGCTTGGCCATGCCGAAGCCGGTCGTGCCGTTGAGCGCGACGACGTTGACGGTCAGGTCCTTGTCGACGGCGGCGGTGTCGTCCTTCTGGCCGCAGGCGGCGAGGGCGAACACCATGATGACGGCAAGCAGCACCGCCGTGAGTTTGCGCAGATGGGTCATTGCAGATCTCTCCTTTTCGTGTAGCCGCCCGCCGGAAGAGACAAAAAATGCCATGCCCGAAAGGCATGGCGGTGCAGCAGTGCACGCACGCAGCCTTCCACCTCATGGGCGATTCGGTGTCAGATTCGGTGCGGGATCGGCGGCGGCCGGGCCGGAAGCACAGCTTGCGGCGCGGGCGCATAGTTTGCTGTAATTATGCCACGGAAAGGCAGGCGTGTCAAGCATTTGCGCCGGAATTTCCAAAAGCTGCACACGGGCGGAAAAGTGTGCGGATTTGTGAAAAATTCTCGCAGTTTGTCGTTATCAAAACGACGGGACTGGGCATTGAAAATTTTTCATAGATATTGTATGATGGGAAGCAGGGAATCCTGCGTCCGGCCGGAATAGGAGCCGGCCGGTGCAAATTTGTTGGAAAGGGAACTGAAAAAATGGAACAGATCGATTACAAATTCATTGACCAGGTCCTCGCAGATCACGCCTGTGACGCCTCGCAGATCATTGCGATCATGCAGGACGTGCAGGGAAAATATCGTTATCTGCCGAAAGACGCGCTGCGCTACATTGCGGACAAGGTGGGCATCAGCGAGTCGAAGATCTACGGCGTGGCAACGTTTTATGAGAACTTCTCGCTCGACGTGAAGGGCAAGTACGTGCTCAAGGTCTGCCGCGGCACGGCGTGCCACGTGCGCAAATCCGGCAACGTCCTGCAGGCGCTCTACGACGCGACCGGCCTGAGCGAGAGCAAGCCGACCACGGACGACGGCCTGTTCACCATCGAGATCGTGTCGTGCCTCGGCGCGTGCGGTCTGAGCCCGGTCGTCATGGTCAACGACACGGTGCACCCGGCCATGACCCCCGACAAGGCCGTGGATCTCATCGAGGAGCTGCGTGCAAAGGAGGGTGCGTAATGCGTCAGAGAATCGAATCCTTGGAGCAGTTCCGCGCCCTGCAGGCCGACTACATGGCCGCGCGCAACGCGGAAAAGCGCAAGATCCTTGTCTGCTGCGGCACGGGCTGTGTCGCCGGCGGCAACCTGAACGTGTATCATGAGCTCAAAAAGCGCATGGACGAGCTCGGCATCCCGTCCGAGGTGTCCCTGACCGAGCACCATGCCGACGCCATCGGCCTGAAAAAGTCCGGCTGCCACGGCTTTTGCGAGATGGGCCCGCTGGTCCGCATCGAGCCGGAGGGCTGGCTGTACACGAAGTGCCAGGTCAGCGACGTGGAGGAGATCATCCAGAAGACCATCCTCGGCGGCGAATTCATCGAGCGCCTGGGCTACAACAAGGGCGGCGAGCTGTATGAGCGCCAGGAGGACATCCCGTTTTACAAAAAGCAGACCCGCCGCGTGCTCGAGCACTGCGGCCATATCGACGCGGAATCCATCGAGGAGTACCTGTCCATCGGCGGCTACGGCGCGCTGGCCAAGGCCCTGTTCGAGATGCAGCCGGACGAGATCGTCCAGGCCGTGAGCGATTCCGGTCTGCGCGGCCGCGGCGGCGCGGGCTTCCCGACCGGGCGCAAGTGGGCGCAGGTCGCGGCACATACGGAAGAGCCCGTCAAGTACATCGTCTGCAACGGCGACGAGGGCGACCCCGGCGCTTTCATGGACCGCTCCTGCATGGAGGGCGACCCGCACAAGGTCATCGAGGGCATGATCGTCGCGGGCGTGGCCACCGGCTCCACCGAGGGCTACATCTATGTCCGCGCCGAGTACCCCATGGCCGTGCACCGGCTGACCATCGCCATCGAGCAGGCCAAGGAACTCGGCCTGCTGGGCGACAACATCCTCGGCAGCGGCTTCAGCTTCCATATGCACATCAACTGCGGCGCGGGCGCGTTCGTCTGCGGCGAGGGCTCGGCCATGACCGCGTCCATCGAGGGCAACCGCGGCATGCCGCGCACGAAGCCCCCGCGCTCCGTCGACAAGGGCCTGTACGGCAAGCCCACCTGCCTGAACAACGTCGAGACGTTTGCCAACGTGCCCGACATCATCAAAAAGGGCGCGGACTGGTTCAAATCCGTCGGCACGGAGGGCAGCTCCGGCACGAAGGCCTTCGCCCTGACGGGCAACGTTGTCAACACCGGCCTGATCGAAGTGCCCATGGGCACGACGATGCGCGAGGTCGTGTACGACATCGGCGGCGGCATCAAAAACGGCAAAGCGTTCAAGGCCGTGCAGATCGGCGGCCCGTCCGGCGGCTGCCTGACCGAGGCGCACATGGACCTGCCCATGGACTTTGACTCGCTGAAAAAGGCCGGCGCGATCATCGGCTCCGGCGGCCTCGTCGTCATGGACGAGGACACGTGCATGGTGTCCATCGCGCAGTTTTTCATGAACTTCATCTGCAACGAGTCGTGCGGCAAGTGCACCCCGTGCCGCGAGGGCACGACCCGTATGCTCGACATTCTCACCCGGATCACGAAGGGCAACGGCCGCCCCGGCGACATTGAGGAGCTGCGCTCCCTCGCCAAGATGATCCAGAACTCCTCCCTGTGCGGTCTCGGCAAAACAGCGCCGAACCCCGTGCTGTCCACGCTCGCCAACTTCGAGGACGAATACCGCGAGCATATCTTCGACAAGAAGTGCCGCACCGGCAGCTGCCGCAGCCTGACGACGTATGTCATCGACCCGGCCATCTGCAAGGGCTGCACGAAGTGCGCGCGCAACTGCCCGGCCGGCGCGATCACCGGCGAGCTGAAAAAGCCGCACCACATCGACACAGACAAATGCATCAAGTGCGGCACCTGCAAGACTGGCTGCCCGTTCGGTGCGATCAAGGAGGCGTGAACCATGGCTGAAGAAAAGAAAATGATCATCGACGGCGTGTCCTGCCCGTTCACGACCGAGCGCAATGTGCTGGAGGTCGCCCGCAACAACGGCATCGACATCCCCTCGCTTTGCTACTGTGAAAACCTGTCCATCTACGGCGGCTGCCGCCTGTGCCTCGTCGAGAACGACCGCGGCAAGATGGACGCTGCCTGCTCCATGCAGCCGCGCGACGGCATGGTCGTGAGCACCCATACAAAGCAGGTGCTCGACAGCCGCCGCACCACGCTGCAGCTGCTGATGAGCAGCCACCGGGCCGACTGCCTGACCTGCGACCAGAGCGGCCGCTGCAAGCTGCAGGAGTATGCCCGCCGCTACCACGTGGACGCGCACCGCTTCGAGCCCAACACCTACTGCACCGAGCCGATGGATCTCTCCTCGCCGAGCATCGTGCGCGACCCGAGCAAGTGCATCCTGTGCGGACTGTGCGTGCGCACCTGCGCTGAAATTCAAAACATCGGCGCGGTCGATTTCAGCGGCCGCGGCAAGAAGGCGCACATCTCCGCCGACTTCGGCAAGACCCTCAAGGATACCGACTGTGTCGGCTGCGGCCAGTGTGCCGCCGTGTGCCCGACCGGCGCGATCACGATCCGCAACGAGACCGAAAAGTTCTGGTCGATGTTGCAGGATCAGACCCGCAAGGTCGTCGTGCAGTACGCGCCGAGCGTGCGCGTCGGCATGGCCGAGCGCTTCGGCCTGCCCGCCAATGAGCCCTGCACCGGCAAGCTCGTCGCCGCGCTGCGCCGCCTCGGCGTCGACGTGGTGTACGACACGAACCTCACGGCCGACCTGACGATCATGGAGGAGTCGGCAGAGTTTCTCGAGAAGGTCAAGACCGGCGCGAAGCTGCCGATGTTTACCTCCTGCTGCCCCGGCTGGATCCAGCACGTGGAGCACCGCCACCCGCACCTCATGCCCCAGGTGAGCACCTGCGGCAGCCCGATGGCGATGTTCGGCTCGCTCATCCGCAAGCAGTTTGCGGGCGAGAACGTCTACTCCGTGGCCATCATGCCCTGCACCGGCAAGAAGTTCGAGGCCGCGCGCCCCGAGCTGGAAAAGGACGGCGAGCGGCTCATCGACCTCGTCATCACGACGAGCGAGCTGTGCGACATGATCGAGGAGGCCGGCATCGACTTTGCCCACCTCCCGGACGAGGAGCCCGACGCCCCGCTCGGCGACTACACCGGCGCCGGCGTCATCTTCGGCGTGACCGGCGGCGTGACCGAGGCCGTCATCCGCCGCGTGCTCGACGATGCCAGCCCCAACACCCTGCAGACCATCGCCGAGTGCGGCGTGCGCGGGCTCGAGGGCATCAAGGCCTTCACCGTCACGGCCGGCGACCTGACCATCCGCATCGCGGTGGCCAACGGTCTGGCGAATGCCGACAAGCTCATCGCCAAGGTCGAGTCCGGCGAGGAGCAGTTCGACTTCATCGAGGTCATGGCCTGCCCGAACGGCTGCATCGGCGGCGGCGGCCAGCCCCCCGCCTGCAACAAGCGCAAGGCTGAGCGCGCCGAGGCCATCTTCAAGGCAGACGAAGCCTGCGCCCTGCGCATCCCGCAGCAGAACCCCGACCTGGGCTATGTCTACGACACCCTGCTCCAGGGCCGCGCCCACGAGCTGCTGCACATCCACTACCCGGCCCACGGCCAGCACGGCTGAGCCGCCGGAAACCCCGCAGAACACGAAACGTGCATGGAAGAACACTTCCATGCACGTTTTTTCGCACCTCGCGCGGTCCGGATATGCACTGCCTCCAGTGGGCGGAAAGTCAAGCAAGTGCAGCAAGCGGGGCCGGCCAAGCCATTTTTTCGGCCGGCCGTTCAGAAGATCGGCAGCCCGTCCGGCCGTGCGCCGCATTTCCGACAGCGCCGCATCCCACACGGCGGGTTTC
>ENA-USUE01001295-USUE01001295.1-human-gut-metagenome-genome-assembly--contig:-NODE-1295-length-11018-cov-5.005941_pt1 | contig 11018 bp, 11 predicted proteins | sample MGYA00250060_ERZ773396 | MGnify/ENA primary metagenome ERZ773396 (study PRJEB29103, sample SAMN06111989) | human gut metagenome | biome: human gut; feature: ankylosing spondylitis patient; material...
TATAGAAAAGCCAATGGAATAGATATTTCTAAAGTTAATACTGAAAAAAAAGAATTAAAATCTGTAGGTAATTCAACAACCTTACAATACGATACAAATGATATAGAGACTATTTATGAAACTTTAGGCAGACAGACGGCTCTTCTGACGGGCAGCGGCGTTCTTGTGGAGAACGTGGCGGCAGGAGAGACGGTCGAGGATGCCGGAGGTCTTCTTGAATTCTTCAGCAGCAGCGGCCTTGTTGCCAGCGGCGACGAGCTTCTCGACAGCCTTGATGGCGGTGCGATAACGGGTGCGCTGAGCGGTGAGGCGGAGGTTGTGCTCGATGTCCTGACGAACGCGCTTGCGAGCCTGCTTGGTATTTGCCATTTTGAATTTCCTTTTCGAAGTTGCCCGGCGGAATCTCGATCCCGGTGGGGCTTATGTTTAAAGTCTGCCATGCGGCAGAAACGCAAAATATAGCAGAAAAAGACTTTTTGTTCAATAAGAAGGGAGTTATCCGCGTAAAAGCGCTAAACTCACCCTTTCTTTTCCGGAAACACCTGTCTTGCCGACGGCCCGGATGCCGTCAGTCGGGACAATGCCGCTGTCTTTTCACTCATGAATCTATTCCGAGCCGCTGCCTCAATTTCGCTTCTTACGCTCGTCTCCCGCATTACGGGCGTCGTGCGCGATATGCTGATCGCCCGATTCTTCGGCGCGTCCGTTCAGACTGAAGCGTTTTACGTGGCCTTCAGGCTCCCGAATCTGCTCAGGCGGCTGTTTGCGGAAGGGGCGTTTCAGCAGGCTTTCGTCCCGATGGTGGCTTCTGTCCGCCAGACGGAGGGCGAAGAGCGGACGAAGCGCTTCGTGGATCATGTGTTCTCGATTCTGGCCCCGGTTGTCATTCTGGTGAGTATCCTCGGCGTTCTGATCGCGCCGGTGCTGGTCTGGCTGATCGCGGCAGGGTTCCGTTCGGATCCGGAGGAATTTTCTCTCGCCACGTCGCTCACCCGGTGGATGTTCCCCTATATCGCGTTTATGAGCCTGGTTGCCATGAGCGCCGCGGTGCTGAACACCTATAAGAGTTTCCGGATCCCGGCGGTCACCCCGGTGCTCCTTAATCTCTCCTTCATCGCCTGCTCGCTCCTTCTCGCGCCCCACATGTCGCAGCCAATCTACGCACTGGTGATCGCGGTGATTCTCGGCGGTATCGCGCAGCTCGCGTTTCAGCTTCCGGCGCTGAAGAAGATCGGCATGATTCCATCCTTCACCGGATTCAGAACCGCGCTCACTGATTCTTCAGTGATCATGACCATGAAGCAGATGGTGCCGGCGCTGTTCGGCGTTGCCGTGGCGCAGCTTTCCATTCTGATCAACACAAATATCGCGTCGCATCTTGAGCGCGGCGCGGTCACATGGCTTAACTACGCGGACCGTCTGATGGAATTTCCGACGGCGCTTCTCGGGGTCGCGGTGGGCACGGTGCTTCTCCCGTCACTCTCAGCCGCTCACGCCGCAGGGAATGAGGATCGTTATAACGAACTCCTTGACCATGGCCTGCGGCTCATCGTGCTCCTTGGCATTCCGGCCGCGATCGGGCTTTTCGCCTGCGCGGATGGGCTTGTTGCGTTCCTTTTCGGAGGACGCGCTTTTACCGGAGAGGATGTCCGGCAGACCGCTTACGGTGTAATCGGTTACTCGGTGGGGCTTCTTGGGCTTATCGCGATGAAAATCGTGGCCCCGGCGTTTTACGCGAGAAAGGATATCCGGACGCCGGTCCGGGTGGCGGCGCTGAGTCTCGTCTGCGTGCAGGTCTTCAACCTCATCACGGTGCCGCTTTTCCATCAGGCGGGACTCGCTCTTTCTGTCGGTCTCGGGAGCCTTGTGAATTCAGGAACGCTGCTCTATCTGCTTCGGAAGCGCGGCATTTACCGCCCGCTTCCCGGGTGGAAGAAGCACTTCCTCGCGATCATCTGCTCGTCATTTGTCATGCTCTGCGTGCTGCTTGGCGTGCAGTGGAATATCGACTGGTCAGCGCTTTCCGATCCCTGGATACGGCGTGCCGCGAAGGTGCTTGCGATCTGCGCGTTCGGTGCCGCGGTTTACGGCGCGGGCATGGTTTTCTTCGGATTCCGCCCGCGGGATCTTCGCCCTCCGAAAGATCGGGCGGACGAAGAATAAAGCATCAGGAGAGCTGCCTCAGAACGGCAGCTCTTTTACTGGATAGGCGACCAGTTCGTCATCCTCCATCGTGTCAAGGCCTTCCGCCCCGCATCGGGCGGTGTTCACCGCGTAGTTCAGTTTGGCGTAGGCCGCAGCGATCTCTTCCGTCAGAATTTCCTCAGCTTCTTCCGGGTGGCGGGAAAGGGAGTCGATCGCCGTATCAAGCGCGTCCCGCGCGTCTTCCAGCGTTGCAAGGAGCCAGTCAGCCTGGATCGGATCAGTCATTCGGAAAACCTCATTTTTTTAGGTGGATGATGGAATGCCTCATCATATTCGGTTTTACTGAATTCAGAAGACTCCCCAAAACCGCGGCAAATCACATACAATCAAAAGAACGCTGTACGAAAACACCGCCATTTCAGGCGGATTCAACAGAGGACATCAGTCTTTAAGGACAAGCATGCCGGGTTCTTCGATCGGACGCCTTTTCAGGGTGGAAAATTTCGGTGAAAGCCACGGGCCCGCCATCGGCTGCGTGGTGGACGGGTGCCCGGCTGGACTGATGCTGTCTGAGGCCGACATCCAGACTGAGCTCGACAGGCGCCGTCCCGGCACAAGCCGCTTTGTGACGCAGCGCCGGGAGCCTGATGCCGTGGAAATTCTTTCTGGCGTCTATGAAGGCCGTACGACCGGCACGCCAATTGCGCTCCTGATCCGCAACACCGATCAGAAGAGCCGCGACTACAGCGCCATCGCCGAAAAATTCAGACCCGGACACGCGGACTTTGGTTACTGGACGAAGTTCGGTATCCGCGACCCGAGGGGCGGCGGGCGGTCGTCTGCGCGCCTCACTGCGCCGACCGTGGCAGCCGGTGCCATTGCGAAGAAGCTTCTCCGCGAGGCTTTCGGAACCGAGATCCGCGCGTGTGTCACTCAGGTAGGACCGATCCTCTTCCCGGTGGAGAACTGGGATGCCCGGGAAAAGAATCCTTTCTTTGCCGCGACGGAGAACGGCGATCTGATTCAGGAGGCCGAAGCGCTTCTTGACGGTCTCCGCTGCGAGGGCGATTCGATCGGTTCGAAAATCCATCTTGAAATCACATCTCTCCCCGCAGGGCTTGGCGAACCGATCTATGACCGGTTTGACGCGAGACTCGCGGCCGCTCTCATGGGCCTCAACGCCGTAAAAGCGGTGTCGATCGGCGAAGGATTCAATGTCTGCTCGATGCGGGGATCCGAAAATAACGATGAGATGACTTCTGACGGATTTGCCACGAATCACGCGGGCGGCATTCTCGGCGGAATCACGACTGGCGCTCCTGTCGTTGCTGATATCGCGGTAAAGCCGACTCCCTCAATCCGCAAGACTCAGATGACCCGTGATATTCACGGGAACCTCGTTGAAGTCTCGACGACCGGACGCCATGATCCGTGCGTCGGTCTTCGCGCGTCCCCCATCGCTGAAGCGCTCGCGGCCCTCACCGCGGCGGATTTCCTGCTGCTAGCCCGCGCCTCGGGCGAACGACTAACGAAGGGCGGCTCCGCCCTATAAACCGGAGCAGGCGGCCGCAACGGCCGCTGAGAGAAACATCGGTACCCCGGCGAGAGCCACAAAAAGAATCGGCCGCAGGCCGGGGATCGCCACATCGCAATACCTATTTCTTTACGAAGGAATCACTGCTATGACAGCAAAGACCCTCTACGACAAGCTCTGGGACGAGCATGTCATCAAGTCACAGCCTGATGGAACCACGCTTCTCTATATTGACCGCCATCTCGTGCACGAAGTGACGTCGCCCCAGGCGTTTGAAGGCCTTGCCGAAATGCATCGCAAGCCCTGGCGCATGACTTCTGTCGTGGCGACAACGGACCACAACACGCCGACCACCGGCTGGGATAAGGGGCTTGACGGCATTGAGGATCCGATTTCAAAGCTTCAGGTGACGACCTTGATCGATAACCTGAAAAAGAATCCTCCGGCGGCTTTCTTCCCGTTCCTTTCCCGCCGCCAGGGCATTATTCACGTGATCGGACCGGAAGAGGGCGCGACGCTCCCGGGCATGACGATTGTCTGCGGTGACAGCCACACGTCCACGCACGGCGCTCTCGGTACGCTCGCGATGGGGATCGGAACATCGGAAGTTGAGCACGTGCTTGCCACGCAGTCGCTTCTCACGAAGAAGAATAAGAACATGCTGGTGCGGGTTGAAGGAAAGCTTCAGCCCGGCATCACCGGGAAGGACATCGCGCTTGCCTTTATCGGCCGCGTCGGTACGGCGGGCGGCACGGGCTGCACGATTGAATTCGCGGGTTCCGCGATCCGCGGCCTCTCAATGGAAGGCCGCATGACGCTCTGCAACATGGCGATTGAGGCCGGTGCCCGCTCGGGTCTTGTCGCGGTGGATGAGAAAACGCTTGAGTACATCAAGAACCGTCCGCTCGCGCCCGAGGGCGAGCTCTGGGACAAGGCGGTTGCCTACTGGAACACGCTGCATTCTGACGAAGGCGCGCATTTCGATATCGTGGTCGACATGAAGGCGGAAGAGATTGAGCCGATGGTGACCTGGGGAACGTCTCCTGAAATGGTGGCTCCGATCACGGGCGTTGTGCCGGATCCGAAGGATATGCCGGACCCCGTGCGGCGCGAAGGCTGGGAACGGGCTCTTGCCTATATCGGTCTTGAACCCGGTACTCCGATTAAGGAGATCCGTCCGGATCACGCGTTCATTGGCTCCTGCACGAATGGGCGTCTCGAAGACTTCCGGGCCGCAGCTGACATCATCCGCCGCATGGGCGGGAAGGTGTCCCCCACGATGAAGCAGGCGCTGGCGGTGCCGGGATCCGGCCTCGTGAAGGCCGCGTGTGAAGCTGAAGGGATTGATCAGGTGTTCCGCGACGCCGGCTGGGAGTGGCGGGAGCCTGGCTGCTCGATGTGCCTCGCGATGAACGCCGATAAGCTGAATCCGGGCGACCGCTGCGCGTCGACCTCAAACCGCAACTTCGAAGGCCGTCAGGGCAAGGGCAGCCGCACGCATCTGATGAGCCCCGCGATGGCGGCCGCAGCCGCAATGGCGGGTCACTTCGTCGATATTCGCGACTATCTCAAGTAATCGGGAGCGGAAAGGAAAAATCATGGAAAAATTCGTACGTCATACCGGAATCGTCTGCCCGCTCGACCGCTCAAACGTCGACACGGATGCCATTATTCCGAAGCAGTTCCTGAAGTCGATTTATAAAACCGGGTACGGTCCGAACCTCTTCGATGGCTGGCGCTACCTCGATAAGGGTGAGCCCGGCATGGATTGCTCGAAGCGCCCCCTGAATCCGGACTTTGTGCTGAATAAGCCCCAGTACCGGGATTCAACGATTCTTCTCGCGAGGAAGAATTTCGGCTGCGGCTCGTCCCGTGAGCATGCTCCCTGGGCCCTGATTCAGTACGGTTTCAAGGCGGTCATCGCGCCGTCGTTTGCGGATATCTTCTACAGCAACTCCCTGAAAAACGGGCTCGTGCTCGTGACGCTCGATGAAGCGACGATTGACCGGCTTTTTGCCGGCGCGGAAGGAACCGAGGGCTATAAGCTCACGGTGGATCTTGAGAAGAAGGTGGTGATTGAGCCCGATGGCCGTGAGACGCCTTTTGAATTCAACGAATTCCGCCGTCAGGCGATCATGAAGGGGCTCGATGATGTGGGCATCACCCTTTCCTCAAACGTTGAGGCGATCCGAGAGTTCGAAGCGAAGCGTCTCGCTGAGAAGCCCTGGCTTGTGAAGACATTCCCCGGCGGCGCGGAGTAAGGCGGCGGCCGTTTCTGTAAACCTTTTAAAGAAAAATTGAGAAGCACGTTATGACAAAGAAAATTGCAGTACTCCCGGGTGACGGCATCGGTACCGAGATTGTTGAGCAGGCGGTGAAGGTGCTGAAAGCGCTGGGCGAGGATTTTGAGTACGAGTACGCGGATGTGGGCGGTGTCGCCTACGCGAATCACGGGCATCCGCTGCCGCCTGAGACTCTGGCGCTCGCGAAGGAAGCGGACGCGGTGCTCTTCGGCGCCGTGGGTGACTTCAAGTACGACACGCTGCCGCGCGCGCTCCGCCCCGAGCAGGCGATTCTCGGTCTCCGAAAGAACCTCAACCTCTTCGCGAACCTGCGTCCCGCGGTCTGCTACCCGGAACTCGTGTCCGCGTCGACGCTTCGCCCGGAAGTGGTGTCGGGTCTTGATCTTGTGATTGTCCGTGAACTCACCGGTGACGTTTACTTCGGTACGCCGCGCGGCCGCCGTGAGGCGCCGGACGGCCCCTTCAAGGGCGCTGAGGAAGGTTTCGACACGATGCGTTACTCCCGCCCCGAAGTGGAGCGGATCGCGCACGTCGGTTTCCGCACCGCCATGCAGCGCCGTAAGCACCTGACCTGCGTGGATAAGAGCAACGTGCTTGAGACTTCTCAGCTCTGGCGCGAAGTGGTGACGGAAGTCTCGAAGCAGTACCCTGAGGTGAAGCTTGATTACCTCTACGTCGATAACGCCGCGATGCAGCTCGTCCGCGCGCCGACTGAGCTTGACGTGGTGCTCACCGGAAACCTCTTCGGCGACATCCTCTCTGACGAAGCCGCGATGCTTACGGGGTCCATCGGTATGCTCGCCTCCGCGTCTCTGAACGAGAAGGGCACCGGGCTTTTTGAGCCCTCTCACGGGTCGGCCCCGGATATTGCCGGGAAGAATATCGCGAACCCGATCGCCACTGTGGAATCCGCCGCCATGATGATCCGCTATGCCTTCCACATGGATGAGCAGGCTGACCGGATTGAGGCCGCGATCCGCAAGGTGCTTTCTGACGGTATCCGCACCGGTGACATCTGGAGCGAAGGATGCGAGAAGGTTTCCTGCTCCGGGATGGGGGATGCGATCCGCGCCGCGCTTCGCTGATATCCGCATTACTTCTCGCTAACCCGACTCCCCCTGCAAGGACAGCCCTTCAGGGGGTAAGCTGTATAAGCGAGCCTGATTTTCTTTAATCGGAATCTCAGGCTTTTCAAATAATTCAAAGTGTCCCGGAGCCTGGCCTGCCCCCTTGCGGGCGGCTCCGCAGGGCGGAATTTGGGAGAAACAACATGATCCTAGGTATGGTGGGCTGGCGCGGCATGGTCGGTTCCGTGCTGACGAACCGAATGCGTGAGGAAAACGATTTCGCGTTCGCGGACAAGGTGATTTTCTATTCGACCTCGAACCCCGGCGGCGCGGCCCCTGCGCTTCCGAATGGGGAGCCGGTGCTGCTCGACGCGAATAAGATCGATGATCTCGCACGCTGCGACGTGATCCTCACGTGCCAGGGCGGTGACTATACGAAGGCGATCCATCCGCAGCTGCGCGCTGCCGGCTGGAAGGGCTACTGGATTGACGCCGCGAGCGCCCTCCGTATGGAGCCTAACGCCGTGATCGTTCTCGATCCGGTGAATGACGCGGTGATCCGCGAGTCCCTGAAGAACGGCGGTGTCGACTTTATCGGCGGCAACTGCACCGTCTCCCTCATGCTGATGGCGATGGACGGTCTGATCCGCGAGGATCTCGTTGAGTGGGTGAGCAGCATGACTTACCAGGCAGCCTCCGGCGCCGGCGCGAAGAACATGCGTGAGCTTCTCCTTCAGATGGGAAGCCTCTACGGCTCCGTGAAGGATCTGCTTGCTGACCCGAAGAGCTCCATCCTTGAGATCGACCGCCGCGTTTCCGAGCAGTTCCGCTCTCCTGAATTCCCGACCGCCGCATTCGGCGCTCCGCTTGCCGGCTCTGTCCTCTCCTGGATCGATAAGGATCTCGGAAACGGCATGTCCCGCGAAGAATGGAAGGGCGGCGCTGAAGCGAATAAAATTCTCGGCCGTCCGGCCCAGCCGCAGCCCGGCTCCCTCATTGTTGAAGGTCTCTGTGTCCGTATCAGCTCGATGCGCTGCCACAGCCAGGCTCTCACCGTGAAGCTGAAGAAGGACCTGTCGGTTGAAGAGATCGAAGCGAAGCTCGCCGCCGCGAATCCCTGGGTGAAGGTGATCCCGAACGAACGCGAGGTCTCGATCCGCGAACTCGCGCCGTCCACCGTCGCCGGTACGCTTTCCGTGCCGATCGGCCGTATCAGAAAGCTCGCGATGGGGCCGGAATATATTTCCGCCTTTACGGTGGGTGATCAGCTCCTCTGGGGCGCCGCTGAACCGCTTCGCCGTATGTTCCGCATTCTGGTTGACTTCAAGAAGGCGGCCTGAGCTGTTAAAGGCATCCGGAGCGCCCCCCCGCTTCCGGATGTCTCTGAAGTTCAGAAAAGAGCTCCTGGAGCGTCACTCCCGGAGCTCTTCGCTTATCCGGAGAAAATCTGTTCGGACACCGCGGATTTCATACTGCTATACGTCCGGGGGCCGGTTTCTTTAGAATTAGGCGGGACAGATGCCTGCGGAGCACGGTCAGCAGACCGCGGTTTGTCAGGCGAAGAAATAAAGGATTTTTGATCAAATGCCGGTTCTGAAACGATTATTCGCTTCGGCCTTGGCCGCAGCGATCGCTGCAGCTTCGCTTCCCGCTCTGGGCGACACGCCCGGACCGTCAGCGTCGGCTCCGATGCCGTCGATTACAGCGCCGGAAAGCGCTGAGCAGAGCGCGACTCCCGCTCCGGCCTCTGACGTGACTCAGGAAATTCCCGCAGTGCCCCATGTTCCGGTCCCGGCCGATCAGGAAGAGGACTCGTCCTGGGCCTCATACGCAGCCCTCGGAGCGGCCATTCTGATGCTCGCGCTCCTTTGGTTTATGAGACGCGGCCGCCGCAATAAGAAGCTTGAGGAAATCCGGAACGCTCAGGAAGAACTCTGGAACCCGGTGACGGTGGTGCCTTTCGGAACCCGGGACTCGGCGGTGAAGACGGAAGAGGCCGGGCTGAAAGCCGTGACAGATACGGTGGACGCCGTGATGGCAGCTGAAAAGGAAGCGTCGACCGGCAGCTCAGGGATTCATGAAGCGGCGGATAACGCGGCGAAAAGCATTGCCGCGATCCGAGGAGGACTTCGGTCGGCTGACGAATCCCTGCCGCCCGCAAGGCCGGAACTTCCGAAGCCTGAGAAGAAAGAGGATCCCCTGGATCCCAAGACCGCCTATCGCGAGATGCTGGCTTCGCAGCTGAAGCTCGCGCGGGACTTCCTGTCCCGCGGCGCGGTTGATGAGGCGCGGGAACTCGCGACCGATGTGGCGAAAGGCGGCGTCGCGGAACTCAGCACTGAAGCGAAAAAGTTCCTCGATGAGCTGCCGCCCGCGGTGAAGAAAGAGCGCGGAGTCTGAACGGATGAAGATCGCGCTTGGAATTCAGTACGATGGGACCCCTTTCAGCGGCTGGCAGGTGCAGCCTGACCGGCCGACCGTGCAGCAGACGCTTGAAGAGGCGCTTGGAGCCTTCGCGGGTATCGGGCAGCCGGTTCCTACAATCTGCGCGGGGCGCACTGACACCGGGGTTCACGCGACAGGGCAGGTGGTGCATATCGAAGCCCCGGTTGAACGCCCGATGAACGCCTGGGTGAGGGGAACAAACAGTTTCCTTCCACCCGCTGTCGCTGTGCGCTGGGCAAAGCCCGTGCCGGAGGATTTTTCAGCCCGTTTTTCCGCGATCGGGCGGACCTATGAGTACTGGATCGTGAATGAGCCGGTCCGGGTGCCGCTTCTTGCCGGACGGGCCGGATGGTGCTTCAGGCCGTGCGATGTGGAGAAGATGGAAGAGGCCGCGGCGGTCCTTCTGGGAGAGCACGATTTCACGAGCTTCCGGGCGGCTGAGTGCCAGGCGAAATCTCCGGTCCGCCGGATTGACTCTATCCGGTTCACGGTCCGCGGGAACATGATCGGCATCCGTTTTGAAGCCAATGCCTTCCTGCAGCACATGGTGCGGAATCTTGTCGGGAGCCTGGTTTATGTCGGCATCGGCAAGAAACCGGTCGGGTGGCTCGCCGATGTCCTCGAAGCCCGCAACCGGGCGCTCGCCGCTCCAACCTACGCGCCTGACGGGCTTTATCTCGTCGGCGTGAATTACGGAGAGGCCGGAGACGCGGCCGGACTCCCCCGCTATTCCCCCACATTCATGGGACCTTTCTGATCATATCCTGCCGCTTTTGATAAACTTTTTTTCACATTGCTTTCTTTTGCGAGGAAAGTTTTTCGGATGCAGGGCCGGTTTTTACTCCGGAGCAGCGGCTCCGGACCGCACGCGGTGCAGGTCAAGGTGTGCGGATTCACGGATGAAAAAAATATCAGCAGTGTCGCGTCGCTCCCAATCGACGCGGCCGGGTTCGTGCTGTTCCGTAAAAGTTCCCGCTACGTGCCGTCCGACCGGCTCGACTCCCTGATCCGGACGCTCCCGGACCGCGTGCCCCCTGTTCTTCTCTTCGTGAATCCGGATCCGGACGAGGTTTTCGCGGTAACGCGCCGGCATCCCGAAGTGCTTCTGCAGTTTCATGGTGATGAGACACCGGAGTTCTGCCGCGCGTTCGGGCTTCCTTACATGAAAGCAGTACACTTTGAAAAACCGGGGGATTTGCTGCGGGCTGAAGCCCGCTACCCGGATGCGGCGGCTATTCTTGCCGACTGCCCTGCGCCAGATTCCGGCGCAGCGCCTGGCGGCAACGGCACCGCCTTTGATTGGGAGCTGGCCCGGTCTGAAGCCGCGTCTCTCACGCTGCCTCTTGTACTCGCCGGAGGCCTTTGATGTCAACGGGAAGTTTTTCGCCCTTCCGAATCAATTCATAAAGTCTTTTGTGTGCGGCATCTCTGCCTGTGATGATTGAACCCGTGAGCAGAACGCTGTCGCCTGCTTTAAGATTTTTAATATCTTCGTCCGTAATCGGAAGTGTAATTTTCTTTTCC
>ENA-USUE01001299-USUE01001299.1-human-gut-metagenome-genome-assembly--contig:-NODE-1299-length-11004-cov-4.358287_pt1 | contig 11004 bp, 13 predicted proteins | sample MGYA00250060_ERZ773396 | MGnify/ENA primary metagenome ERZ773396 (study PRJEB29103, sample SAMN06111989) | human gut metagenome | biome: human gut; feature: ankylosing spondylitis patient; material...
CCTCATCACAATCCACCCTGTTTTTTAATGATACGGCGACCACCGAGATCTACACTCTTTCCCTACACGACGCTCTTCCGATCTATAGCCTTTCTGAAGGCTGACACCATTTGTACCCCAGAATCCTTTGGTGAAATTGTATTTCTCCAGTGTCGTGACTGCCTCTTCTCCTACAATCGCCTCTGTGACTGCCTTGAACTCGCCACCTAAGAGATACACGGTAAATCCTCTCTCTGCCAGACGCTTCGCATGACTGATCGCATTTGTCACAAACACCGCCTGACGGCTTGTGATGTACTCGATCATCAGCTCTGTTGTCGTTCCGGCATCCAGATAAACAAAATCACCTGACGCGATCTGTTCTGCGGCATATTTTGCAATTTTGTTCTTTGCGTCACGATTCTTTTCTTTCCGGCTGATAACGTTGTCATCCTTTGTGCTGTACGCTACCGTTTTTAAGATCGCCCCACCGTGAACCTTCGTCAACTGACCGTTTGCATCCAGTGCATTCAGATCTCTTCGTATCGTAGATTCCGAAGCATCAAGTTCTGTCATCAACTGCTGGACTGTCACACTCCCCATACTTTCCAGTATGGATAATATCTTCGCAAATCTTTCCTCTGTCAGCATTTATATTTCCTCCAATTTCCGTCAACATCATTCAAGTCCGTTCATCTTTATATCTGAATTATAAATTCACATTCCGTCACGGTCAATCATTTTCCATCAAAATCATTCACAAAAATGCTTATTTAAAATTGTGCAGAAGTTACAAGAGCGGCGTTTGACAGATATGTTACATAAAAAAACTGCTGTACAGAGAGACCTGCGTTTTTGCTTCTCTCTGTACAACAGTTTCTGCGTTTTTGTTGTGATTTATTTATTTTCTTTTTTAAACCGTGCGATCGCATCTATAATCTTAAAGCTTTCGATCATGACTACTTCCGCATTTCTTGTCTTAAATTTCCGGACCATCTCATCAAATGGAAGCCCTGCAATGTAACACCGCAGTGCCATAATGATCGCGCTGTGCGTCACGATCAGCACATCTCCGTTTTCCCGTTTCATAATATATTCCATAGCATCCAGCGTGCGTTTTACCACATCATTGTAACATTCACCGCCTCCCGGTGTGCGCACATAGCGGCGATCTTTTCTCCACTCCTGATATTCCGGACTGTTTTCCCGCTCGATCACACGCCAGTTGGAACCTTCCCAGCTTCCAAGGTTCATCTCCACCAGTCCATCCAGCGGAATACAGGTCGCATGCAGCGCTTCCGCAGCGATACGTGCTGTCTCCGCCGCCCGAAGCTGCGGTGAATGATAGACATGTTTTACCGAAATATCTTCTTCCACCAGCTGGCACGCCAGTTCCTTCGCCTGCCGAATTCCATTTTCATTCAGTGGAATATCGGTTTTTCCCTGAATCTTCTTTTTTACATTCCACTCTGTTTCACCATGACGTACAAAATATAGTTTCATCGCTCGTCCTTTTCTATGATAAAAATAAGACCATCTGTATTTCATCCCGGTAGCTTCCGTCTTTCAGTTTAAACGCATGAGGTTCTCTTCCCCACTCGCGAAAACCTAATTTTTCATACAGACGGATTGCTGCCACATTGTCATCAAAAACACCCAGTTTCAGCTGCTCAAGTTCTGTTTTTCTGGCGTTTTCGATCGCATATTCCATCAACTGCCTTCCAAGTCCTATTCCGCAGTATTTTTGGAGGATAAAAATTCCGATTCCCGCCTTATGCCGGAATTTGATGTGATTTCCCTCTTTTAAAACCATGACACACCCCTCCAATTTTCCACAACAACTTACTTCCCGAACGTCACGCGCATGTCGCTGTCGACGAACACGTCCGCCTGCATGTTCTTGCCGACGGCCTGCGCCGCGGGGGTGGCAAGCTGAGGGAGGATTTCGTAGGTATTGCCCTTTGACCCAATATGCAGTGGAACCTGTTGGAGTGGCGATAATGAGCCCGTCAGCCTGGTAAGTCGTGAGGTGTGCTCCGTTAATAGCAGTACGGATACTGATCATGGATGAACTGTCCCGTTTTAATACGGCTATTTCATTGAGCGCATAAGGTGAATCTTGCAAATGTTTGTCGTCACAAAGCAATTGGAGTACACTCCGTTCTTCAACTGTATAATGGTTCTGGTAGATTTCTTCAATCGTTTCCTCCATTTCTTCCGGGGATACATCTGCTAAGAATCCTAATCGTCCGGTATTGATACCCAAAATAGGGATTCCTTTGTTACCTACCCGTCGTGCCGCTTTTAGAAAAGTACCATCTCCGCCGATACTGATCACCATGTCTGCATCAAAATAGTCTTCATCGAACAAATTATCCGCCTTGACGTTCAGTTTTAAGTCGGATTTCAGGAAACGATGAAATTCTCTGCATACACAGACTTCTGCTCCATGTTTTTCGAGCAAATTGAACAAAGTAGCAGCATGTGAAGACTTCTTGGCTTGGTATGTATTTCCGAAAATGGCAAATTTCATGTTGATAAAAGTTTCTAGTGTGTCGCAAATTTGGGATTTTTTTTCGGTATTGCTGTTATCTTATCGCTAATATTTGTACTTTTGCGCAAAACATATGGGTAAAAGGTCCGTATTATATTAAGACATAGAACTATGACTAAATTAAGTGTGAACATAAACAAAGTGGCTACCCTTCGGAATGCCCGTGGGGGAAATGTTCCGAACGTGGTTAAGGTGGCGTTGGATTGTGAGAGTTTCGGTGCTGACGGCATAACGGTTCACCCACGTCCGGATGAACGTCATATCCGTCGTTCGGATGTGTATGATTTGCGTCCGTTGCTTCGGACTGAATTTAATATTGAAGGATATCCTTCTCCGGAGTTTATTGATTTGGTGTTGAAGGTGAAACCTCATCAGGTGACTTTAGTGCCGGACGATCCTTCTCAGATAACTTCTAATTCAGGATGGGATACAAAGGCTAATTTTGATTTTCTGACGGAAGTTTTGGACGAGTTTAACGGGGCAGGTATCCGTACATCTGTATTTGTGGCAGCCGATGCGGAAATGATTGAGTATGCGGCAAAAGCAGGTGCCGACCGTGTAGAGCTATATACCGAACCTTATGCTACTGCTTATCCGAAAGATCCGGCAGCGGCTGTTGCTCCTTTTGTTGAAGCTGCTAAAGTGGCCCGCCGGTTGGGAATTGGTCTGAACGCCGGTCACGACTTGAGTTTATTGAATCTGAATTACTTTTATAAAAACATACCCTGGCTGGACGAGGTCTCTATCGGTCATGCTTTAATAAGTGATGCGCTGTATCTGGGATTGGAACGTACCATTCAGGAATATAAAAACTGTCTTCGCTAATGAATGCAATGCTACTATTAGCCCAAGTGGCTACCAACCTGGCTGATTCCGTTGCATCGGCCAACCCTGTACTGACTCCTGTATCTGCTCCGGCTGAAATGAATATGCTTGATATGGCTATTAAGGGTGGATGGATTATGATTGTTTTGGGAGTACTGTCTGTAGTTTGTTTCTACATCCTGTTTGAACGTAACTATGTGATCCGAAAAGCCGGTAAGGAAGATCCGATGTTTATGGAGAAGATCAAAGACTATATCCATAGTGGTGAGATTAAGTCGGCAATTAATTATTGCCGAACGATGAATACCCCTTCCGCCCGTATGATCGAAAAAGGGATTAGCCGTCTGGGACGTCCGGTAAATGACGTACAGGTTGCTATTGAGAATGTGGGAAATATTGAGGTGGCTAAGTTGGAAAAAGGCCTGACTGTGATGGCTACTATTTCAGGTGGTGCTCCGATGCTCGGTTTCCTGGGTACAGTAACCGGTATGGTGCGGGCTTTTTATGAAATGGCAAATGCCGGAAGCGGTAATATTGATATCACACTGCTTTCAGGAGGTATTTATGAGGCTATGATTACTACCGTAGGTGGTCTGATTGTCGGTATTATTGCTATGTTTGCTTACAACTATCTGGTGATGCTGGTAGACAGAGTGGTCAATAAGATGGAGTCCAGAACCATGGAGTTTATGGACCTGCTTAATGAACCTGCACAGAAATAAGGTGCTGAGATAAAATAGAGTGCGTAGCCAATTGGCACATTGACATATTGGCATATTGAAGAATTATTTTATGGCATTAAAGCGTCGAGCAAAAATATCACCCAACTTTAGTATGGCATCTATGACGGACGTCATATTCCTGTTGCTTATCTTTTTTATGATAACCTCAACTGTTGTGTCGCCCAATGCGATTAAAGTGTTATTGCCACAAGGCAAACAGCAAACTTCGGCTAAACCGTTGACAAGAGTTATCATTGATAAGGACCTGAACTATTATGCAGCGTTCGGTAATGAAAAAGAGCATGCTTTAGGCTTGGAGGAATTGACTCCATTCCTGCAAAGCTGTGCGGATAAAGAACCTGAGATGTATGTTGCTCTCTATGCGGATGAAACTGTACCTTACCGTGAGATCGTTAAGGTGCTGAATATTGCGAATGAGAATCATTTTAAAATGGTGCTGGCTACCCGCCCGCCGGAAACAAGGAAGAAATGAACATAAAAAGAAAGAGTGAATATATAGGGGCGTTGGGTGCATTGTTGGTGCATGTGGCTATTATTGCTCTTTTGATTCTGGTAAGTTTTGCTGTTCCACGTCCGGACGAAGAAGCCGGCGGTGTACCGGTGATGATGGGAGATGTGGATGCGGCTTATGGAAATTATGATCCCTCCACTATGGTGGACGTGGAAGTAATGCCTGAAGAAGTGCCGGCTCCGCAACCCGTACCCGAAGTGGAAGCCGAACAGGAAATGATTACGCAGACCGAAGAAGAAACGGTTGCTATAAAACCCAAGGTCGAGCCTAAGAAGGAGAAGCCGAAAGTAGAGAAGAAGCCTGAAAAAACAGCCGAAGAAAAGGCTGCCGAAGCTAAAAAACTTGCTGAAGAAAGGGCAGAGCGTGAGCGCAAGGCCGCTGCAGAAGCTGCCAGTAAACGAGTAGCCGGTGCCTTTGGTAAAGGCTCGCAGATGGGGGGAAGCAAAGGTAGTGCTACTTCGGGTGAAGGAGTAGAAGGAAGTAAAGATGGCAATTCGTCGACCGGACCAAAGTCCGGAGTCGGGGGATATGGAACATTTAATCTTGGCGGACGTTCTATAGGAGAGGGAGGTTTGCCCCGTCCCGTATACAACGTTCAGGAAGAGGGGCGAGTAGTTGTTTCTATTACCGTGAATCCAGCTGGTCATGTGATTGCTACCAGTATCAACCGATTGACTAACACGGTAAATTCGACTTTGCGTAAAGCTGCTGAAGATGCGGCTAAAAAAGCACGTTTTAATGCCGTAAACGGAGTGAACAACCAGACAGGAACGATTACTTATTATTTTAATTTGAAATAATTAATGCTTAAAGTACCGTGTTTTTAGAAAGGTGGGCTTTGAGTTTATAACATCTAAATGATATAGATTATGGGAACAGTTTATGCATTTTTCGCAGACGGATTTGAAGAAATTGAAGCGCTTACTACAATTGATACATTGAGACGCGCTGGTTTAGATGTAGAAATTGTATCTGTTACGCCAGACGAGATTGTAGTCGGAGCGCATGATGTATCTGTGCTTTGCGATAAGAATTTTGAGAATTGTGATTTCTTTGATGCTGAGTTGCTGTTTTTGCCGGGAGGAATGCCGGGTGCTGCCACTCTGGACAAACATGAAGGGTTGCGTAAGTTAATTCTTAGCTTTGCGGAGAAAAACAAGCCTATTGCCGCTATTTGTGCCGCCCCGATGGTACTTGGAAAACTGGGACTTCTGAGAGGTCGCAGAGTAACCTGTTATCCCAGCTTCGAACAGTACCTGGAAGGTGCGGAGTGTACTAACGAGCCGGTTGTCAGAGATGGTAACATCATTACCGGTATGGGACCGGGTGCTGCGATGGAATTTGCATTGACTATTGTAGATACATTGTTAGGCAAGGAAAAAGTAAACGAGCTGGTAGAGGCCATGTGCGTAAGACGTTAAGCCTATGTATCGGACTGCTTTGATTGTAGCCGGGGGGAAGGGACTCCGCATGGGAAGTGAACTTCCCAAACAGTTTCTTCCCATTGGCGGAAAGCCTGTATTGATGCATACGTTGGAAGCTTTTCATCGATTCGATAAGAGAATGCAGCTTATTCTCGTATTGCCCCGGGAACAGCAGGGATTTTGGCGGGAACTGTGTGAAACGCATGGATTTAACATCAAGCATGAAATTGCCGATGGAGGTGAAACCCGTTTCCACTCGGTTAAAAACGGATTGGCTTTGATAAACGGTATCGGTGGTATGGTGGGGGTGCATGACGGTGTTCGTCCTTTCGTATCGCAGGAAGTGATTGCCCGTTGTTTCCGGGAAGCTGCTGTGCGAAAAGCCGTAATTCCTGTCATCGATGTTGTAGAAACCGTGCGCCATCTCACAGGATCAGGCAGTGAGACTGTAAACCGTAATGATTATAAACTGGTTCAAACTCCCCAGGTATTCGATGCCGATTTACTGAGAAGAGCTTATGAACAAGAGTTTACTCCCTTTTTTACTGATGATGCCTCCGTGGTAGAGGCTATGGGAGTTCCTGTCCATCTGGTGGAGGGAAACCGTGAAAATATAAAAATAACTACTCCATTTGATTTGAAAGTAGCTTCAGCCTTGTTGTAATGTTCGATTTAGCTACACGAGACATAAAGTACTTATCCGGTGTTGGTCCGCAAAAAGCTGCGGTTCTGAATAAAGAGTTGGAGATTTATTCATTGCATGATCTGCTCTATTATTTTCCTTATAAATATGTAGACCGGAGTCGCATCTATTACATTCATGAAATAGATGGTAATATGCCGTATATACAGTTGAAGGGAAAGATACTTGGCTTTGAAACTTTTGGTGAAGGGCGGCAGAGAAGATTATTAGCACATTTCTCGGATGGTACAGGAGTCGTTGACCTCGTGTGGTTTCAGGGTATAAAGTATGTCACAGGTAAGTATAAACTTCACGAAGAATATATTATCTTTGGTAAGCCGACCGTGTTTAACGGAAGAATTAACGTAGCCCATCCCGATATAGATAATCCCGCTGATTTGAAATTGTCATCAATGGGACTCCAACCTTATTATAATACAACGGAGAAGATGAAACGTAGCTTTCTCAACTCCCATGCCATTGAAAAGATGATGGCAACCATTATCGGACAGATTCAGGAGCCTTTGCCCGAGACACTTTCACCTAAACTGATTGCCGACCATCATCTGATGCCTTTGACGGAAGCTTTACGGAATATTCATTTTCCTTCTAATCCGGAACTGTTGAGGAAGGCGCAATATCGTCTTAAGTTTGAAGAGCTCTTTTATGTACAGCTCAATATTCTGAGATATGCCAAAGACCGGCAACGTAAATACCGCGGTTATGTTTTTGAAACAGTCGGTAAAATCTTCAATACATTTTATTCTAAGAATCTTCCTTTCGAACTGACCGGGGCTCAAAAGCGAGTTTTGAGAGAAATCCGGCAGGACGTCGGTTGCGGAAAGCAAATGAATCGCCTGTTGCAGGGGGATGTGGGAAGTGGGAAAACACTGGTGGCCTTGATGAGTATGCTGATTGCCCTTGATAATGGTTTTCAGGCTTGTATGATGGCGCCTACTGAGATTTTGGCTAACCAACATTACGATACAATCAAAGAGTTGTTGTTTGGAATGGATGTGCGGGTGGAACTCCTGACAGGTTCGGTGAAAGGAAAGAAACGGGAAGCTATCCTTGCGGGACTCCTGACCGGAGATGTACATATATTGATCGGTACCCACGCCGTTATTGAAGATACTGTAAATTTTGCTTCTTTAGGATTGGCCGTAATTGACGAACAACACCGCTTTGGTGTGGCACAGCGTGCCAGACTGTGGAGCAAGAGTATTCAGCCGCCCCATGTATTGGTTATGACTGCTACTCCGATTCCACGTACGTTGGCAATGACACTTTATGGTGATTTGGATGTCTCTGTCATAGATGAATTGCCTCCCGGACGTAAGCCGATCTCTACTATTCACCAGTTTGATAACCGGAGAGAAAGTTTATATCGTTCGGTGCGTAAACAAATTGAAGAAGGACGTCAGATTTATATTGTATACCCCTTGATTAAGGAGAGTGAAAAGATTGATTTGAAAAATCTTGAAGAAGGGTATTTGCATATTTGTGAGGAGTTTCCCGACTGTAAGGTTTGTAAAGTGCATGGCAAAATGAAACCTGCCGAGAAAGATGCGCAGATGCAACTTTTTATTTCGGGTGAAGCGCAGATTATGGTAGCTACCACAGTGATTGAAGTAGGAGTGAATGTGCCTAACGCTTCGGTGATGATTATCGAAAATGCCGAACGCTTCGGACTTTCACAGTTACATCAGTTGCGTGGCCGGGTAGGGCGTGGAGCCGACCAATCATATTGCATTCTGGTCACTACCTATAAGCTGACTGAAGAGACCCGGAAACGTCTGGAAATAATGGTACGCACCAATGACGGATTTGAAATAGCTGAAGCCGATCTTAAACTCCGGGGACCAGGTGACCTGGAAGGTACACAGCAAAGTGGTATTGCTTTCGACTTAAAGATTGCGGATATTGCCCGTGACGGTCAACTCTTGCAATACGTGCGTAATATCGCAGAAGAAATAACGGATGCCGATCCGGGTGGCGTGTTGCCGGAGAATGAAATTCTATGGCGGCAGCTGAAAGCATTGCGCAAGACGAATGTTAACTGGGCTGCCATTAGCTGAAAAACGGTTAAACATGTAGCTTTTTTACATAAACATGTTGCATAACATATTTCTCTTTATTTCCTCTGTTTATGGAGGTTTAGAGAAATATTTCTTTAATTCTGCTATTTATCCTTATAAAAAATAGTTAAGAGGATACCTGACGTTTCGCTTAGAAATGCTATCTTTGGGGGAATTTTAAAATAAATGAGCACTTTAACCTTTTGAAACTGTACGTTATGATGGAAAAAACATTGGTCATTCTGAAACCTTGTACTCTTCAGCGAGGACTGGTTGGCGAGATTACTCGTCGTTTTGAGCGTAAAGGATTGCGTTTGGCGGGAATGAAAATGATGCAGTTGACAGATGAAGTGTTAAGTGAGCATTATTCACACCTTAGTTCGAAACCATTCTTTCAGCGAGTGAAAGATTCTATGATGACGGCTCCCGTTATCGTTTGTTGTTTTGAAGGTGTGGATGCTATTCAAGCCGTTCGTGCATTGGCAGGACCAACTAACGGACGTCTGGCAGCCCCGGGGACCATTCGCGGAGATTATAGTATGAGCTTTCAAGAGAACATTGTTCATACCTCTGATTCGCCGGAAACCGCAGTTGTCGAATTAAACAGATTCTTTAAACTGGAAGAAATATTCGATTACAAACAGGCTACTTTTGACTACCTGTATGCAAATGACGAATATTGATTGAATTGAATTAAACAAGACGAATGAATTTCAATTGCATTAAAACAGTAATGATTGCCGCTGCGGCTATGATCAGCCTGAACTCTTTTTCTCAGGATTTGATTGCCCGTCAGGCACCGATTGACAGAAAATTAAAAAGTGTAGATTCATTAGCATTGCAGAAACAGATTCGCGCAGAACAGTCTGAATATCCTGCACTGAGTCTGTATCCTAATTGGAACAACCAGTACGTACATGCTTACGGAAAGGATGCTATAATTCCCGATTCTTATACAATCGATCTCACGGGCTTCCACATGCCTACTCCCAGTACCCGTATCACTTCTCCCTTCGGACCACGTTGGAGAAGAATGCATAATGGACTTGACATCAAAGTGAACATTGGAGATACTATTGTAGCTGCTTTCGACGGAAAGGTGCGTATTGTGAAGTATGAACGTAGAGGTTATGGTAAATATGTCGTTATTCGTCACGACAATGGACTGGAAACCGTATACGGTCACTTATCCAAACAGCTTGTAGAAGAGAACCAATTGGTAAAAGCCGGTGAACCCATTGCCTTGGGAGGAAATACCGGACGTTCAACGGGATCTCACTTGCATTTTGAGACCCGTTTCCTGGGTATTGCCATCAATCCTGCATTAATGTTCGACTTCCCGAAACAGGATATCGTTGCCGATACATATACATTCAGAAAAACAAGAGGTTACGAACGTAACAAAGCCGGTTCACATGATACTAATATAGCATCGGACGGTGAAATCAGATATTACAAGGTTAAGAAAGGCGACAGTTTGTCCAGAATCGCTAAACTGCGCGGTGTTTCAGTTAGCACACTTTGCAAGTTGAACCGTATTACCACGAAGACAACACTTCGTCCGGGTCAAGTATTGCGCTGTTCATAATAGTTATACTACATAGACGGAAGAGGGCACTTTAATATTATTTAGAGTGCCCTCTTTTCATTTTTCTTTAATTATTGTTACCTTTGCACACTATTTGTAAGGAAATGAAAGATACCAGGCAACAATTTGAACATGTCATAGCATTATGCCGTGACCTATTCTCTAAGAAACTGCATGATTACGGTCCTGCATGGCGTATTCTGCGTCCTGCTTCCGTAACAGATCAGATATTTATCAAAGCCAACCGTATTCGTAGTATTGAAGTAAAAGGGGTGACTCTTGTCGACGAAGGAATCCGTTCCGAGTTTATTGCTATTGTCAACTATGGTATTATCGGGTTGATACAATTGGAGCTCGGATATGCAGAGTCGGCTGATATAACAGTAGATGAAGCATTGGCTTTGTACGATAAGCATGCAAAGGAAGCATTGGAATTGATGCTTGCCAAGAATCATGATTATGATGAGGCATGGCGCAGTATGCGCGTTAGCTCGTATACTGATTTGATACTGATGAAGATTTATCGTACCAAGCAGATAGAGAGCCTAGATCGGAAGAGCGTCGTGTAGGGAAAGAGTGTAGATCTCGGTGGTCGCCGTATCATTAAAAAAATGGAAGAA
>ENA-USUE01001303-USUE01001303.1-human-gut-metagenome-genome-assembly--contig:-NODE-1303-length-10993-cov-4.647307_pt1 | contig 10993 bp, 8 predicted proteins | sample MGYA00250060_ERZ773396 | MGnify/ENA primary metagenome ERZ773396 (study PRJEB29103, sample SAMN06111989) | human gut metagenome | biome: human gut; feature: ankylosing spondylitis patient; material...
GACTGGAGTTCAGACGTGTGCTCTTCCGATCTGGTCTGACAAATGCTTCAAAATGTGCTTCAAAGAGAACTTATCAGTTGCGCCTTTCGGACGGCCAAGGTGAGAACCGATAATAATACTGCCTCCGTCAGCCAAAATCTTCTTCAGTGTAGGAAGAGCGGCACGCATACGGGTATCGTCTGTAATGTTGAAGTTTTCGTCCAAGGGCACATTGAAGTCCACGCGAACGAATGCCTTTTTTCCGGCAAAGTTAAATTGATCAATTGTCATAATACTCTATTTTTATTTAAAAGTGTTATCATTTTATTTTTGTGACGGCAAAGTTAGTATTTATTTCTTTTTTTTGCTATGAAATCATTATTTATTCTTTCTCTTCATTGTTCTCTTTACTAACTTTATACTTCTGGCAGTAGTATTTGCACATCAATTGCAAACCGCAGTTGTCACATTGAGGCGTACGCGCTTGACATATATAGCGTCCATGCAGGATGAGCCAATGATGGGCAATGGGAATTTCTGCTTCCGGAATATGTTTAACCAGCTCTTTTTCTACGCTGAACGGAGTGGTGCATTTGTCGGACACCAGCCCTAAGCGGTGGCTGACGCGGAACACATGGGTATCTACTGCCATAGCTGCTTTATTGAAAACCACCGATTGGATGACGTTTGCCGTTTTTCGTCCCACACCGGGCAGCTTTACGAGTTCCTCCAATGTGTCGGGCACCTGGCTGTTGAAATCTTTCACCAGCATTTTGGCCATGCCTACAAGGTGTTTGGCTTTGTTGTTGGGGTAGGATACACTGCGTATATATTCATACACTACTTCAGGTGTGGTGGCTGCAAGTGCCTCGGGGGTAGGGAAGTCCCGGTAGAGGGCGGGGGTTATCATATTGACCCGTTTGTCTGTACATTGGGCGGAGAGAATTACCGCTATCAACAGTTCAAACGGATTGTCATAATGCAGCTCGGTCTCTGCTATCGGGCGGTTCGCCCTGAACCAAGCGAGTATCTTTTCATAACGTTCTTTCTTTCTCATCGTAGTTTGTTTTTATGATAATGAGGGGCAACTTTGCCGTTGAAGTAAAGCATGGAGATAATCGTCAGGCATGCTCCGAAAAGATAAGCCTTATCGAAAGTGCTGACTTCTGCGATGTATCCGCCTGTCAGCATACCGATACCTATGCCTACATCCCATGAGGTAAGGTAAGTTGAAGTTGCCGTACCCCGTTGGCTGTTGGGAGCGAGGTTTACGAACAATGTGTTGTAGGCCGGAAACATAATGCCAAAACCTATTCCAAGCAGCAGTGCTACGGTAAAGAAGATGATGCTGCACGCCATGCCGTTCCAGCTGATGATGTAGGCACATGAGGAGAGCAGGAAGAAGCTGAATACAACAATGTACAGTCCTGCCGAAATGACCTGAGTTATTTTTCCTCTGTCTACGATCTTACCGGAAAAGATGCGTGAGATAGCCATACCTACTGCCATGAAAGTGAAGAAGAAGCCGGTAGTTGCGTTGATGCCGATTTCTTTGGCATACATGGCAACATAATTGGTGGTCATTCCATAGGGAATGGATAATAAAAGCAGGCTGATTCCGGCAGGAATACCTTTCAGCAAAATAAAGCGGTCGAGCGAAATGGGTTCGCGTTTTACAGGTGGCTTGTATGGGGTCTTTACCAGTGAGGCGCAGATAAGTCCGGCTATGCAGGAACCTAATGAACAGCAGAAAATACTTGTATAACTCATGCCGGCATCGTGCAGGAATAAGCCGGACATTGGCCCTACTGCCATTGCTATGTTATTGGAAAGTCCGTAATATCCCAAACCTTCTCCGCGTCTTGACGAGGGCATAATGTCAATGACTACCGTATTCCCGCCCACAGTTACCATGCCGAATGATACGCCATGTATAATGCGGAACAGAATGAATAGCGCCAGCGAACCGGCAATGATATATCCTGCAAACATTGCCATGAAGATGAAGTAAGCCAACAGATACAAAGGCTTACGGGCAAAGCTGTCCAGCAAATAGCCGGAGAAAGGACGGATACATAAGGCTGCTACCGTATAGCAGGAGAGAATGATGCCGATAGTGGAATTGCTGGTGCTGAATACCTCGGACAGATAGAAAGGCAATACAGGTATCAGTAGCCAAAAACCGAAATACAGCAGAAAGTTAGCTGCGAGAATAAAGCAATAGCTGGGAGTTACGAGCCTATCTTTCATTGGGTGAAAATTTAATAAGATTGATAATAAGGCTGTCTTAAAACCGTTAATTGCCGGATAGTTATCTCTGCCATTCAGATTATAAGTGAAGAATGGCAGAGATATACTTTTGATCTTTGATATAGAAATAAGAATGTTCTATATTAATAAGCCGCTTCAAATTCTTTCAGGAAGCGTGTGTCATTTTCAGAGAACAGTCGTAAGTCGTTCACACGATATTTCAGATTGGCTATACGTTCTATACCCATACCTAAGGCATAGCCGCTGTACACCTTACTGTCAATGCCGTTTAATTCCAATACATTGGGGTCGACCATACCGCATCCCAAGATTTCAACCCAACCTGTTCCTTTACAGAAAGGGCATCCTTTCCCACCGCAGATATTACAACTGATATCCATTTCGGCACTTGGCTCCGTAAATGGAAAATATGAGGGGCGGAGACGGATCTTAGTGTCCTTTCCGAACATCTCTTGAGCAAAAAGCAGCAGGGCTTGTTTCAGATCGGTGAACGATACGTTACGGTCTATAAACAACGCTTCTACCTGGTGAAAAAATGCATGCGCACGATAGCTGATTGCTTCGTTACGGTATACACGTCCCGGACAAAGCACACGAATAGGCGGTTTGGTAGTTTCCATCACGCGACTTTGCACGCTGGATGTGTGGGTACGCAGGATGATGTTGTGTGATACGTTCTCTGCATTGTTTTCGATGAAGAAAGTATCCTGCATATCGCGTGCGGGATGATCTTCGGCAAAGTTCATGGCAGAGAATACGTGCCAGTCATCTTCCACTTCCGGACCGTCGGCGATGTTGAAACCCATACGGGCAAAAATATCGATAATTTCGTTTTTAACGATGCTGAGCGGATGACGTGTTCCCAATTTTACGGGATAGGCCGAACGGGTGAGGTCGAGATCATCACAACCGTTGTCCTGGCTTTCAAACTGCTCTTTCAGGGTGCTGATCTTTTCCTGCGCTTTGTTTTTGAGCTCGTTCAGACGCATACCTACTTCTTTTTTGAGTTCGGCAGGTACGTTGCGGAAGTCGGCCATCAGTTCATTGATGGCTCCTTTCTTGCTGAGGTATTTGATACGTAGTGCTTCCAGTTCCTCGGCATTAGCGGCTTTCAGTGCTTCTACTTCTTGCAGAAGCTCATTGATTTTAGCTATCATATCGTTGTTGTTATTTATTCCTTAAATGCATAAAACGGTGCAAAGATACAATTTTATCGTTGTTCTACCTTCAATCACTGCATATTATTTTTAATTAACCCGAACCGCCTCCTCTGAATGTTTGCGTATCTTTGCGCCTGACCTCAAAGAACGGAAAAATCCGTCCCATGGGATGAAAATATTCGTCTCGTGGAACGGATTTATTTGTCCCACGAGATGAATTATTTTGTTTCGTGGGATGGATTTATTTATCTCGTGGGATGGATTTGAGAGTCTTGGCTATTGTACAACACTCCATTCAAAAACCACTCCGTTGGTCCGTGTGGTATTTGAACCGGGCCAGTCTGCCGAATAGGGTTCACCGGTAAGTATATCTATACCTATATAGCGATTGGTCTTGAGTGACAGCAACATACACTGATTGCGAAGCATATCCTGCCACATGAATAGGCTGGCATCGCTTTCCTTGTCCGTTAGACGTACATCCCCTGAAAGGCCTTCACCTGTAACGGTCAGGAAGCCGCTTCCATCCATTGCTTCTAAAGCTACACGACCTTTTCCGCGGTCATGAATTCTGAATTGGCTGCCTTTCGGATCGTATTCATTGCTATTGACATCTGCACTGCGCAATATGCGGCGGGAGTTTGTCCATGTAAAAGTATTATTCGCTAAATTCTTGAGAGTAATCACTTTCCCGATAGGAAGATTGGTGGACCGGTCGGCAAGCGGCTCCTCGATTTTGAAGTTGTCGAATTCGGCATATCCTCCATCTTTTCCCTCTGTGTTGTAGGCAAACAAGGCAAATCTCACTCCCTGGAAAGTTTTCATTTGATAGCCTAAACGTAAATTAGTTCCCATTGCCTTGAAGTTTGTGCCATCAGTGCTGTAACTCAGTTTTGCCAAATCATTATCGAAATCTCCTTCGGCGCGGAAATATACCTTTTCTGTTGAAATGGGCTCATCGATTTTTATGTTCTTAACCAAGTCGTAAAAGCGGATAATATCTCCCTTTCCGGTGCGTAAAACTCCGACCCAATAATAGGGAACATTCAGTAAAGCCAATCCGGCTACATCACCTTTTTTCAGTGATTTTGTGTTCAGTTCCACAATTGCATTTGATTCAGGTCCGACAGCCCGTTGTGTTAATGAATTTTTGGCATGCATAAAACTCTTTGCCGGCATTGTGTGCAAACGTAATGTTCCGTTTTTTAACGTCCACTTTTTTTCTACGGGGTAGTGGTTCCATTGCCAAATGGGTTTCAGCTCCTTTCCGGAGAAATCATCATTACGCTCGTAAGTAGTATGGGGCGTTGTTTCAATCCCTACATTCGGTTTGAACCATGTGCGGGGCGAACGTCCCAGATTATTCTCTATCCCGAAAAACGGCCAACCGTTTTTCCATGTTACCGGAGAAAGGAAAGTCAAACGTCCGACAGATTTAACGTCCATCATCGAAACGCCCCACCATTCACCATTTGGCAAGTCCACAATTCCGCCTTGATGTAGTGGTACGGCATAGTAAGCGTCCGGATTCGGGGCGGTAAATGTTATTTTGTCTCCTTCATTGGGAATGTTGGACCAAAAACCAAACTCGTTCGACCACCATCCGCGTTGTGTGCCCATTGTTTCGCGGTTACTGATAACGGCTGTTTCGTAAGGGCCTTCCGGCTTGTCGGCGCGAGCACATTGCATGCGGCCTACGGGCGCGTAGTCTGCACTGATGATATAGTATTTCCCGTTTATCTTGTAGAAATGATGTCCTTCTCCCATAGCGTTGCCTTTAGGGATAATAACCTTTTCACTCCCTTCCACATAGCCGCTGAAATCGGGCTTAAGCTGAATCAGCCGTACCTCGTCGTAACCATGTACGGCATATATTTTGTCGTCATCGTCAAACAGTATTCCCAAATCGTAAATTCTGCCACCCATGTTTTTATGTATCCAGGGACCGGCAGGGTCTTTGGCGGAAAACACTTGTAAACCATGGTCGTTTACATTGACGAATACATAGAAAGTACCTTTGTGATAGCGAATGGCAGGAGCCCATATTCCGTTTCCGTAGATACCTTTGTCGCCTTCCAAGTGGAAGTCCGGTCCTAAATCAAGTCTGTCAAAGATGTACGTCACAAACTCCCAATTGACCAAATCTTTGGAACGTAACAGCGGTAGTCCCGGCATGGCATGCATGGAACTGGCCACCATGTAAAAGTCTGTTCCCACGCGTATCAGGTCTGGGTCAGTGAACTCGTCGTAGAATAGAGGGTTGGTGAAGGTTCCGTTACCGTTGTCGGCTGTCCACGATTGGGCCTGTAACTGGCAGAATGACAGCAATCCGAGTATAATAGAAAATAGATGTTTCATGATAGTTGATAGATTAATTTAAGAGTTTACTTAGAAAACATCCAATAGTCAAAATACATGATTCTGCCGGGCTTTTCTCCTTTGAAGATGAAATACAGGTCGTGCACTCCTGTGACTTTAGCTGTTTCGGTGGTCACCAATGCCCATCTGTCATCGCCTCCGGTCAGCGGCACTCTTGTCGTTCCCAACAGTTGTCCTTGCGGACTGTCGAGTCGGATTTCCATGGTCACGCCGCCATTGTGTGTGGTTCCTACTCTCGCCGTAAATTTACTGGGGCCGTAATCGCGGAAATTGACGTTTTTAACTTTGGTATATGCATTGTTGTGCATGGCATTGACAAATACTCCTACCTCTGTATTCTGTGCAGCTTTTACCCCTTCGGAAAATGCTATGGTTTCTGCTTCTGTCTTTCGGTACGGATTTAGGGTGGTGAGCCCTTGCTGGATGCCTTCTGTCATTTTCAGAGGTTTGATGGAACCGTTTTTGTTGAATTCTACCTGCTCTACACATACTGAGCGTGTGAAACCGGAACCTCCGGGAAGCGCTCCGCTGTGATAGAATAAATATGTATTTCCTTTATAGTCCACAATTCCGGGGTGGTTGGTGAAACTTCTCCCTTCCGTAGGCATAAGCACTCCACCGTATTTCCAGGGACCGAGAGGGCTTTTGCTGGTTGAATAGCCAAGATGCTCGGAAATAGGGCCGCCTGCCCACAGTAAATAATAAAGGTCATTGCGTTTATACAGCCAAGGTCCCTCTTCATATAATGTCGGTCGTTCTTTTACGTTGCCTTCCCGTTTGCCAAATGCTTCTTCCGTCATTGGAACGCGTACGATATCTCCTTCATAAGAGATCATATCTTCATTCAACTTTACGTAATAGCAGAATGGATTTCCCCAGTAAAGATATGCCTGTCCATCATCATCAATGAATACGGTAGGGTCAATATCTCCTTTCTTACTTTGCACTAACGGCTTTCCCAATGGGTCGATAAAAGGTCCGTAGGGACTGTCGGATACTGCTACGCCAATTGCAGCGCTATTGGTTGCGCGTGATGTTACGGGTACGTACGCATAGAATTTCCCATCTCTTTCCACACATTGCATGGCCCAAGCGTCTCCTTTTGCCCAACTGAACGTCTTGTAGGAGAGTACAGCGCCATGATCGGTCCAGTTCACCATGTCGGTAGTGGTGTATAGTTTCCAGTCGTTCATAACAAACCAGGTGGATGCATCTTCATCGTGACTGGTATAGAGATAAAGTACGTCGTTGTGTACCAGCGGTGCCGGGTCGGCAGTGTACATGGTCTGCACAATAGGATTTTGTGCCATTGCCGGAAGAGAGCATATCCCTAGGCAAATACTTAGAAAAAGGTTCTTACTCATAAGTTGCTGTTTTTTGTTTGATTTATTTAAACATCCAATAATCGAAGTTGAAAAGTTCGTGAGGAGTTCTGCCTTTAAAAATAAGATATAAATCGTGGACTCCTTTAGTTGTTTTCACGTTGGTAGAATGTTGCTCCCAATTATTCCATTCTCCGGTATAGGGGATTTTTAAGCTTCCGATTACATCTCCTTCAAGTGAATCGATTCTTAGTTCTATCTCTCCACCATGGTACCTGCTGGATGCAGAAGCTGTAAATTGGGAGGCGCCTTTGGAGCCGAAGTCTACATCACGCACTTTGATGTAGTCGGTGTTGTGGATAGAGGTTATATACACACCTGTTTCTTTATCGGTAGCTGAAACGACTCCTTGTGCCCATGCTATGGTTTCGGCCTCTGTCCGTTTGTAAGGATTGAGTGTGCCTACTCCTTTTTTAATGCCTTCATCGGTCATGTGCAGTTGGGGTATGGTTCCGTCCGGATTGTATGTAAATTGCTCCACGCATACCGATCTGCAATAGCTGTGTCCTTCGGGTAGCGCGTCATTATGGTAAAAGAAGTAAGAATTGCCTTTATAGTCTATTATGCCGGGATGGTTGGTATTACTTCCTTTCTCTAATGGCATTACCACTCCTTCGGCTTTCCAAGGGCCTTCTGCAGTTTGTCCCGTAGAATAATGTATAGACTCCGGAAATTCGGCGGCATAAATCATATAATATAGGTTGTTTCGCTTATATACCCAGGGAGCTTCTGTGAACTTTCCGAGAAAGGCTGTTTTATCTTTGATGTCGAGTGCTGTTATCGGGCCGTTCGGGGATATCATGTCTTTATTCAGCTTGGCTTGATAGCAAACTCCGTTACCCCAATATAAGTATGCCTGTTTGTTGCTGTCGATAAAGACCGTCGGATCAAGGTCATCCCAAGAGTGTTTGGCGGCGGTAGTCATATTGTTGGTTACCAAAGCTTTTCCTAATGCGTCTTTAAAAGGACCGTAGGGACTTTCGGCAACAGCTACACCAATTGATGAACCCGGACTGAATTTATTTTGTGAGGATATATACCAGTAGAATTTGCCGTCCCGTTCTATGCATTGTGCGGCACTGGCATCTCCGGCCGACCATTTGAAATCACTTGTCCTTAGTGGTGCTCCACAGTCTGTCCAGTTCACCATGTCGGTTGTGGTGTACAGACGGTATTCTCTCATCAGATATGCATTGTGAGGAGCATCTTTCTCATCGCATCCTACATAAAGGAATAATGTGTCATTATGTACCATGGGGGCAGGATCGGCTGTGTATTTGGTTTGGATGATCGGGTTTTGGGCTGCTGCCAAGAATGGAACTAATCCTAAAAATAGAGCTAATTTCTTTTTCATGATATAATATATTTATTGAACGATTTTGATTTCTTTTCCTTTCGTGACTCCTGCTTCATTGAAACTGTCAATTGTAAAATAGTAGGTCTGGTCTGCGTTCAGAATGTTTATAGAGACTTTATTAGTTTGATATACCAGATAATTATGATATAACTTGTCCTTATCTGTACCGAATCGGATGTTGTATCCGGTAGCATCGTTCACTTCATTCCAGGTCAATACTATTGTTCTGCGATTGTCGTTGCTTCTGACCAGCTGTGTGAATTGGGCGACAGCCGGAAGCGGTTTGTCTACTTTTCCAAATACTCTTAATCCGGAAATCGAAAATTTGCCGGAGGGGAAATAGATATTGGTTATACGGACATATCTGGCGTTAACCGGTTTGTCCAATTGGATATAGTCATTAGGAGCTTCTACCTTGTTCTCCGATTTGTCTACTGTCGTATTCCACGTAATGCCGTCTTGGGAGTCTTCTATTCTGTATTGATAAAAGGTGGAATCTACTTTTCCGGATATCATAGCATCTTGATCGGCGAAGTTAATTTGAATGGCATATATTTTGGAATTCTGTCCCAAATCAACCGTCATGAATTCTCCTTTATCAGCGGTTTTCGCACTCCACCATGTCCTTATATCTTCATTTACGGCATTTGCTGCGGGATATCCTTCCAGTGTAGATGATGTTTCCACTTCTTTTTTATATGATAAGAGCATCCATTCAGGGAATAATTCTTGCGGAGAGGATACTTTCTTGTCTGGAACAATCATCGGATAGTCCCCCCATGCGGTGTATGCATAAGCATCGCCGTCTTTATCAAAAAAGACAGGGTATAATGAAACTCGTCTTTCGAACATGTGTCTCTTGGAGATGGTAGATGTACCGATGTTCCAATAGTTCCCATGTATGTCATGAAATGTGCTTCCATGCCCGATTCCATTGACAAAACCCTCAGGCTTATAGGAGAAAGGATTGTGTCGGAGTAAGGTAAACGGGCCTAATGGGTGCTCTGATACATAAACTCCGTTGCTGTAACTTTTAAATTCCGTACCGGGTACTGCATATTGGAGATAGTATTTTCCTTTGTATTTGTTCATCCATGCTCCTTCAAGCCAGCTGGTGTGTTTATAATTGGTATTATAATCTCCGGATACTTCCCATCCGTATTTTTCGGCATTACTGTAGAATAGGGGAGTGGCTTCTCCTTTGGGCATAAAGGAGTTCTTGTCCAGTTCCATTCCCATCATAGGAGTAGCTGCACCGGAACCGTAGTATAGATAAACCTTATCATTATCCGAGTCGTAAAATAACATTGGATCCGCCAAGATATAAGGGAACTGGTCGGTTACCAATTCCCACTTCCCCGATTTAGGATCGCGGCTTTTATATATTTTGTTGGTTGCTATGGATGCTGTGAAATAGATCTCTCCATTCATTTCCATGACGGTAGGGGCATATTTCTCAATAGGAAGATCGTCAGTAGTTATTAGGTTCCAGTGTATGAGGTCTGTTGAATGAAAGTAACCACCGGATTTAGACAAGAATAGGTAATATTCATCTTTGAATTTTATCATACTTGGATCTGCGGCTTCACGCCAGGAAGGTGAATCTAGCGAGAAACGATAACTTAAATTGACGGGATTGCAAATCGTTTTAAAACAGTTATTCGTTTTTTCGCATGCTGTTAAAAGAACGGAAAATAATAGTAGAATGTAGTACTTGTTCATTGCTTTCATTTTAGTTTTTCATAATGTTGATGATCTAAAAAGTTCTGTCTGCAAATGTAGGGTAGGAATAGAAAACAGACTTCCCTTTTCAGATATTTTATTTTGCAATTCAGGTAAGAAAGGCCTCTATAAGGAGGTTTGGATGGGGTATGACGATTTTCTTATATCTCGGTAGGTGTTTTCCCAAAGTGTTTTTTAAAAGCACGACTGAAGATGCTGAGACTGGAAAAACCGGAAAGTTCACTGACCTCGGTTACTGTATACTGGCCGGATTGCAGAAGTTTGAGTGCATGGTTCATGCGTACCGTTTTGATAAAGTCGGATGGCGATTGATCTGTCAATGCTTTGATTCTTTTGTATAAGAGTGAGGAACTGACGTTCATTGCGGCAGCAAATTCTTCTTTTCCAAATTCATAGTTGGCGATGTTTTCATTAATGACAGCTATCGCCTTGTTTACAAAGGGATCGTTCGGCTTACTTTTAGGTTTGCTTTGGAGTATGGATTTTTCTTTGCAAGAACCTGATTCGCTTTGTTGCATTTCTTCTTGCATCAGTATTTGGGCTGCATCAGCAATAAGCCTGTCATTGGTACTTTTTCGTTTTAGGCGGTTCGAGTAACTTTTGAAGGCGTAAATAATATAACTAGATCGGAAGAGCGTCGTGTAGGGAAAGAGTGTAGATCTCGGTGGTCGCCGTATCATTAAAAAAGGTATAGGTGCTCCTGGGAGGCGCGAGAAGTTCCG
>ENA-USUE01001320-USUE01001320.1-human-gut-metagenome-genome-assembly--contig:-NODE-1320-length-10938-cov-5.000092_pt1 | contig 10938 bp, 9 predicted proteins | sample MGYA00250060_ERZ773396 | MGnify/ENA primary metagenome ERZ773396 (study PRJEB29103, sample SAMN06111989) | human gut metagenome | biome: human gut; feature: ankylosing spondylitis patient; material...
GCCATGCGCCTGTCAAGTCTTTGCCGTCTGTACCTGTTGTCTGGGGGGCAGCGGATGGATACTGGCCGAGTTGCTGGTGGTGTTCGTGGTGATCTGGTTCATGACCAGCTACTTCTTGATGATGGGTAAGTCGTGGTATGAGCCGGTGGGCTACGACCTCGAGGGCGTCTACCATGCGGTATTGGCCGTCCGTCCCTCCAACAGTCCCTCGTTCGTTACCTACGAGGAGGGCGGCGATGAGGCTGCGCGCGACGTGGAGCGTATCGTGGAACGCCTCCGGGGGCATGCCGACGTGGAGGCCGTGGCGCTCTCCGTCTCTTCCTTGCCCTATACCCTTTCTTGGTCGGGAAGCCGGGTGACGAGGGATTCCGTCAGCGTAAGCGTACGGCTGATGACCGTCTCGCCGGACTACTTCCGTGTGTTTGGCATCCGTCCCGCCTCGGGCGAAAGCCCGGAGAGGCTGGGCGAGGCTCTGTCCGGGACAAGGGAAGGCAGGGATCGGGTGATATCGGCGGAGTTGGCGAGGCGGCTATATGGCACGACCGACGCTATCGGGGCCGATATCTACCTGCATGGTGATACCCTTCCCGGACACGTGGTGGCGGTGACAGGGCCGGTCCGCAATGACGAGTTCGACCGCCGGAAGCAATGTATCCTCTTCTCCTTGCTCGACCTGCGGGAGCTTAACGATCTTACACAGGTGCAGATAACCTTCCGCCTTCGCCCTTCCGTGGCTACGGCCGGTTACGCCGATCGGTTCCTGAAAGCGATGAAGCGTCAATTGATGGTGGGCAACTTCTGGGTGTCGGAGGTGCGAGCCTACCCCGACGTGCGATCCTCTTATCTGGAGAACTCGATCGAGAGTAACGCCCAGCGGATCGTCTCCGCTCTGGGCCTGTTCCTGCTCACGAACGTGTTCCTCGCGGTGATCGGCACGTTCTGGTTTCACGTGAGCCGCCGCCGTGCGGAGCTGGGCTTGCGTATGGCGATGGGTTCCACGCGTGCCTCCATCTTGGGCTTGGTGATGGGGGAGGGCTTGATGTTGCTGACGATCGCCACCGTCCCGGCCCTGTTGATTTGCGTGAATCTAGCCTGGATTGACTTGATGCCGCCCGGCTTGGTAGAATCCAAGGTAGGCTGCTTCCTGATCAACTCCCTGCTGACTTGGCTGATCTTGGCGCTCATCATCAGCCTTGCCACTTGGTATCCGGCCCGCAAAGCCTCCAGCTTGGAACCCGCCGATGCCCTGCGCTATGACGGATAACAGATAACACCCGGTTGTAGAGACGGGGCGTGCCCCGTCTCTCACCGACTGATAGAATATTTAAATGGAATGAATATGTATAAGATCTACTTAAAACAAGCATGGGCCCTGATCCGGCAAGAACGGCTGTTCAGCTCGGTCTATATCGTGGGGACGGGATTGGCGATCTCGCTGGTGATGGTGCTGTCCATCGTGTTTTACGTGAAAATGGCCTCTATTTATCCGGAGATGGACCGGAACCGGTTGCTGACCGTGAAGAGCGCCACGCTGAAGAATGAGAAAGGGGGAACGAGCAGTAGCCCGGTATCGCCCCGCTTCGTGGAAGAGTGCCTTGCGGGCGTACCCGGTTTGGAGGCGTTGGCGTTACGTTATGATGATGCCACTTCCGCTTTCGTGCAGCCGGTGGGCAGTCCCGTGCAGGTACCGGTCATGAAGATGGGGGTGAACGATGGGTTCTGGAAAGTATTCTCCTTCCGTTTCCTGGAGGGCAAGCCTTTCACCGAGGCCGATTTCCGGTCGGGGATGCCCGTGGCGGTAATCGCCCGCTCACTGGCCAAGAGGCTTTATGGAGAAGGTAGTGCCGTGGGGCAGACCTTGAGCCTCGACTTTACCTCATTTCGTGTGGTGGGCGTGGTGGACGATGTATCTTTCCTGATGGATCGGGTTTTCTCGCAGGTCTGGTATCCGTATACCCAAGCGCCCGACTTCGAGGAGCGGGTCCGATACTCGGAGGCGCATATGCCCGGGCTGGGGCCCTTGAGGGTCTATATGCTCGTGAAGGATAAGGCGGACATCGGCAAGGTGCGGGAGGCGGTGGCGGATAACGTGCGTCGCTTCAACCAATCGTTGGACGTGGATGGCAAACGTGAGTTCTCCCTTCTTGGGCAGCCGGATCGCCATTGGGAGAGTATCTTCCGGTATTGGTCGAACGTGGAGCCGGATATCGTGGGAGACTTGAGCCGTTATGGGGTGATTTTCCTGCTCCTGCTGCTCGTCCCCGCCGTCAGCCTCTCGGGCATGGCCGATTCCCGTATGGAGCGGCGTCTGGGCGAGCTGGGCGTGCGGCGTGCTTTCGGGGCTCCCAAGGGGGCGTTGATCGGGCAGGTCTTGATGGAGAACTTCCTGTATACGCTGCTGGGCGGCTTGGTGGGACTCCTGTTCTCCTTCCTGTTGGTGACGTTCGCCAGTTCGTGGGTCTTCAAGATCGGCAACGGCTTCTCGGATGCCGCCCCGGATGGCGTGGACGTATCGCTCTCCATGGGGATGTTGTTCAACCCGTGGGTCTTCTTGATCGCTTTGTGCGTATGTTTCCTGTTAAACCTGATGTCGGCGTTGTGGCCCGCTTGGCGTGCGTCAAGGCGACCTATCGTTGATTCGTTGAACGCTTAAATGGAGGGAAGAAAGATATGTGGAAAATAACTTGGATACAATTGATGAACCGCTGGCGTAGCAACGTGTGGGTGTGCGTGGAGTTGCTGCTCGCCTTTTGCCTGGCGTGGTACATGGCGGATTACTTCTTCGTGGAGATCTATAACCGTAGCCTCCCCTCCGGACGCGGCTACGCCGATGTCTGGCAGGTAGAGATGGGCCTCTTGCCGGAAACCTCCCCCGACTATCGAGCCGCCGAGAGTGACTCGATCGCCATGCTGGAAAATTATGAGCGGATAAAAGACCGCTTGCGTGATTATCCGGGAGTGCAGGCGATGGGCGCGGCCTCGGAGTGTTACTCCACGCCTTATACGGGCTGTTATTACGGTATTGGTTTGGCGAACGCGGCCGATACGAGTAAGCGGGAAGCGGTCATGAGGTATGAGATAGATCCTACCACGGATTTCCTGTCGGTCTTCAACCATTCGTACGCCAAAGACGGCCGTCCGGTATCTACATCCGATTTTGATTGGGGAGACCCCCGCGCTATAGTAACCACCCGGATGGTGGAGCGAAAGGTATTTGGAGAGGCATCCGCCGTTGGGCGTGAGGTGAAAGACCCTTTCGACGAGGAGGGCCCGACTTATATCGTAAAGGGTGTCTTAGAGGATATCAAGCGTTTTGACAATAGCCTACCCCAAGGTGCCGCCTTCTTGGCGATCCGTCCCTCGGCGGAGGAGATCCCCGAGATGAATTATTTCATACGGATCGATCCTGCCGTGGCAGGCCCTCGTTTCGCCGATACGTTCCGGGAGAAGATGAGCCGTGAGCTTCGGGTGGGGAACTTCTACCTGAAACGCCTGACTTCCTATGACCGGATCAAGGCCGATACCGATTATTCCTTTGGCGTTACCTACGATTACCGGGTCCGTATGGCGTTGATGGCCTTCTTGGGACTGAATATCCTGCTTTGCGTGATGGGTACGTTCTGGTACCGGGTGCGGATGCGCCGGGGAGAGATCGGGTTGCGCATGGCGATCGGTTCGCCCCGTGAAGAGATACGTAGCCAGATGGCTCGTGAGGGCATATGCCTGTTACTCATGGCTACCCCGCTCGCCTTGTTGATAGAGGCTCAATTCGTGATGGTCGGCTTCTTGGACATCCCCAAAGGGACCTTGCCGGAGCATTACTGGCCGGCGATCCTGCCGCTCCGTTTCTTGCTGGTGAATATCCTGACATGGATACTGCTGGCTGTCGTCATCCTGCTCGCCGTCTGGCTCCCCGCCAGCAAGGCCGCCGAGATGGAGCCGGCCGAGGCGCTGCGGTATGACGGATAACAGATAATGCCCCGTCTCCCACCGACTGAATCGTATAATTAAATCAAATGAATATGTACAAGATCTATCTAAAACAAGCCTGGGCCTTATTGAAAGAGAACAAGCTCCTTTCCGGAGTCTCTATCTTCGGTACGGCCTTGGCGATTTGCATGATCATGGTGATCGTGATCGTATGGCAGATGCGTACCGCCAATTACGCTCCGGAAGACTATCGGGACCGGATGATGTACGTCAGTGATACCCGTGCCTCCTACAAAGAGAACGAATCTTATAACGACTGCTACCTTCTTGCTTCCCGGGTGGTAAAAGATTGTTTCTATCCCTTGCGCTCTGCCGAGAAGGTGGGCATGGCCTATCATGGCGTGCAACGCTTGGCGGCAGTGGCGGATCATACGGTGGAGTTCAAGTGCGACGTGACCTTTACGGACGCGGCGTTTTGGAATATCTTCAACTTTCGCTTCCTCTCCGGTAAGCCTTATGGCGAGGAAGAAGTACAAAGTGGCATCATGGATGCTGTGGTAAGCGAGTCCGTGGCACGCCGGTTGTATGGCACGACCGAGGTTGTAGGCCGTACCGTCGAGATCAGCTACGTGCCCTATACCATCCGTGCCGTCGTGCGGGATGTCTCCCTGCTGGCCGAGTCTGCCTATGGCGATGTCTGGTTGCCTTATACCACCGACAATTCCCTGTATGATAATGGTTCCGACCGTCTCGTCGGGGGCTTCTGTTGTTATATCCTCGCAAGTTCGTCCGCCGACTTTGATGCGATCCACTCCGAGGCCGAGGCGAATATCGCTCGCCTTAACGAATCACAAAGCACGCACCTGCTGAAAATTGGAGGAGGACCCGATACCCATTTGGGCGATTTGGCTCGCGAGGACGCTTTCTCTGAGCCGAATGTACGGGAACTGGTCATGAAATATGTTATCATCGTTCTTGTCCTTTTGCTGATCCCTGCCATCAACATGAGCGGTATCACGCAAAGCCAGATGCGTAAACGTATGGCGGAGATCGGGGTGAGGAAGGCGTTCGGGGCGACACGCTCGGAATTACTGACGCAGGTACTCTACGAGAATCTGTTGCAGACCTTGCTGGGAGGTGTGTTAGGTCTGTTTTTCTCATACGCCTCCGTACTGCTCTTGTCCGATTGGTTGCTGGATACGGGCACGGCATCGATGGGTATCGGTCGCACCTTCGTCAATGCGGAGATGATGTTCAATCCATTGATCTTCCTTTATGCGTTCCTTGCTTGTCTTGCGTTGAACCTGCTGAGCGCCGGCATCCCGGCTTGGCGAGCCTCAAGGATGCGTATCATCTCGGCTCTCAACGAGAATGTTCATTAATCTCCCGCGTTGGATGATAGCTATACTAAAATAATAGAAAGATATGATACGACATTTATTACAATTGATCTGGAACCAGCGCAAGCAAAACGCTTGGTTGTGGGCTGAGCTATTGCTGGTCTCGGTCTTCCTTTGGTTCCTTGTGGACTACCTGTATGTGATGGGGCGCACGTATACGGCTCCTCTGGGCTTCGATATCCGGCATACGTACAGCATCGTGATCAGCAGCCTCTCGGAAAGAAGCCCGGATTATATCCCGAAGGAGAAGCGGGAGCGGCCGGATGGTGTTCATCTGCTGACGGCGTTGGATCGCATCCGCACCTATCCCGGCGTGGAATCGGCCTGCCTTACGGATGGGGGGATGCCTTATTATATGGGAAGCCGTAACCTCGTTTGGCGGATTGATACGTTGCAGGTGCCCTGCCGCTATGCTTTCGTCACCCCGGAGTTCTTCGACGTGTTCCGTATCTATGACAAGGAGGGCGAGACGGCTTCCTTGAAACGGGCCATCGAGGATAACAACTCCATCGTAATCTCCGCCGACGTGGAGACGATGAATCCCGGCCTTTCCCTACTCGGGCAAAAGGCGTACCGGGGGAATGTGACCGACGAGATCGAGGAGACGATCCGTGGTATCAGCGTCCCCATCCGCCGTCATGAGTACACCAAGGCGGAACCCAACGTCTATAGGGCCCTGCGGCTAAGCCGGATGGAGGAAGGATACTATGAGGGGATGATAGATGCCGTGCGACTCTGCGTACGTGTCCGTCCGGATGTCGATAATGCTGATTTCCCCGCACGCTTCCGCAAGGATATGGCCGAACAGCTTCGGCTAGGCAACCTCTATCTGCTAGACGTACAGCCCTTGTCATATATTCGCGACGGTTATATCCGTTCGATCGGCGTAGAGAACGAGGTGAAAACCCGTGTGGCGGTAGCCTGCTTCCTATTGGCGAATATATTCCTCGGTATCATTGGTACCTTCTGGTTCCGTACGGAATATCGCAAAGGCGAGATGGGGCTTAGGATGGCCTTAGGCTCTACCCGCCGTCAGTTGAACTCGATCATGGTGGGAGAGGGTGTCCTATTGCTGGTCTTGGCGTTCATCCCGTCCTTAGTCATCAGCTTCAACATCGCCCATATGGATTTGATAGATACCTATCAGCTTCCGTTCACGTGGCTGCGCTTTGCGATTTGCGGAGGGATTACGTTTGTCTTGATCGTCCTCATGATCATCTGTGGCGTATGGTATCCCGCCCGCTCGACAGCTCGCTTGGAGCCGGCGGAGGCTCTGCATTACGAGTGATCAGGGTAGCGTAGCCTGCTTTCGGGAGTGTCCGATAACGAGCCAGATGTTCGTTATCGGACACTTTTTTATGATATGGCTGTTGATATACAGCTGCTTACGTCTTTGGCACAGCATTTGCTAATAGATAGATAACAGTCATAAAAACGAACACTTTATGTATAGGCAATATTTTAGACAAGCTCTACAGATGCTGAAAGAAAGCCCTTTCTTCAGTGTGATTACTATTCTGGGCACGGCCTTGGCGATCTGCATGATCATGGTGATGGTCATTGTCTTCGAGATACAAAATAAAGGCTTCAAGCCGGAGTTGAACCGGGATCGGACGCTTTATGTGAAGGACGTGGCGATCACGCATAAGAATGAGGAGGATGGCGGTATGAACTATTCCCTTGTCGGTGGCCGTGTGGCTAAGGAGTGCTTCTTTACGCTGAAAACCCCGGAGGCCGTCAGCATGCAATTGATGCGGATGCAAACGCTGGTCACTTCCACGGATCAAACGAGACGGATGAAATGCGATCAGATACGGACCGACGAGGGCTTCTGGAAGATCTTCGATTTCGAGTTCTTGGCGGGAAAACCATTCCTGCGGAGCGATGTGGAGAGTAATATCAAGAAAGCGGTGATCAGTCGTAGGTTGGCACTCCGTATATTCGGGTTGGCAGACGAGAGCGTGATCGGGCAAACGATATTGGTGGCACGCCGTCCATATGTGGTTGGCGGTATCGTGGAGGACGTATCTCCTCTCGCCAACCGTGCGTATGCCCAGATCTGGATTCCTTATGCTCAATCCGATGTGGATCGGCTGATAAACGAGGAGACATTGGAGGGTCTGATCGGTAGTTATCGGGTCTTGATATTGGCTCGCTCAAGCGGTGACTTCAACAAGATCAAGACCGAGGTGGAGCAAAACGTAGCCCGGTTTAATAATTCCTTGCAAGAACTCAAGATTGACTTGATGAAGCAGCCGGATACGCAGATGGAGAGCCGCCTTCGCTTGTGGAGTAATGTCGTACCCGACGTGCCGAGAATGTTGGGGCAGTATGCGTTGGTCTTGATCGTCTTGCTTCTGGTCCCGGCTATGAACCTCAGCGGGCTTACAGCGTCGAGGATGCAGAAACGCATGGGGGAGCTGGGGGTACGGAAAGCGTTTGGCGCGAACCGTGGCACGTTGATACGGCAGGTACTGGCGGAGAATCTCGCCGTGACGTTATTGGGCGGGGTGTTGGGATTGCTGTTCTCCTATGTGGCGGTCTTCTTGCTTAAGGATTGGCTGCTAGGCTCGTTCGAGCTGGCTTCCTTGAATAGCGGCCTGACGTTGAGCGCGGGGATGTTGATCCGTCCGGCTATATTCTTCTTTGCTTTCCTGTTCTGTTTATTGCTGAATCTGCTGAGTGCGGCGATCCCGGCGTGGAATGCCTCTAATGGGAATATAGTGGATTCATTGAATGATAAGTAATAACCGGTTTTGTTAATTCTATAATTCGTCACTGAAATGATAAAGCATCTAGTAAAGATCATCTGGAACCAACGTAGGCGCAATGGGTGGATTGCCGCCGAGATCCTGTTGGTATTCGTGGTTCTGTGGTACATAATCGATTCGCTAATGGCGGTTGGGAAAGTCTTCTTCGCCCCGATGGGATGGGATATCGACCATGTCTATTGGATTTCGATGGGTGTGGAGGAGGTAGACCGGAACGAGATGGATTCTACCTATCGATACGTCACTTCCGGACGCAGCATGCTGACGGCGATCGACCGTATCAAGACCTGCCCGGGCGTAGAGGCGGTGGGCGTGGGGCTGATGTCCATGCCGCATACGGGAGAGAACCGGTACATGCAGGTAGACGTGAACGATTCTATAAATGTTGAGTACGTGAAGCTACTGGAAGTGACACCCGGTTTTCTGGAGGTGTTTAATTTCCGTCCCATGGAGGGCGAGAAGAAGGATTGGGAAGAGATGCTGAACGGGCGTCAGGTTGTTCTTTCCGCCGGCCTGTTTAGGGAATTTCAGGAGAAAGGCGGCAAACGGGATGAGGGGATTTCCTTCTGGGGGGATAGGCGATCGATCGGTGGGGTTACCGCCGATTTCCGTGCCGACCGTTTCACGAAAAGCTGTAGCTGGCTGTTCATGCCTTTGACGGATGAGGAGATCGCCGAGGACGATACCGATTTCCATGTGAAGATCGCCGTCCGGGTAAACCCTTCTGCGGATCATGATTTCCCGGAGTTCTTCGTGAAGCAAATGGAGAAGCAACTCTCCATAGATCGTTTGTATTTGCTGGATGTCATCCCATACTCGGACTTGAGATATAGCATGGAATTGAGAAACGGCGTAAAATCCGAGTTGCAGAACCAGATCGCCGTGATGGGCTTCTTGCTGTTCAATATATTCTTGGGGATCATCGGTACGTTCTGGTTCCGCACGGAACAACGGAAAGGGGAGATGGGTTTGCGGACCGCTTTGGGTTCCACCCGTTTCAGCTTAAAGGGGATCATGATTGCCGAGGGGTTATTATTGTTGACATTGATCGCGATCCCGGCCTTATTGATCTGTTTTAATCTTCATGTGTCGGAATTGACGAAAGGATTCTATATGGATTATACGATAGCCCGTTTCGTGGCGGGTTTCTTTATAACCTACTTGGTCATGGCGGTGATGATCATCTTGGGGATATGGTATCCGGCTCATCAAATGGCACGGTTGGAACCTGCGGATGCCTTACGGTATGAATAACACTTTTTGTTTAACATATTACACTTACACACAATTGAAAGCCCGGTCTTGTAGTGATACATGGCCGGGCTGTTTTCGTGTTTGGCAAAAATTTGCGAGTTAAAACGTCATTGACGCATATACCCCATAATGCCCGTCTCCCGCTACCGGGCTGATAGACAGGTTATGTTTCTTTGCGAACGGACGGGTAAAGATATAGGCGCTACCGGCGCCGATAACGGCTCCCGCCGCCACGTCCCACCAATCATGCTTCTTCCCATAGACCCGACTCCAACCCACGTAGGTAGATACCGCATAAGCCGGAATACCCCATTTCCATCCATAACGCCTTTGGATAAAAGCGGCTCCCGCAAAGGATACGGAGGTATGCATGGATGGGAACGAATGATTATCGCTGAAGTCGGGCCGCTCTTTCTTCACTAGGTATTTCAGCGCATAGGTTACGCCCAATGTCGTAACCCCGGTGAATACGCCTTGTTTCAGCCCTTGCCAATCTTGGGTTGCCAATACTGTCGCCAAACTCGCCACCGGAGTGATAAACACCAATACGTCTCCCGAGGTCCGTATGGCTTTCCGGCTACCGGTCACCTTCAATTCTTGTCCGTTAACGGACAGGCACAGCATGAGCATTGTAATTGCGAAAAGGATATGTCTCATAGATTTAAAATATAGTTGCTATTTTAGGTATAAAAATGACGAACCCGACGATTGCTGCCGCTATCGCCATCAATAATACAGCTCCCGCCGCCAAGTCTTTCGTTCGCTTGATAGCCTCATTATACTCAGGGGAGACCAAATCTGCTAGGGCCTCGATGGATGAATTGACCGCCTCGGCAGCTAATACCGCTCCGATCACGATCGTTACTGCGATCCATTCCATGCGGGAAAGTCCAAATACCATTCCGGCGATAAGTACGCAAACTGCCGCGAAACAATGGATCCAAGCGTTATGCTCCTTCGTGATCAATAGCTTGATTCCGTTGAAAGCGAATTTAAAGCTTCTGGCTCTCTTTCGAAATGTGAAACCGTCATTCTTCATTTTTATAGCATCTCTTATTGAGGAGGGCAAATATAGGTATTTTTTGCCTTTATCGCATATCCTGACGAACAAACAGGATATTCACCTTTCATATTCCGCAATTCGTCAAGATTACTTGTTGGTTTTTATCTGGAACGATAACTTCGTTGATTAAAAAAGTACCTGTGATATGAGCATAGATCAAAGTAAAAGAATAAATTTATGGCTTGAAATCAGATATGAAGATAAAATATAACTTTCTAAGTCCGTTGCTAATGGCGATATTGACGATCTGTTGCCTGTGGATTGTTACGGATGTCGCTTATGGTGTCCGCATGTGGGAACTGGGAGTGGACGCGTGGATCGGGCGTATCAAGGCCCTTGCTATTATATTGATCGGCGTTAGCTTATCTTATTTGTTTTTTAATTACTTGGCTAATACTTTTTTAGATAGGAATAAAGAGCGGAGGTCCCGCCCGGTGTTCCGGTCATAGATGTGGCTAAACGAAACATCGAAGGAGAAATCTCTCTGGATGAAACCAGAAAACTGATTGACTCTTACTAT
>ENA-USUE01001322-USUE01001322.1-human-gut-metagenome-genome-assembly--contig:-NODE-1322-length-10927-cov-3.382949_pt1 | contig 10927 bp, 10 predicted proteins | sample MGYA00250060_ERZ773396 | MGnify/ENA primary metagenome ERZ773396 (study PRJEB29103, sample SAMN06111989) | human gut metagenome | biome: human gut; feature: ankylosing spondylitis patient; material...
GCCAGCGATGAGGCAACCCAAATCTCCTACAAGACCAGCGCTCCCTATTTCAGATTAGGTGTAGACTGGAATCTTCTCCCCTTTTCATAGCGGGAGGAGGCGTCGGTGCGCATGCCGAGGGCGCTGGCCGTGCGGCGCACGGAAACGCCGTTGAAGTTAGCGGACTCAAAGAGCACCATCGCCGTGTCGCCGACGATCTCGCTGTTCGCGCCGCCCATGACGCCCGCGACGCAGACGGGCTTGTGCTCGTCGCAGATGCAGAGCATGTTCGGCGTCAGCTTGCGCTCGTTGCCGTCGAGCGTCTGGATGGTCTCGCCCTCGTGCGCGGTGCGCACGATGATGTGGCCGCCTTCGACGCAGCTGAAGTCAAAGGCGTGCATCGGCTGGCCGTATTCGAGCATCACATAGTTTGTGATATCGACGATGTTGTTGATGGGGCGCACGCCGCTCGCGCGCAATCTCTCGCGCATCCAGCGCGGGGACGGCGCGATCTTGACGTTTTTCACCATGCGCGCGGTGTAGCGCGGGCAGAGGTCGCCGTCCTCAATGTCGATGTCGACAAGGTCGGCGATGCTGCCGCCGCAGCCGTGCGGCTCGGGCGTGTGCAGCTTAAGGGGGCGCTTGAACGTCGCGCTCGCCTCGCGCGCAAGGCCGATGACGGAAAGGCAGTCGGGGCGGTTCGGCGTGATCTCAAACTCGACGATGGAATCGTCAAAGCCGAGGATGTGCGCCATGTTGAGGCCCGGCTCGGCGTCCTCTTCCTGCAAAACGAAGATGCCGTCGGCGATGCAGTGAGGGAACTCCTTCTGCTCGGCGTGCAGGTCTTCGAGCGTGCAGATCGTGTCGCTCTTCGTGTTGTACGCGACAAGGTCGCCCTCGTGGAGGTTCGAGCAGACAGTCTTCGCCGCACGGGTGACTGCGCCGTCGTTCACACGAACGTCGTAGCCGCCGTCCGTGCTCTTCACCGCTTCGACACGGCCGCAGAGCACGGGGCCGTAGACCTTGTCGCCGGGCTTAATGTCCGCGGGGATGGAGGGCTTCGCGGGGTCGATGGGATGATAGTCGTTCAGAAGCGCCGCGGGCGTGATGACGGCATAGGGGAAGTCATGCTCCGCCGTCATGCCAAGCTCCTTGAGCGAGCAGAGCATGCCGTTCGACTCGACGCCGCGCAGTTTGCCCTTTTCGATCTTCACGCCGCCCGGCAGATGCGCGCCGTGCAGCGCTGCGGGGACATAGTCTCCCACATGGATGTTCCACGCGCCGGTGACGATCTGCACGGGCTCAGCCTGACCGACGTCGATCTGGCAGACCCACATGTGGTCGGAGTTTTCATGGCGCTTCATCTCGAGAATTTTGCCGACGACCACGTTCTTGAGGTTCTCGTCGGGACGCTCGATGGTCTCGACCTTCGAGCCGGAGAGCGTCATCTCGTCGTTGAATTCCTTATCGGTGATATCCTTGAGGTCAACGAATTCGTTGAGCCAATTACGGGATAGGATCATAGTTGTATCCTCCTAAGAAGTAACAATCAAATTTCGTTTTTTGTGACGACATGCGCGCCAGAAAAAACACCGCTCAGGGTGCAAGCGTGCGAGCAAAGCGTGTGCGGTGCAGCACCCTGCGAAAGAGATCGCAGAAAGCGGCTCGCCGCTTTCGCGAGGAATATTAGAACTGTTCGAGGAAGCGGACATCGTTCTCGAAGATCAAACGCAGATCGCTGATCTTGAAGTGGCCGAGCGCCAGACGCTCAAGGCCCATGCCGAACGCCCAGCCGGAATAGACCGTGGAGTCGATGCCGCAGCCCTCGAGGACCTTCGGGTGGATCATGCCGGCGCCGAGCACCTCGATCCAGCCCTCGCCCTTGCAGGTGGGGCAGCCTGCGCCGTGGCACTTGTGGCACTGAATGTCCATTTCGCAGCTCGGCTCGGTGAACGGGAAGTGATGGGGGCGGAAGCGCGTGACCGTGTGCTCGCCGTAGAGCTGGCGCACGACCTCGTTGAGCGTGCCCTTGAGATCCGCCATCGTAATGCCCTTGTCGATGGCCATGCCCTCGATCTGGTGGAACATGGGCGAGTGCGTGGCGTCCACCTCATCCTTGCGGTAGACGCGGCCAGGGGCGACCATGCGGATCGGCAGCGGCTTGCTCTCCATAGCGCGCACCTGCATCGGGGAGGTCTGCGTGCGCAGGAGGATGCTGCTGTCCTCGGTCAGATAGAACGTGTCCGACCACTCGCGGGCAGGGTGGCCCTCGCTGGTGTTGAGCTTGGTGAAGTTATATTCGGCCTCTTCGATCTCCGGGCCTTCGAGGATCTCGAAGCCCATGCCGACGAAGATGTCCTTGATCTCATCGAGTACGATATACATCGGGTGCTGGTGGCCGAGCTCCGGCGCTTTGCCGGGCATGGTCACATCGAGCGTCTCGGCCTTGAGGCGCATCTCGAGCATGCGCGCATTGAGCGTCTCGCGGCGCTGGTCGAGCGCTTCTTCGAGCTCGGCGCGCACCTGGTTTGCCAGCTGGCCCATGGCCGGGCGCTCCTCCGCCGACAGGCGGCCCATCTGCTTGAGGATGGCGGTCAGCTCACCCTTTTTGCCGAGGTACTTCACACGCAGGTTTTCCAGCGCGGTGATGTCGTCCGCCTGCAAAATGGCGGCGACGGAAGCCTCGCGCAGCTTCTGCAGCATTTCTTTCATGCAAACAACTCCTCCGTTGCAAGATTTTCGTGGTTCGTTGCGTTTCTTGCCGGATCGCGGACAAAAAAAGATCCTCCCGTCCCGCATACAGGGACGAAAGGAAACTTCCGCGGTACCACCCGAATTCGGCGCGCTGCGCCGCACTCTGTGCGCGGTAACGGGCGGACCCGCCGGGGATTGGCCGGAGCTCACGGGCGAACAAAGCACGTTTCTCGCAGGGCGCTCTCAGCCGGCGGCGTCCCTCTCTGGCGCGGAACCTTGGTACTATTTTCCCGATCCAAGCAATAAACTCAATAACAAAGCTATTTATACCACACTTTGCAGCACAAATCAATGTAAAAGGGGAAGAAAATTTGACGCGGCGCGCCGAAAACGTTATAATAAGCGGAGAAAAATCCCCCCTTTTCCGTCCGGGAGGCAAGCTATGCATCGCATTGCACCCTGCGCGCCGTATTTGCCGCGGCGTGCGTCCGATACCAACAAATATGACTACGGCCGTGTGCTCATCGTCGGCGGCTGCATCGGCTATACCGGCGCGCCGACGCTGTGCGCCCGCGCGGCCCTGCGCTGCGGCGCCGGGCTGGTGTCCGTCGGCGTTCCGGAGGCGATCTATGCCGTCACCGCCGTGAAAAACGACGAGGCGATGCCGTTTCCGCTGCCGTCGGCGGAGGGGAAGCTCGCGCGCGACGCACTGCCGGTGCTGCTCGAGCGGTTGGAAAAGAGCGATGTGTGCGTGCTCGGGCCGGGTCTCGGCCGGAATGACACGCTCACGGCGCTGGTGCAGGCGGTCGTTATGCAGTCTGGCACACCGCTCGTGCTCGATGCCGACGCGCTCTTTGCCGTCGCGCAGGACGCGGCGGTGCTCGAGCGCGCCCGCGCGCCCATCGTGCTCACGCCGCACGATGGGGAGTTTGCCCGTCTGGCCGGGCCGGATAAAACCGGCAGGGCGGAGGCGGCGTCCGATTTTGCCGTCCGGCACGGCTGCACGGTCGTGCGCAAAGGGCCGGAGACGGTCTGCGCATTCCCCGACGGGGACGCGGCGGTGCTGCGCGTTGGCAACCCCGGCATGGCCAAGGGCGGCAGCGGCGATGTATTGGCGGGCATGCTCGGTGCGCTGCTGTGCCAGATGCCCGCGCGCGACGCGGTGCAGACCGCCGTCTGGCTGCACGGCCGGGCGGGCGATCTCTGCGCCGGGCGCATGGGCGAATATGCGATGAACCCGACCGATGTGATCGCGGCCCTGCCGGAGGTCACAAAACCCATCATCCGATAGGAGGCAGTATGCAGCGCAAAGCGATCGCTGCACTGATGATAAGCCTGCTGCTGTTGTCCGCATGCGGACGCGGCGCGGGGGAGCAGAAGTTTGAAGCCTTTCGTGACACGCTGACCGGTCAGCTCGTCGCCACGACGGCGCAGGTGCGCGTCCAGCGCGGCGACACGGTCACGGACTACACGCTCACCTGTCAGGAGCTGCCGGACGGCTATGACCTCACGGTCACGGCGCCGGAGCAGGCGGCCGGTGTCACGGCCCATCTGCGCGACGGGGCGAGCACGCTCGCCTTTGATGACATTATCCTCCCGGCGGGCGACCTCAACGGCGCGGGCCTGACACCGCTGACGGCGCTGCCCTATGTGGTGGAGTCCATCCGCAGCGGCTATGTCGACCTGACGTGGACGGAGGACGGGCTGCAGGTCGTGCAGCTCATCACGGACGATCACACCGCCGTGCGTCTGTATCTGGACGGCACGGTGCCGCAGTGCGCGGAGCTGTCGGTCGATGACACGCTCTGTCTGCGCTGCACCATAGAAAACTGGAATCTGGAACAAGGAAGTATGAACGATGAATCGCAAGATCCGAACCTGGGTAGAGATCAGTCTCAATGATCTGGAACACAATTATCGTGAGATCAGCAGCCGCCTGCCGGACGGCTGCCAGATGCTCGGCGTCTGCAAGGCCAATGCCTACGGCCACGGCGCGGTGCGCGTGGCGCAGCGGCTGCAGCGGGCGGGCTGCCAGTGGGTGGCCGTCAACTGCTATGACGAGGCCGAGGAGCTGCGCGCCGCCGGCGTGACGATGAACATCCTGCTGCTCGGCCCGCAGTCGGCGAATATCGCGGTCGATCTGGCCACACTCGGCGTGACGCAGTCGGTCGGCAGCATCGAATATGCACGCGAGCTCAACCGCTTTCTCGCCGGCACAGGCCTGCGGCTGGACGCGCACATGAAGCTCGAGACCGGCATGGGCCGCACGGGCTTTGACGTACACGACGACAGCCACCTCGACGAGATGATCGAGGCGCTCTCGCTGCCGCACCTGAACTTCACGGGCGTGTTCACGCACTTTGCCGTCTCGGACGAAAACGGCGACCCGTACACGCAGCTGCAGTTTTCGCGCTTTACGCACGCGATCGAGCGCATGGAGCAGGCGACCGGCCACCATTTCGCCATCCGCCATTGCGCCAACAGCGGCGCCGTCATCAACTATCCCGAGATGCACCTCGACATGGTGCGCCCCGGCCTGCTGCTCTACGGCGTGTTCCCGGCCAAAGAGACCGCCGGGCTCGACCTGCGCCCGGCCATGTCGCTCTACAGCCGCGTGTCCGATGTGACGCATCACCACAAGGGCGACACGATCAGCTATGGCCGCACGTTCACCTGCCCGCGGGATATGCGCCTGGCCGTGCTGCCGGTCGGTTATGCCGACGGGCTGCTGCGCAGCCTCTCCGGCAAGGGCGACGTGCTGCTGCACGGTCAGCGCGCGCCGCAGGTCGGCCGCATCTGCATGGATATGTGCATGGTCGACGTCACGGACATCCCCGAGGTGCAGCCCGGCGACGTGGCCACGATCTTTGGCCGTGACCTCTCGGTGGCCGAGCAGGCGGACAAGGCCGGCACCATCCCGTATGAGCTGCTGTGTGCCATGAGTCAGCGCGTGCAGCGCGTGTACATCGACTGAAGTATAAATTTCGCTCCGATGGCGAAAATAACTGTGCCCCTACATATCGACCGGGGCAAATATTCCATCGGAGATGAAAGCTATGCATCCAGTTCGACGCGGAGATATCTATTATGCCGACCTCAGTCCGGTGGTCGGCAGCGAGCAGGGCGGTATGCGCCCCGTGCTCATCATTCAAAATGACACCGGCAACCGCCACAGCCCGACGGTGATCGCCGCCGCGATCACGTCGCAGACCGGCAAGGCCAACCTGCCCACGCACATCTCGCTCGCAGCGCGCAGCTGCGGCCTGACGCGCGACAGTGTGATTCTGCTCGAGCAGGTGCGCACGCTCGATAAGTCGCGCCTGCGCGAGCGCATGGGCCGCCTGGACGAGCCTGCGATGCATCAGGTGGACAACGCGATCGCCGTGAGCTTTGGCCTGCCGCAGTAAACACCCACGCCACCAAACGGAGGGACGGTTATGAAGAAAAAGACACTGACCACCATCATCCTCATCGTCGCGCTCGCCATGGTCGCCGCCGTGACCGTGTACGCCGTCGCAAACTACGGCACGAAGGACGACCCGCTCGTCACATCCAGCTATCTGCAGGATGTGGTGCAGCCGCGCATGGAGGACGCCTACCGCTCCACGCTCGACGGGGAAGTCCGCGAGATGGAAGATCAGTTTGCCGACCAGGTCGCCGCTGCGGGCGGGTCGTATGTGCTCGTGACGCTCGAAAGCGGCCAGACGCTCACCGGCCGCGCCGGCACGGAGCTCCTCATGCGCACGGGCACTGCCGCTGTGACGCAGAGCGCCGCCATTGACCTCACGACCGGAGAGAGCGCCGCCGTTGGGGCAAAGCTGACGGAAAATCACCTGTACCTCGTGCAGGCCGACGGCGCCGGCATTCAGGCGACCGCCGACACCACCGTCATGGTGCGCGGCGGCTACAGCGTCGGCTGACTCTGGTTCTAAATCCATCACTCCCGCGCATAGTCTGGTGCGGGAGTGATTTTTTATGCCTGATTATCCGATCCTGCAGCAAAACAAGCCCATCGGCACGCTGACCGTGACGCAGGAGGGGCTGTTCACGGTGTTTTCCGCGCGGGCAAAGACGGACGCCGACCGTCTGCGGCTCGCCGTGTGCGGGGAGCGGTCGCGCGCGTATCTCGGCCTCATGCTGCCGGACGGGAGCGGCTGGCTCACGCTGCGCAGGCGGCTCACGCGGCTCGAGCGCGCGCGTCTGCCGGAGCCGATCCTGTTTGCAGCCGACGAGACATGGGACATTCCGGACGCGCCGGCCCGGCCCCCGGACCCGCCGCGGGCGCAAAAGGCTGCGCCGGATGACGGCCTGGACGTGCTCTGGTATTCCGCGCCGGATGGCGTGCTGACCACATTTGACGGCAAGCGGATGCTCATTGCCATCCCGGCGGACACGCCAAATCTGCCGCGCGGCGCCGAGACCGTGCTGCGCGAGATCGACGGCCGGCCATACCTCATTTTTCCGCGCTGAATTGCAATTCCGGCGCCGGCGTGGTATACTCATGGCAAGAAAAACACAAAGGAGCATATCGGCGATGAGAATGAGCGATCTGATCGTGAAAAAGCGCGACGGGCAGGCCCTCACGACGGAGGAGATCCGTTATATGATCGACGGCTACAGCCGCGGTGAGATTCCGGATTATCAGATGTCCGCCATGACTATGGCCATCTATTTCCGCGGTATGGACCGGCGCGAGACGCTGGACCTGACCATGGCTATGATGCACAGCGGCGAGACGCTGGATCTATCGGGTGTGTCCGGCGTCAAGGCGGACAAACACTCGACCGGCGGCGTGGGTGACAAGACCTCGCTCGTGCTCGTGCCGATGGTGGCGAGCCTCGGCGTGAAGATGGCGAAGATGTCCGGCCGCGGCCTTGGCCACACAGGCGGCACGCTTGACAAGCTCGAGAGCATTCCGGGCTTCAACATCAATCTGCCCATGGAACGTTTTCTGGAGAATGTGGACCGTGTTGGCATGGTCATCGCCGGTCAGACGGCGAACCTCGACCCCGCGGACAAGAAGCTCTATGCCCTGCGCGACGTGACCGGCACCGTGGCGAGCATTCCGCTCATCGTCAGCAGCATCATGTCCAAGAAGCTGGCCGCCGGTGCGGACATCATCGTGCTGGACGTCAAGTGCGGCAGCGGTTCGTTTATGAAGACGCTGGACGATGCGCGCGAGCTCGCGACCGAGATGGTCGAGATCGGCAAAATGGCCGGACGCAAGACGGTCGCCGTCATCACGGATATGGACGAGCCGCTCGGCCACGCCGTCGGCAACGCGCTTGAGGTCAAGGAGGCCATCGCGGCGCTGCGCGGGGAATACAAGAGCGAGCTGCTCGAGCTGTGCCTGACGCTCGGCAGCTGCATCCTCACGCAGGCGGGCATGGCGGCCGACGAGGCAGCCGCCCGCAGAGCGGTCGCGGAGCTCGCCGCCTGCTACACCATCACCCCGGACGCGCCCCCGGCGGAGCCGTTCATCAAGGCGATCATCCGCTGAAGACAACAAAAATCCCGGAGCTGCGGCTCCGGGATTTTTCTATACATAGGTTACGGGTAAGCGTGCGTGCGCAGATAGGTCATCCATGCCTTCATGCCCTCGGCGTTCAGGTGCATACCGTCGCCGTCCTGATAGGACTGCGGCAGGCATCCGTCGTCCCCGACGAGGCCGCTGGCCATGTCGAGATACTTCACGCTGTTGCTCTCCGCCGCTGCGGCGATCCAGCCGTTGACCTTCTGGATGAGCTCGTTCGTGATGTCCTCGTACTGGTAGTTCGACGCGATCGGCGTCAGTGAGCAGCAGATGATCTTCGTGTCCGGGCTCTTGGCCTTGACGGCGTTGATGAGCGTGGTGTAGACGGATTTGATCTGCTCCTCATTCGTCATGGAAATGTTGTCCGCGCTCGGGCAGATGACGAGATAGGCGGGCTTGTTGACCTCGCAGATCTCATCCGCGGGCACATTGTTGCCGGTCACGGGGGATTTGTACTTCGCCGTGTCGAGCGAGGAGGCAGGCAGAGAACCGGTGTCCGGTATCCAGACCTGCTTGGCGGCGTCCTTGCCGGTGAGCATCGACTCCGACTGCAGCACCTTCAGCGACTTGTCGCCCAGGAAATAGATCTGGTCGACATAGGTGCTGCCCTTGTCCTCCGTCTGCGCGAGCGCGGCGGACGACTGGATGGGCGAGATTGGATTTGCCTGCGGCGTCGGCGTCGGCGTTTCGGTGACGGCCGGTGTGGCTTCCACCTTCGGCGAGCCGGTATTGCCAACGGCGTTGGTAAACACCAGCACGACGGCCACCAGCGCCAGACACAGCAAAATAGCGCCTGACCAGAAGGTGTACATCATGTTTTTGTTCGTGTTTTTCATCAGGGTCCCTCGCTTCCGGATAGACAAAAGAAGCCCGGTGAAGGGCTTCTTTTGCAGTTACAGTTACGCTTCCTGTTCTTTCTTGGCTTCCTCGATGACCTTCTGCTGGACGTTGCCGGGGGCTTCCTCATAGCGCACGAACTTGCACGAGAAGGAGCCGCGGCCCTGCGTCATGGAGCGCAGGTCGATCGTGTAGGAGCCCATCTCGGCCATCGGGACTTCCGCCTCGACGGTCTGCATGCCGTCCTCCGCCGTCATGCCGAGCACGGTGCCGCGGCGCTTGGAGGAGATGTCGGACATGATGTCGCCCAGATTGGCGTCCGGGATGGTGACTTTCAGCAGGCCGATCGGCTCAAGAATGGTCGGCTTCGCCTTCGGAATGCCGTCCTGATAGGCCAGGCGGGCAGCCGTCTGGAACGCCATATCGTTGGAGTCGACCGGGTGGTAGGAGCCGTCGTACAGCACGGCCTTCAGGCCGACGAGCGGGTAGCCGGCGAGCACGCCCTTCTGCACGGCGTTGCGCAGGCCCTTTTCGACGGACGGGAAGAAGTTTTTCGGCACGCTGCCGCCAAAGACTTCTTCTTCAAAGATCATGTCATCGGACTCGTCCTGAGGCTCAAAGCGGATCCAGACGTCGCCGAACTGGCCGCTGCCGCCGGACTGCTTCTTGTGGCGGCCGTGGGCCTCGACCTTGCCCTTGATCTTCTCACGGTAAGCGACGCGGGCGGGCTTGAGCTCGGTCTCGACGCCGAAGCGGCTCTTGAGCTTGGCGCACAGGACGTCGACCTGAATGTCGCCGGCGCCGGAGATGACCATCTGGTGGGTCTCGGCGTTGTTGACGAGCGTGAAGGAGATGTCCTCCTCGTTCAGGCGGGCGAGGCCGGAAGCGACCTTGTCGTCCTGGCCCTTGGTCTTGGGGCTGATGGCCATGGAGTAGCAGGGCTCTGCCAGCTCGATGGCGGGCAGCTCGACCTCGTGCTTCGGGTCGCAGACGGTGTCGCCGGTCTTCCACTCCATCTTGCCGATGGCCACGATGTCGCCGCAGCAGGCTTCCTTGACCTCGGTGTTCTTCTTGCCGCACATGGTGTACATACGGCCGAGCTTATCGGTGCTGCTCATGCGCACGTCGCGCAGAGACAGATCGGACGTGACCTTGCCGGAGAGCACCTTGATGAAGGAGTACTTGCCGAACTGGTCGGAAATGGTCTTGAACACGAACGCGCACACCGGGCCGTTCGGGTCGATGGCGAGCTTGCCGCCGTCAGCCGTGGCGACCTCACCGACCTCGGCCGGGTTGGGCACGTAATCCACGATCGCCTGCAGCACGGCCTCGGTGCCGATGCCGCTGTCAGCGGCGCCGCAGAGCACGGGGAACACGGTGCGGTCCTTCAGACCCTGACGCAGGCCCTTGACGGTGTCCTCCTCGGAGAGCATCATGTCCTCGAAGTATTTCTCCATGAGCTCCTCGTCCGCACCGGCGGCCGTCTCAAAGAGCGTCTCGCGCAGCGACTCGACCATGTCGGCGTCGGCGGCGGGAACGGCGACCTTCGCGGTCTTGTTGCCATTGGTCTGGTAAGCCACGTTGTGCACCAGATCGATGACACCGGTGCCGTCGCTCATCGGCGCGGTCACGGCGCAGACGGCGCTGCCGTGCTTTTCCTGCAGGGCGGAGAGGACGGCGGCAAAATCGCCGTGATCTTCATTCGTCTTGGAGACGTAGAACATGCAGGGCATGTTGGCGTTTTTGAGGTATTTCCAGCTGCGCTCGGCGCCGACGGCGATGCCGTCTTTCGCAGTGCAGAAGATTATGCCGGCCTCGACGGCGCGCAGGGCGCACATCACGTCGCCCGCGAAGTCGAAAAAGCCCGGGCAGTCGAGCACGTTG
>ENA-USUE01001323-USUE01001323.1-human-gut-metagenome-genome-assembly--contig:-NODE-1323-length-10892-cov-16.912991_pt1 | contig 10892 bp, 10 predicted proteins | sample MGYA00250060_ERZ773396 | MGnify/ENA primary metagenome ERZ773396 (study PRJEB29103, sample SAMN06111989) | human gut metagenome | biome: human gut; feature: ankylosing spondylitis patient; material...
TTACAGCTATAAAGTTACAAAATATTTGCGAGATTACCAACTTTTATAAGCTATATCTTATCCCGAACTCACGTAATCAGATAATCCGAGTAACTGTTATATCCGGAAAATCCTGTAAAAACATCAGCAACAACCCTTCCTCATTCATCCTTTTAGCTTTCACTACCATACTTACGTGATAAACATTCTTTCCGTTTGTATATGCTTCTGTCATCTCATAAGATACTACCACATAATTTCGTGTATTAAACTTTTTAGATACTCTTTTGATAGCTTCTTTGTCATCTGTAGAGAAATCAATCATCATATTACGTAAGCCTATGCTTTTAAAAAAATAACTTAGCGTTTCCAAGCCCAACAAGACCAACAGTGTAGCCGATATCCCGACCGCATACATCCCAGCCCCTACCGCAAGCCCAATTCCCGAGGTCGCCCAGATACCTGCCGCTGTAGTCAACCCCCTAACAATCTGCTTCTGCAAAATAATTGTCCCAGCACCGATAAAACCAATTCCACTCACTACCTGTGCAGCAATCCGACTCGGATCCAGACGAATCAAATCTGTTTTCAGCACTTCCATAAATCCATATTGAGAAACAATCATCATCAATGCACTTCCCAAAGCTACTAGAAAATGAGTACGATAACCAGCTTCCTTTGCACGATACTCACGTTCCAAGCCTATTAAAACTCCCATTGCACCAGCAACAAAAAGCCGTAAAGCAAAATCCCAAAAGATATCCATAACACCTATCTCCTTATATTATTATACTGCAATACTTCTAAACAAGAAAATCTCTTCCAAAAACCTAACTAAAAAGCTGAAGCTTTTTACAGATTCTAATATTTGTTATCTCGAAATATAAGAATAAAATTCGATTTATGCTATCTTTGCACAGACAAAAAACACCTTTTACAAATTATGAAATATAAACTTTTAGTACTCGATCTTGACGGAACACTGACCAATTCTAAAAAGGTCATTACCGAACATACACGTACCACTTTGATTGAAGCACAAAAACGCGGACTCAAAATAGTCCTTGCATCAGGAAGACCAACCTACGGAGTTGTCCCATTGGCAAACCAGTTGGAACTGGACAAGTATGAGGGATATATTCTTTCTTATAATGGAGGAGAAATCATCGACTGGAAAACCGGTGAAATGATGTATAAAAACCTACTGGACCCCGAAGTGCTTCCCTATTTATACCAGTGCGCCAAAGACAATAATTTCGCCATCGTCAGCTACGAGAACGAATACGTACTGACAGAGCATCCAGACGACGAATACGTTCTCAAAGAAGCATTGCTTAATGTTATGAAAATTAAGAAAGTAGACAATTTTCTTAAAGCAATAAATCATCCTATCGCCAAGTGTCTGATAGTTGGAGATCCTACCCGACTGGCTGTATTGGAAAAAGAAATGTACGACCACTTGAAAGACCGGATGGGCGTATTCCGTTCCGAACCTTATTTTTTGGAACTGGTTCCCAAAGGTATCGATAAAGCACGCTCCCTTTCTGTCCTGCTGAAAGAAATAAATATGAAAAAAGAAGAGATGATTGCTGTAGGTGATGGCTTCAACGATCTCTCTATGATACAATACGCAGGTTTAGGAGTCGCAATGGCAAATGCTCAACCTGTTGTACGTGAAAATGCTGACTATATTACTCTATCGAACGATGAAGATGGTGTAGCAACTGTAGTAGAAAAATTTATTTTAGCTTAAAGAAATCACCGCAGGAAGTAAGCATGCTCTTCCTGCGGCAAAACTTATTACGGATTTTTAGGCTTCCGGTCAAAAAAAAGGATTTTTAGAGGACGCACTTACAGGAATAGCATACACTTGCGTACATCCATCCAGCCAGTCAAGTTGCTGTGCGGCAAGTCCCGCAGAAAACATAACACGAGTATCTACTCTGTTATCGGCTGCAACAGAACAAGCCGAACCTATTGCAATACCTACATCTACACTATTGATAGCACACGGAACACCATCTTCTCTTTCTCCACAAGTTGCGAAACCACAATGCCCGCAGTTCATCCCATGCGGATGGTCGTGCGTACCAATCAGTACCACACACTCAGCTTCCAGAATATTATCAGCATCACGCAAGAAAAACTTAAACCCGTTCTCCTCATACATCTGTTTCATCGTATCCGAAAGAATACGAATATTACTTTCCGTCACCATTGCCACCTCAATGATATCTACTCCTTTCGCTTTCGGAGCAGTACGTGCAGCAATCATCATCTGTTGAGCAATCTGTAACACCTGCTCATGGCGACTGTCTCTTTCATTCAGTATCATATCACATTAAAGTTAAAACATAATAATAACAAAAGGGTTATATCCGAGCTCCTCTGCAAAGCATCGGACGCTCTAAATATAACCCTTTTTCTAAAACAAACCGTCAAAACGATTTATTTCTTTTTTCCTTTTTTCAGGTCATTTTCATGAATGGCCTCTTCTACTTGATAAGCCGGAGCATGTTTTTTATGCATGCCTTTCGGTTTTTTATTACCAGCAGCTCCCATAGTAAAAACCTCCTTTCAAAAGTCCTTAAAAAAGTCGAATATAATGTTATTTCAATATATCCAGTTGTTTGAAACATTTAGTTAACTTTTCTATTGCAAAGTCCACTTGTTCCTTTGTATGAGTAGCCATCAATGCAAAACGCACTAATGTATCCTGAGGTGCACATGCAGGCGGAATAACAGGATTTATAAACACACCTTCATCAAAAGCAAGTTTAGTTACCTCAAAAGTTTTATCTGTATCACGCACATACAACGGAATAATAGGGCTTTCTGTTTCTCCGATTTCAAAGCCAGTTTCACGGAAACGCTTCAATGCATAATTTGTAATTTTCCACAAGTTTTCCTGACGTTCCGGCTCTGTCTTGAAAATATGCAGAGCTTCCATTGCCGCAGCAGTAGCAGCAGGAGTATTACTAGCCTGGAATATGTAAGAACGTGCATTGTGGCGCAACCAGTTGATTACATCCTTATCACCAGCAACAAAACCTCCGATAGAAGCCAATGACTTAGAGAATGTACCCATAATCAAGTCAATATCTTCAGTTACTCCAAAATGATCGCATACACCGCGTCCGTGTCTTCCGAATACACCAAGACCGTGAGCTTCGTCTACATATACAGTAGCATTGTATTTCTTCTTCAGGCGAACGATTTCAGGCAGATTTGCCAAATCACCTTCCATAGAGAATACGCTATCTACAACAATCAGTTTGATAGCATCAGGTTCACATTTTTGAAGCTCTTTTTCCAGCGCTTCCATGTCATTGTGTTTGTACTTCAGCTGAGTAGCAAAAGAAAGGCGACGTCCGTCGACAATAGAAGCATGGTCGCGGTCATCACAAATAATATAGTCACCGCGTCCGGCAAGCTGTGGGATAACACCTTCATTTACAGTGAAACCGGTAGAAAAGCACAACGCTTCATCTTTTTCCACAAATTCTGCCAACTCCTTTTCCAGTTCCACATGGATATCAAGAGTTCCGTTCAACAAACGCGAACCGGCACATCCGGTTCCATACTTGCGGGTAGCAGCAATAGCTGCATCGATAATGCGCTGGTCGTGAGTCAGTCCCATGTAAGAATTAGATCCGAACATCAAAACCTTTTTTCCATCCATAATTACCTCTGTGTCTTGAGCACTGTCAATTTCGCGGAAGTAAGGATACACACCTCTCTCCATGTACATCTGAGGTGTTCTGAATTTACTTAGTTTGTCTTGTAATAATCCCATATTCTAATAGCTGGTAAGCCCTGAACGACTTACATTATTTATATTAACCGGACGCTTCATGCCGGCAATTTCAAAAAAGAGTGTGCAAAGATAATAATTTTCATTATTTCATGTGCTCGTTAAAGCAAAAAAAACTTCTCTGACATCATTTATACATAAAAAATACCATCTGATAAACAAAATAGTCGTACTTTTGTTTACTTAAAACACCAACCCACCCGCAAAATGGATTCAAAAAAAGAAATAGTATTTATAGTCAATCCTATATCAGGCACTCACAGCAAAGAGTTTATCTTGCACCAGATAGAGAAAAGACTAGACCACTCATTATATAATTATACGATACGTAAAACCGAATATGCCGGACATGCTATCGAAATAGCCCGCCAGGCTGCCGAAGAGAAAAAAGACATCGTGGTAGCTATAGGAGGAGATGGAACTATCAATGAAATAGGACGCTCACTTATACATACTGACACGGCCATGGGAATTATTCCTTGCGGATCGGGCAACGGATTGGCAAGACATTTGCACATTCCTCTGGAAGCACGCGGAGCTATTGATGTCTTAAATCAAGGCTATATTAAAACCATCGATTACGGAACGATAGACAGTCGTCCTTTCTTCTGCACCTGCGGAGTTGGTTTCGATGCTTTCGTAAGCCTTAAATTCGCCGATTCAGGAAAGAGAGGACTACTCACCTATCTTGAAAATACCTTGCACGAAAGTCTTACCTATCGGCCAGAAACATACGAGATAGAAAATTCTTCGGGCACTGTACGTTATAAGGCCTTTTTAATAGCATGTGCCAATGCTTCACAATACGGTAACAACGCCTATATAGCTCCTCAGGCATCACTTACAGACGGCATGATGGATATCACTATACTTGAGCCTTTTACTGTTCTGGATGTCCCGGCACTTTCTTTCCAGCTGTTCAATAAGACAATTGACCAAAACAGCCGCATTAAGACACTGAAAGAAAAAAAGATTACCATACATCGCACGAAGGAAGGAGTATTCCATTTCGACGGAGATCCCGCTATGGGAGGAAAAGACCTTGAGGTGGAAGTTATTTCAAAAGGACTTAAAGTAATAGCTCCACAGAAAACAAAGTCGGGTGTAGAGGCATTTAATGTGCTTCAACATTTTACCGATTTTATAGGTAGCCGCCCGATTACATCAGCCATTACGCGTAAGCACAAAGAACTTTTGCAGATAAACCACAACTTATTACGCAGGCTATCCAAAAGAAATTAAAGATTTTAACCAGATCACGCCCTATTCCGTTCAGGTATAGGGCGTAAAAGTATCTACATATTCAAATAAAAATCTTTCGTCAGTTCAATATAGTCTTTGCTGTACACATGACGATCCAGCTCTACAACCAGATGCTCTGTATCATAGGCACATATCTTCCGACCAAAAGCCAGCAACACACGTTTAGGCTCAGCCCCAGGTTTAGTATGAACCAACGTCTTCCGTTGTATATAAAGATGTTTCTCCGCAGCAAGGGAAACGAAGAAATCGCCAGCATCTGCCGGAATAATCACAGAAAAAACTCCATCTTCCGTCAAAAGCTTTTCTACCGCAGTCAACAAATTTCCAAATGTAAGGTTTCCCGTATGCCGTGCCGTATCCCGTCGTTCATCCGGGCAACGTACTTCTTCCACAAAATAGGGAGGATTAGACACTATTACATCGAAACTTCCATATTCTTCCCCATTCATCAGCATAACATCTTTCCGGCAGATACAGATCCGATTTTTCCACGGTGATGCATTTACATTTTCCATTGCCTGCTCTACAGCCTCCCCGTCAATATCAGTTCCTACGACACAAGCAGCAGAACGCTGGGCCACCATCAGGGCAATCAAACCTGTCCCCGTCCCTATATCAAGCACCCTTTTTGCCGTGTCGACTTGCACCCATGCTCCGAGAAGCACACCGTCTGTACCAACCTTCATGGCGCAACGATCGTGAAAAACCGTGAACTGCTTGAACTTAAAATATGGATTAGGCATATTACTTATATTTCTTATTTTCCGTCAAAAATAAATAAAATACATAGCTTTTCAGTGTAAAAGTGTCATTTATTTTGTTTGACACATTGCATTTACGACAAATCCGCTTCCGTATTCGAAGTGGAATGATTAACTTTGTACTCGTTTTTGAGCTTTCAAACATGCTCTTATTAAAAATACACAAAACGCGAATATGGTAAGAAGAAAGAAAATAGAAACGGACAGTTCGATAAAAACTGGAAATGATGAACTTTCAATGGTAACAGAAATAGAAACTGCTCCCGAAAATCTGTCAGCAGATGAACTGGAGAAGGAATTCCCCATCATGACTTTACGCAACATGGTAATGTTTCCCAGCGTAGTCATGCCTGTCACTGCTGGCCGACGTACTACACTGAAACTTGTGCATGACGCGATGAAAGATAAAAGACATATTATCATTGCCACACAAAAAGTTGCAGAAGTAGAAGATCCCGGAATATCAGACTTGCATCCTGTTGCTGTTATCGGACGCGTATTACGCGTATTCGAAATGCCTGGTGGAAACACAACTGTCATCCTTCAGGCAAGCAACATCAAGGTACATCTTGATGAAGCAACAGGTACACGCCCCTACCTGAGAGGAAAAGTAAGCCTGATAGAAGAGCAGATGGAACCGACAGATTCTGACGAATTCAAGGCTTTGATGGACACCTGCATCGAGTTAAGCAATAATTATATCGAAGCATCAGAACAGATAAGCCCGGATATCACTTTCGCTTTAAAGAATTTACCAAAGAACCACATTCTTGTAGATTATATCTGTACAAACTTCCCTCTTTCGATAGAAGACAAGTTTCATTTGCTCAACCAGAATACACTGAAAGACCGCTTGTACAATCTGATACAAGTGCTCAACCGCGAAACCAAGTTGGCAAATCTGAAGCAAGATATTCAGATGCGTACACGGGAAGAACTTGACAAACAGCAGCGTGAATATTTCTTGCAACAACAGATAAAGAATATTCAGGATGAGTTGGGACACGGACAGGATGATGAAATAGAAGAACTCCGCAAGAAAGGAAAGGGAAAAAAGTGGAAAAAAGAAGTAGCCGAAGTTTTCGAACGCGAAGTTTCGAAACTGGAGCGCATCAATCCACAGTCGCCCGACTACAACGTACAGCTCAACTACCTGCAAACGTTATTGGCATTGCCATGGGAGGTCTATACTACAGACGTCCTGAACATACCCAACGCGGAAAAAGTTCTGAATAAAGATCATTACGGACTGGAAAAGGTAAAAGAGCGTATATTGGAACATCTTGCTGTCTTAAAACTGAAAGGCGACCTGAAATCACCGATCATTTGTCTGTACGGTCCTCCGGGAGTTGGTAAGACATCGTTGGGACGCTCTATCGCTGCCGCCCTCAAGCGCAAATACATACGTATGTCGCTAGGAGGCGTACATGATGAAGCTGAAATACGCGGACATCGCAAAACATACATCGGAGCAATGCCAGGACGTATCATTAAAAGTCTTATCAAGGCAGAAGCCTCAAATCCGGTTATCATCCTCGATGAGATAGATAAATTAAGCAGTGACCGTCAGGGAGATCCAGCTTCAGCTATGCTTGAAGTTCTCGATCCGGAACAAAATAACTCGTTCCACGACAATTACATTGATCTCGACTACGATTTGTCGAAAGTCATGTTCATTGCTACGGCAAACAATCTGGGTACGATTCCGACTCCGTTGCTCGACCGTATGGAGCTGATTGAAGTAAGTGGATATATCACCGAAGAGAAAATAGAAATTGCCCGCCGCCATCTTATCCCGAAAGAAATGGAGGCTACAGGTTTAAAGCGTGAACATGTAAAGTTTACCAAACCTGCCATTGAGTATATCATAGAAAACTATACACGCGAAAGCGGAGTACGTGAACTGGAAAAGAAAATCAGCAAGGTAATGCGCAAAATAGCTCTCGAGATTGCCAGCGACAAGTTCGAAGGGCTGCATGAACTGAAACCTGCCGATATCAGACAATATCTGGGAGTTCTGGAATATTCACGCGACAAGTATCAGGGAAATGAATATGCAGGTGTAGTAACGGGCCTTGCATGGACTGCCGTAGGAGGAGAAATCCTGTTCGTAGAAACCAGCTTGAGCAAAGGAAAAGGTGGACGACTTACCCTGACTGGTAACTTAGGAGATGTCATGAAAGAATCAGCTATGCTGGCTCTGGAGTATCTGAAAGCACATACCCATCTGCTCGATCTGCCTGAAGGCATTTTCGACAACTGGAATATTCATATACACGTGCCAGAAGGAGCAATTCCTAAAGACGGTCCTTCTGCTGGTATCACAATGGTTACCTCGTTGGCTTCGGCACTTACCCAGCGAAAAGTAAAGGCAAACCTGGCTATGACAGGTGAGATTACACTTCGTGGAAAAGTATTGCCGGTAGGTGGAATCAGAGAAAAAATCCTGGCAGCCAAACGTGCCGGAATCACTGATATTATTCTCTGCGAAGAAAACCGCAAGGACATAGAAGAGATTCAGCCATTGTACCTGAAAGGATTGAACTTCCACTATGTAAAGGATATAAAAGAAGTCCTTACACTGGCACTGACAGACGAAAAAGTAGCTGATGCCATAGATTTTACCGTGACTGACGAGAAAAAAGAAGAAAAGTAAAAGCTCGCTTATAACATGAAATTTGAATTACAATATACAGACCCGCGTTCCAACGCCCGTGCCGGACTGATTACAACCGACCACGGGCAGATAGAAACGCCTATCTTCATGCCTGTGGGAACACTGGGCAGTGTGAAAGCCGTTCATCTGCACGAACTGAAAGAAGACATTAAGGCACAAATTATTTTGGGAAATACCTATCATTTGTACCTTCGTCCCGGACTTGACACACTGGAAAAAGCCGGTGGACTACATAAATTCAACGGCTTCGACCGTCCGATGCTGACAGACAGCGGAGGTTTTCAGGTATTTTCTCTTGCCGGCATCCGTAAGATGAGAGAAGAAGGAGTGGAATTTCGTTCACACATCGATGGCTCTAAACATCTGTTTACTCCCGAACGTGTAATGGATATCGAACGTACCATCGGAGCTGACATCATGATGGCTTTCGATGAATGTACTCCGGGTACAGCAGACTACAACTATGCCAAGAAGTCGATGGAGTTAACTCACCGTTGGCTGGACCGTTGCATTACCCGTTTTAATGAAACCGAACCTAAATATGGTTACCAGCAGTCACTCTTCCCGATTGTACAGGGATGTGTGTATCCCGATCTGCGCCGGCGTTCGGCTGAATACATCGCTTCAAAAAATGCGGATGGAAACGCTATCGGCGGACTGGCAGTAGGAGAACCTACTGAAAAGATGTACGAAATGATTGAGGTAGTCAACGAAATACTGCCTACCGACAAGCCACGTTATCTGATGGGTGTAGGAACCCCGGTAAACATACTGGAAGGTATCGAACGGGGAGTTGACATGTTCGACTGTGTAATGCCTACCCGTAACGGACGAAACGGTATGCTTTTCACCAAAGACGGCATCATGAACATGCGTAATAAGAAATGGGAAAACGACTTCTCTCCTATCGAAGCCGACGGAGCTTCGTATGTAGATACGATGTATAGCCGAGCTTATCTGCGTCATTTGTTCCATGCTCAAGAGTTGCTTGCCTTGCAGATTGCTTCCATACATAATCTGGCTTTCTACCTGTGGCTGGTAGGCGAAGCGCGCAAACACATCATCGCCGGCGACTTCTCTACTTGGAAGCCTGCTATGGTGAAACGCATTTCTACACGATTATAAAAAGAATCATGGTAATGAAACAGATAAGCAAATTCCAACTGAAAGAACTGTTTAAGAAGAAATGGCTGAAACGACTTGACCGTTATATTATTGTCAAGTTTTTGGGAACGTACTTTTTCGCCATTGCTTTGATTATTTCTATTGCCGTAGTTTTCGATGTAAATGAAAATATCGACCACTTCATCAATAACAAGGCACCGCTGAAGGCTATTGTATTCGACTACTACCTGAACTTCATACCTTATTATACAAACTTGTTCAGTCCGTTGTTCGTCTTCATTGCGGTTATCTTCTTCACATCCAAACTGGCGGAAAACTCTGAAATCATTGCCATGTTTTCTACCGGAATGAGTTTCAAGCGCCTTATGGTCCCTTATATGATTTCGGCAGGAATCATTTCTGCCGTAACATTCGTATTAGGCACGGAAGTCATTCCTACCGGAAGCGTCACCCGTCTGAAATTCGAAGAGCGCTACAAGAAAAAAAAATCAGCCGATTATGCACGAAACATTCAGCTTGAAGTAGACAGCGGAGTAGTTGCCTACATGGAGCGATACGATGCTTACAGTAAAAGCGGCTACCACTTCTCTCTTGACAAGTTTGAAGACCATAAGCTGGTATCACACCTTACTGCACGCCGTGCTACATACGACACCACTATGTATCACCGCTGGATTATCAGAGATTACATGATACGTGAAATGAAAGGCATGCGTGAATATATTACGCGAGGCGACCGCCTGGATTCTATCATAAACATGGAACCTCAGGATTTTCTTATCACACGCGGACAGCAGGAAACAATGACCAGCCCTCAGCTTAAAGAATACATCAGTAAACAGAAACAGCGAGGTTTTGCCAATATCAAGGAGTTTGAGGTAGAATACCACCGCCGTATAGCTATGTCGTTTGCTGCATTTATTCTGACTTCCATCGGCTTGTCACTGTCTTCACGAAAAGTAAAAGGAGGAATGGGCTTGCACTTAGGTATCGGACTGGGACTCAGTTTCTCGTATATTCTGTTCCAGACCATTTCATCTACCTTTGCCATAAACGGAAACATGATGCCTGCCATTGCTGTATGGATTCCAAACATACTGTATCTGTTTATTGCCATTTATTTGTACCGCAAAGCTCCAAAATAAAGAAACATTGTACCTTTTAGCCCTTTACGTCATCCACGCTGCCTTTACATCGGGATATTCAGTAAATGTCCCTAAAACGTAAGATGGCATATAAAGTCGATAGAGTATAATCACTTTATATGCCATTA
>ENA-USUE01001341-USUE01001341.1-human-gut-metagenome-genome-assembly--contig:-NODE-1341-length-10726-cov-6.019157_pt1 | contig 10726 bp, 8 predicted proteins | sample MGYA00250060_ERZ773396 | MGnify/ENA primary metagenome ERZ773396 (study PRJEB29103, sample SAMN06111989) | human gut metagenome | biome: human gut; feature: ankylosing spondylitis patient; material...
GCGTCACAGTGGGAGAGTAGGTAGCCGCCGTTTTGATTGAAGCCTCCGGACTTGAAGAAGTTCCGGAGGCTTTTTTTTGTATACGCACGTGTGAAATGTGACCTCTACTATTGCTCATCTCCCAATTATGGATTACTTTTGCCCATAACCTAAAAATAATACGTCAATGGATACATTATTACCATTTGCATTACTATGCTTTACTTCTTTTTTCACATTAACCAACCCGTTGGGAACCATGCCTGTATTTTTGACTATGACTAAAGGAATGGATGATGAAGAACGGCGTCATATTGTGAAACGTGCTACTATCATTTCCTTTATTACACTTCTGGCTTTTACTTTTTCCGGGCAATTTTTATTCAAATTCTTTGGAATATCGACCAATGGCTTTCGTATTGCTGCCGGTTTTATTATTTTGAAGATTGGGTATGATATGTTGCAGGCACGTTTTACTAATACGAAGTTGAAAGATGAAGAAATTAAAACGTATGCCAATGATATTTCAATTACCCCGTTATCTATTCCTATGCTTTGCGGTCCCGGTGCTATAGCTAACGGAATAATGTTAATGGATGATGCAAATACTTGGACCATGAAGGGAATTCTGATCGGAATAATTGGTTTGATTTATTTTATCACCTATCTTATATTGCGGGCTTCTACCCGGTTGGTTTCTATTCTTGGTGAAACTGGAAATAACGTGATGATGCGCTTGATGGGACTTATTCTGATGGTAATAGCAGTAGAGTGTTTCGTTAGCGGGTTCCGTCCGATATTAATTGATATTATCCAATCAAGTAGGATTTAATCAAAAAAGAGAATGTGCTCGAAGTAGAAAACGATCACTTTGAGCACATTTTGGGTAATTGTATAGATGTGGTTAGTCAAATTCGACTAGTATACGGAATACTTTTCCGGGAGCTGCCGCCCATTCTTTCATGGCCTGTATTGCTGCTTCGGGCTTGACTACTTTGCTGATCAATTCATCTTTTGGGCAAGTACCTTGTTCCATGTAGCGGATAACTGCTCTGAAATCTGTGGGCAATGCATTACGTGATCCGCGGATATCAAGTTCTTTCTGGACAAAATATTTAGTTTGAAAAGAAACTTCTGATTTTGCATACCCTATACATACCACTCTCCCGGTAAATCCGACTTCATTGACGGCCATAACATAGGTTGCAGGACTGCCGACAGCTTCAATGACTACATCAGGACCGAGTCCTTCCGTAATCTTTGTCAGGCATTCATGTACATTTTCTGTCATGGAATTGATGGTATGGTGAGCACCTATCCGTTTGGCAAGTTCCAATTTCTCGTCGTCCAGGTCTACAGCGATAACGGTAGCTCCGCGAAGAGCTGAACGTACAATAGCTCCCATACCGATCATTCCGCAACCAATGACCATCACTATATCAATATCTGTAACTTGTGCCCTGGAAACCGCATGAAAGCCTACGCTCATCGGTTCGATCAGTGCACAGTCACGAGGAGGAATTCGATGGGCCGGGATTATTTTACTCCAAGGCAATGCGATATATTCACACATGGCTCCGTTGCGCTGAACCCCTAAAGTTTCATTATGTTCACAGGCATTTACTCTGCCGTTACGACAGGAAGCACATTTACCGCAATTGGTATAGGGATTAACTGTAACGCTCATGCCGGGTTTTAAAGAATCCGGCACATCCTTGCCCACAGCTTCTATGACAGCTCCTACTTCATGTCCAGGAATAACGGGCAACTTTACCATTGGGTTACGGCCTAAGAATGTATTCAAGTCCGAGCCGCAAAAACCGACGTATTTAATTTTCACAAGAACTTCTCCCGGTTCCAAGACCGGTTTCTCGATGTCTACTACCTTCATTTCGGAAGGAGCGGTAATTTGAATTGCTTTCATTTTTTATTTATTTTTAATCAGTTTAATCAATCACTTTGTATCCTTTCCAGCCATAATAGGCGCAAAACAGGAAACAAATCATAGGAATAGTATAGGCTATATGATAGATATGTTCGTTCAGATGCATCATATAAGCTGTGAGTTGGGGTAAGCAAGCATTTCCAACGATGGCCATAACTAGAAATGCCGAGCCACTTTTGGTGTTGTTGCCTAAATCAGTCAAAGCGAGCGAGAACTGAGTGGGATACATGATAGACATGAAAAAAGAGATGCCCAGCATGGCATAAAGACCTGTCCAACCGCCAAAACAAACCACAACAATACATAGCAAGACATTAATCAGCGCATATACCAATAGCATGTCTTGTGGACGGAATTTTACCATGAGTAGTGTGCCTGTCCATCTTCCTGCCAAAAAAGCCAGCATATAAAGACCGAAAAAGGTGGTGGCTGTATTTTCAGGTAGTTCTGCATAGGTACAACAGTAGACTAGAAATAAACTGTTAATGGCTGTCTGACCACCATTGTAGAAGAATTGTGCAATAACTCCCCAACGAAGATGAGAACGTTTTAAGACTCCGAAATCAATTAATTTTTCTCCTTTATATTCTACTCCTTCCATCGTATTTCCTTCTTTGATTTTAGGTAATTTGGAGAAGATAAAGATGATGGCAATAACAATGAGTAGCATAGCTAGCAGCAGATAAGGAAGTTTCATGGCGTCTGTTTCTGTTTGAATGTAACCTTCCCAGCCACCGGGAAAAGAAGTGGGCAGGGTGTCGCGGGTATAGTGGTTGCCACTCAGAATCAGTTTGCTGAGAAACATGGCAGCTATAAAAGCTCCCAGCCCATTGAATGATTGTGCCAGATTCAATCGACGGGGCGCACTTTTCGGATCTCCCAAAGCGGTTACATAAGGATTGGCTGCCGTTTCTAAAAAACACATTCCGGTGGCAATGATAAAGAATATGCATAGATATGCCCAATATTCTTTCAGCATGGCAGCGGGGAAGAACAGTAACCCACCACATGCCGCCAGTAATAACCCGAAAATAATTCCCGATTTGTAGCTGTATTTTTTCATGAACATAGCGATGGGAATGGGACAGATGAAATAGGCAAGCCAGTAGGCTGTTTCTGTGAATGATGCTTCGAAAGCGTTTAACTCACAGGTTTTCATCAGCTGTCTTATCATAGTAGGTAGCAGATTGCTGCTGATAGCCCATAGGAAAAACAGGCAGAATATGAGCATCAATGGTACATAATAGTTCTTATTTTTCATGGTATGGATTTATAAGTGTCAGTTGATTATTCTGACATGTTTTTTATGTAAGGAAGAGATATGAGATTTTTGAAACCATAAAATCTTTCGGCGTTTTTACCTAAAAAAAGTGCTTTCTCTTCTTGTGTCATTTCAGTCGTTTTAAGGATGAAATCGTAAGACATCTTGTAAGTAATGGCCGTAATGGTCCGAGGGTAATCCGATCCCCACATCAGTTTGTCCATACCTACCAGATCTGCTGCTTCTTTAATGGCTTTAACCGCTCCGTGAAACGGATAGAATTCACTGTTGAACAACCAGGTGATCCCCCCGGATTCTATCATGACATTTTTATGGCGGGCCAACTTTATTTGTTCTTGCCAATGAGGTGTGGTGACCATGCCGAAATGTCCGATAGCGATTCGAAGCTGCGGATATTCCTGAATGATTTCTTTCATTTCCTGTACTTGTGTATCCCCATCGGCTAAATCAATGGAAAGGATAATGTCTTTTTCTTGCATGTAATGGAACATTTCCATCATTTCGTCACTGTTCAGCATGACTCTTCCTTCTTTTAGAAAAAGGCGGTGTGCCGGGATTTTTATTGCTTTGAAACCGGAACTTATTAATTCCTTGGCCTGTTGCAGATAACCGGGTTTACGAAATTCGCACATACCGCATACAAAGAAACGGTCTGGGTATTTATGGGACACTTTTGCGAGGTATTCATTTTGGATGCCATCAATAAATTCCTGAGTGACTACGGCAGCCGATACTTGTGCATAGTCCATGTTCGAGAGAAAAACCTCGGCACTATTCCGCCCGTCAATCATAAAGGGCGGAACCATCTGACGTTCTTCCCCCATAAATAACGAACGTCCGTTGGTTAAAGTACGGATAGGCAATCCGTTGACTTCCGTATCTTGCCGTAGCCAAAGATGGGAGTGTGCATCTATTATGTTAAAATCCATCATTATTTTCCTTTGTATTATGAATTAGCCCAACTGACACGCATTTGTTCTCCGATAATTTCTTGCACTTCCTTTACAAGGTTCCAATCAATGGGTTCTTCGGCATATGTTATATTTTTCAATACATTATCCGGATTGGCCGAACTGAACAAAGTGGTGGCGATACGTGGATTGCTGACAGAATATTGAATAGCCAGTTTCTCTATAGGATAATTTTTGGACAGGCAGTGTTGAACAGCTTTCCGACAGGCTTCTACCAGTGATTGGGGGGCCGGATGCCATGCAGGAACCCCACGTTGGGAGAGTAAGCCCATTGAAAGGGGGGAGGCATTGATAATGCCGATATTCTTTGATTCAAAATAATCCAGATAATCAGTCAGTTTCTCGTCATTCAGACAATAATGGCAGAAGTTAAGTACGCTTTCTACTGTTCCCGGTTCCGAGTGATCAATGATCCATTTTAAGTTTTCTAATTGCAAGTCTGTGATACCTACATGTCCCACAATACCTTTCTTTTTAAGTTCTACCAGTGCAGGTAATGTTTCGTTGACTACCTGATTCATGTCTGAAAACTCTACATCGTGTACATTAATCAGATCGATATATTCAATGTGGAGTCTGTCCAAGCTTTCATACACACTTTCCGTTGCACGTTTTCCGGAATAATCCCATGTGTTGACTCCATCTTTTCCATAGCGTCCCACTTTGGTAGAGAGATAATATTTGTCACGTGGTATTTCTTTCAATGCTTTGCCTAATACGGTTTCGGCCTTGTAGTGCCCGTAGTAGGGAGATACATCAATAAAATTCATTCCATTCTCTACTGCTGTGTAAACAGCTTTGATACCCTCTGCTTCGCGGATATCATGAAAAACTCCTCCTAATGAAGATGCGCCGAAACTAAGATTGGAAACCCGCATACCGGTTTTCCCGATTTCATTGTAATTCATAGCTCTATTTATTTTTAGATTTATTTCCGGCATCAAAAATAGAGGAATAACCTTTAGGTATATGGTGGAAGAGGTTGAAAAAAGTACGTAAACCTTTGCGTAAAAATAATAAGACGGTTACTTTTTATATAGTTCTCTATATTGCTGTGGAGTAACGTCTGTGATTTTTTTGAATAGGCGGTTAAAATAAGAATGGTCTTCATAAGCAAGGAGATAGGCTATGTTTTTTACGGGAATATCCTCTGTAATCAGAATTAATTGGGCTTTCTCTATTTTTTTCTGATTAATATATTGTAGCGGTGTGGTACCGACTTCTTTTTTGAAAAGACGGATAAAATGATCTTTTGAGAGGCATGAGATTGCTGCCAATGAGTCTATATCTACTGTTTTATAGATATTTTTTCGGATGTGGGACAAAACTTTTTGGATACGGTTATCGTTGACTTCCACTTTAGGTTTGGCGTCTTTTAAAAAGCGGGCAATAAGTTGATATACTATACCTCTGGATTCGACTTTGTCACAGAAGGTACGCTGTTTATTTTTAATGATGTTTCTGATTAATGTGGGGTTGTTGTCATAGCTTGTCGGGTCGGATTGAGGAAGCTGCATGGTAGGATTTATTTCACATAACCTTTTAATAAGTGGTAATTCCAGGTTGCCCGCAGGTATTTCTATCGGGAAATTCCAATCTTCCAGAATGCCGGATTCCGATTGATGGTCTTCATATATATGGAGATAATAATGAGTGAAATGAGAATTGCACTGATAACTATGGGTAGTGAATGATGGCACCAGATATAGATGATGTGGTTTTAGTTCCTGCATTCCATCGGGAAATATTATTTGGGCGGTTCCTTCCATTATATAATAGAGTCGGGTAAAAGGGCTGCTTACGTTTTTCCAGTTCCAGTCTGCATTGTGAATGGCTAGTCCTACATTTAATATAAGTAAATGTAATTGGTCGATTGATTGTGTCATATTCCTTAAGTTATTAGAATGAAAGATTCAGTTTCGTACAAAGTAAGCAAAAGTATATATATAATCCAATGGGAAATCGATATTTTCATATCAAATCACCTGTTTTGGTATTTGTTTTTGAATTATTTCAGGTAAAAGTCGATATTATCCTACATAATGGCGCATTTGGATAATATAAATTGGTTTCAACTCTGTATATTTGCACTATTGATAATTGAAAAACATATAAAGCAATTATACTATGAAAGCAAAACATTTTCTTTTGGCTTCGGCTTTGTTGCTTTGGACGGGAGTTTTGGAGGCTCAGACTTACCAGGTACCTGTTTCAGAGAAAAATGAAAAAATGCAGGAGGGAGAGTTCGAACCTACTTGGGAATCATTGCAGAACTATAAAGTTCCTGAATGGTTTAGAAATGCCAAATTTGGTATTTGGGCACATTGGGGACCGCAATGTGTGGAAGGGTCCGGCGACTGGATGGCGCGTTCTCTCTATTTGGAAGGTTCGCGCGAGTATAAGCACCATGTGGAACATTATGGCCATCCCTCTGAAGTGGGCTTCAAGGATATATTGCCTTTGTTTAAAGCCGAGAAATGGGATCCGGACAAATTGGTTTCCTTTTATAAGAAGATTGGTGCCCAGTATTTCTTCGCTTTAGGTAATCACCATGATAATTATGATTTATGGGATAGCCAATATCAGGAATGGAATTCCGTGAATATAGGCCCTAAGAAGGATATATTGGCGGGCTGGGCTGAAGCAGCTAAGAAAAACGGTCTTCCATTTGGTATCAGTTTCCATGCGGACCATGCGTGGAGCTGGTATGAACCGGCTCAACGATACGACCGTCATGGCGAGAAGGCAGGTGTACCCTACGATGGATGTTTGACTAAAGAAGATGGTAAGGGTAAGTGGTGGGAAGGCTACGATCCTCAAAAACTTTATGCACAGAATCACCCGTTAAGCGCTGGAAGTTGGGCTGACGGTATGATTCACCGTCAATGGGCATGGGGAAATGGTGTTTGTATTCCTACTCAAGAATATGTGACAAACTTTTATGATCGTACAGTCGATGCAATAAACCGTTATAATCCCGATTTGATTTATTTTGATGTGACTGGTGTACCGTTTTATCCTATCAGTGATGCGGGTTTGAAGATTGCCGCACATTTTTATAATCACAACATGGTTGTTCGTAAGGGGGATTTCAGTGCTGTTATGTTTGGTAAAATTCTTACCGATGAACAACGTAAAGCTTTGGTATGGGATGTGGAAAGGGGATCTCCCAATAGTATTTATGAAGAGCCATGGCAGACTTGTTCTTGTTTAGGCGGTTGGCATTATGATACCAGATTGGCGGAGAACGGCTGGTATAAAAGTGCTTCCGATGTAGTGAAACTATTAGTGGATGTGGTCAGTAAGAACGGTAATTTGTTGCTTAGTGTTCCTCTTCGGGCTGACGGAACTTTCGATGAAAAGGAAGAAGCCATTTTAAATGAATTTGGTAACTGGATGAGTATGAATAAAGAGGCTATTTATGATACACGCCCGTGGAAAGTCTTCGGAGAAGGTCCGATAGCCAATGCTGATATCAAGATTAATGCCCAAGGTTTCAATGAAGGTGCTTACACTAAAGCCACTGCATCTGAAATCCGTTTTACTCAAACCAAGAAATATCTCTATGCTACAGTCCTTGCATGGCCGGAAGAAAAGCAAGTTGTCATTCAATCGCTGGCAACGGGAAGTGAGTTGTATCCTGATAAAATTACTAAAATTGAATTGTTAGGTTATGGAAAGGTATCTTTTACTCGTACAGCGCAAGGAGTTGTTATTGATATGCCTGATGTACAGTTGAATAAGATTGCTCCCGTATTTAAGATAAAGAAGTGAATATAGCATAAAGTAGGTTTATTTATCGGCTTTTTTAGGTCGGTAAGCCCTTGTTATGTCTTGAAAATTAACCCAATAATCAATAGAATAATGAGAAACAGATTAGAATGTATGCAGCCAATAAGATTCTTGGTGGTCTTGTTGATGTGTTGCCTGAGCTATACTACTTGGGCACAGACACAGAGTAATGTCAATGGTTTGGTTACTGATTTTTCCGGTGAGCCGTTAATTGGGGTCAGTATCTTGGTTAAAGGTACTTCCAATGGAACTGTTACTGATTTGGATGGCAAATTTTCTCTGTCTGCTGAAATGGGAAACATGCTCCAGATAAGTTATGTAGGTTATATTTCGCAAGAAATAAAGGTTGAAAGTAACAAGTTACTTCGTATTATAATGGAAGAAGATACAAAAAAGTTGGAAGAAGTAGTTGTAGTTGGATATGGAACACAGAAAAAGGTGAATTTAACAGGAGCCGTATCTGCTGTTTCAGCTGAAGACTTGGCTAGTAAGCCTGTTATGAGTACTGCTCAAGCACTGGCAGGTTTGGCTCCAGGTTTAAGTGTATTGCAAACTTCAGGTCGTCCCGGACAAGGAGCAACTGTTAAAATTCGTGGAACTGGTACATTTTCAAAAGCTGGAACAGATCCATTGGTTTTGATTGATGGTTTATCAGGTAACATTGATGATGTAGATCCTAATGATATTCAGAGCATTTCTTTTTTGAAAGATGCAGCTTCTGCTTCTATTTATGGTAATCGTGCTGCTAATGGGGTGATCTTGATTGAAACAAAGAAGGGTGCACAAGGTAAAACGACTATTACATATAGTAATTCTTTTGGTTGGCAACGGCCTACGGAATTGCCTGATTTTTTACCATCATGGGAATATGCGGAATATTATAATATGGCTATGCGGAATATGGGTAAGCAGGAAGCTTATTTACCTGAACAGATTCAAAAGTATAGAGATGGATCTGATCCGGATAATTATCCGAATGTAAATCACTTAAAATGGCTGTTGGAATCTGGTTCTGGTTTTCAACACCAACATAATCTCAGCATACAAGGAGGAAATGCTACGACAAGTTATAATTTATCAGTAGGTTATAGAAATCAGGAAGGTATGACGGCAAAAACGTCTAATGAAAGAATGACTGCACTGTTTACTATGAAAAGTGAAATCGCCAAAGGGCTGATGCTTAATTTGAATATTAATGCTTATAATAATAAATATAATGCTCCTAATGGCGAACCACAAAGTATTGATGGAATGATAGGATATGCTGTTCGTCAGGGACCTATTTATGCCGGGCAAAAGTCGGATGGAAGTTTTGGATATCAGGATAATTATAGTCCGGAAGCGTGGTTGGCGAGTGAATCTTTTGTGCAGAATGTGAGTAGAAATATAAGTGCTTCCGGACAATTGACATGGAATACTCCTGTAGACGGACTTTCTTTTATAGGTAAAGCTGGGGTGAATTACTGGACTAAATATGATAAAGCGTACCGGGCTGATACTTATTTTGATGATAGTAAGACAGTGGGGCCCGCTACTTTAAATGTATGGACTGCAAATAATACGTATACTACCTTTGAAGCATTAGCTACTTATGAAAAACAAATTAAAAATCATACTTTTAAGTTATTGGCGGGTACTTCTGTGGAGCAATCTAATAATAAAGGTTTGGAAGGTTATAGAAATACGTTTCCTAATAATTATTTGTATGAATTAGGTTCTGGAGATAAATCAACAGCTACTAATGATAGTTCATTGGAAGAATATGCGTTGCTTTCTTTTTTCGGGCGTATAAATTATGCATGGAAAGATCGTTATTTATTAGAGGCTAATTTGCGCTATGATGGATCGTCACGTTTTGCGGACGGTCATCGTTGGGGACTTTTCCCGTCAGTTTCTGCAGGGTGGAGAATTTCTGAGGAGGATTTTTGGAAGAATGCGGCAGTTTCAGCTGTAGTTGATAATTTGAAATTGCGTGCTTCCTATGGTGTACTTGGTAATCAAAATATAGGTGTTTATCCTTACCAACAGATTTATGAACTTGGACATGATTATCCTTTTGGAAATCCGGCAACTCTTCAGTCTGGGGCTTACATGAAAACCTATAATAATCCGGAAATTACTTGGGAAAAGACGGCTATAACGGATATTGGTTTAGATTTTAGTTTATTGAATGGACGTTTTAGTGGAACATTGGATTATTTTTATAAATATACTTCGGACATTTTAGCACCAGTTGAGGTGTCTAGTATTATGGGACGTGAAGTCGGACAATCTAATGTTGGAGCTGTTTCGAACAAAGGAATTGAAATAAATCTGACTTATAACGGACAAATAGGACGTGATTTCCGGTTTAGTATTTCTCCTAATTTTACATGGGTAAAAAATGCAGTTGAGAAATTGGCGAACGGAGCTACCGAAGAAATTAATAATAACAGAATTGTAGGGCAACCGATAGGTATTATATATGGATATGAAACTGATGGACTGTTTGTAGACCAAGCGGAAATAGATGCGGCTCCTGAGCAATTGGTAAGTAAGTCAGGATTGAAACCTGGTTATGTGAAATACAAAGATATTAGTGGTCCTGACGGGGTTCCCGATGGTAAGGTGGATGCGCAATATGATCGTACCGTATTGGGAAGTACTAGATCGGAAGAGCGTCGTGTAGGGAAAGAGTGTAGATCTCGGTGGTCGCCGTATCATTAAAAAAGAAAACGGGGTGAACGTGCCTGTCATCCCGATTAAGGCAAGGGGGCC
>ENA-USUE01001344-USUE01001344.1-human-gut-metagenome-genome-assembly--contig:-NODE-1344-length-10703-cov-5.069829_pt1 | contig 10703 bp, 7 predicted proteins | sample MGYA00250060_ERZ773396 | MGnify/ENA primary metagenome ERZ773396 (study PRJEB29103, sample SAMN06111989) | human gut metagenome | biome: human gut; feature: ankylosing spondylitis patient; material...
GGACGCCGCCCGGCCTTTCGGCCTGCCATTAGGAGGGAGTATAGCACGTGCGCGGCCGGCCGTCAAGCGGTATTTTCGGTTTTTTCACCGGCGCAGCCAGTGCACGCCGGCGCGGTGGAGCTTCGTGCCGAGGATGAGCGCGATCTGCACCGGGACGCCGACAAAGAACACGGCCCAGATGTTATACTGCAGGTACTGAAAATAAAACGCCGTGATCGTGCTCCACACGAACAGGGACGAAAACACGCACTGCAGCGTCGTCTCCCCCTCCCAGTGGCGGGAGAAGAGGAACGCCACGGCGAACGACACCGGCACCGCCCACACGAACGCCATCCAGTACATCTTGCCGATGCTGAACTGCGAATACAAAAACACGACGACCGCGACGACCCACACCATCGTCACCCACATGGCGGCGATGAGCACCTTCGACATGAGGTAGGCGTCGTGCTGCTTTTCGCCGCCGGACTCCGTCGCTGCGGCGTATGCGGCCGCCACGCCGCCGTCCGTCAGCAGATCGTCCACGCGCAGACCGTAAAGGTCGGCGATGGTCTTGAGCATCACGACGTCGGGCAGGGAATCGCCCCGCTCCCACTTGGACACGGCCTTGTCGGAGTAATTGAACTGCGCGGCAAACTCGGCCTGGGTCAGGTTTTCTTCTTTTCTCAGCTCGGCAAGGTTGGCGGCGAGCGCGCCTCTCACATCATCCATGCTATGAGTATACCACGCCGGGCGTTCGGCCGCAAGAGCCACGTTCCACCTAAATCCTGTCATTCTCCCGCTGGTAGAATCGCCTTCTCCCAACGTTTCTACCGCTCGCGCGCGCGGAGGATGCATTTGAAAAGTCCCTGCCGTATAATGAAGTCATGAAGAAATGTGATTTTCCTGACGATATGCACGTCAGGCATCACCTGCAAGGGAGACGGATATCATGAGCAAACAGACTTTCCATCTGCCGACCTGGCGGCGCAAGCCGACGGCGGACGAGGCCGCGCCGGACATTGCCGACAGCGAGCTGGTGCCCTCGGAGAGCGCCGCGCGCCCGACACGCCGCAAGCACGGCAAGCGCACCTATGTCATCGGCGGCGCGCTGCTGGCGCTGGCGATCGCGGCGGCGATCATCATTCCCGGCGCGGCCGGCGTCGGCGACGATGACGGCGCCGGCGGCGCGAGCACAACGCTCACCCGCCCGGACGGCGACCCCTCCGGCCAGACCGCAGAGGACAATATCTACATTACGACCGGCGTCATGGATCAGGAGACCTACCGCTCCGAGACGACCGGCGAGACGAAGGCAAAGGTCGGCTTCATCGACTACAACCAGGCCGTGCACAACGTGCGCGTCGTCACGAGCGACAGCGTCTTTACCGAGGCCATCAGCACGAGCATGTTCGTCAAGCTCGGCGAGCAGAAGTACTTCAAGGACGGAGCGATCCTCGTGCGCAAGGCCGATTCCATCAGCGGCGACACCGCCACCTGGAGCGACCAGATCGTGGCCATCTCGCAGCAGGACTATGAGGACGCCTACGGGCAGGACCCGCGCAACCTCAGCAACTACGTCATCAGCCGCGACACGGTGCTCAACCCCACCATGACCGCCAACGACGACGGCACCTACACCCTCACCTTCGACCTCGAGCCGTCCGGCGCGAGCGCGTATTACCGCCACCAGGTGCGCACCTACAGCGGCGCGTCGAAAAGCCCCGAATTTTCGGCCGTGCACATGGTCTGGACCATTGACGCCAACTGGGATCTGCTGCAGATGGACACCGTGGAGAGCTACGCCGTGTCCATGTCCGGCCTCGGCAGCCTCAACTGCACGAGCACGCTCACCGAGGTGTTCTCGGACTTCGGCGCCGTGACCGACGACCAGACCGAGTTCCAGCACTACCTCGAGACGGAATATGACCCCAACAACCTCGGCAAGCTCTCCGACGGCGGGCAGGACACGCAGGCCATCGTGCGCGACTTCTTCCGCCGCACGCCGAACTACAGCCTCACCGTCACGGCCAACGGCCAGTCCTACGGCCTGACGGCGCACGTGGACATTGACCAGACCACCTTCCAGGTGCGCGGCAACGTCGCAGGCGTCGACCTCTTCGCCGCCTACAGCAACGAGCGCGTGTACGTCGCCTTCGGCAGCCAGAAGATCGTCCTGCGCGCGTCCGACACGATCGACGCGGCGCGCACGGTCGCGGGCTACCTCGGCGTGCAGATCCCGAACATCTCGCTCGACGCGGCCGGCATGACCGCGCTGACGAAAAACGTCGCCATGCAGCAGACCGACACCGGCATGACCATCCGGCTCAACGACCCTATGATCTCCGGCACCGTCCTGCTCACCGACCCGGACGCCCTGCGCCTGACGCGCGCGGACGTGGCGCTCAACTTCGGCGGCGCGCGCATGCACGTCACCGCCACGCCGTACTACGGCGGCTTCCAGGTGCAGTCGCTCAGCGGCTACACCGACCTGACCGGCGCGCTGAGCCTCGTGAGCCCCCTCATGGACGCGGCGACCGCCAAAACCGCGACCTTCAACGTCGCGCTCAGCGGGCCGCTGAGCCTCTCGGGCACGGCCACCGTGACCCGCACCTCCGGCGGCTATGACGCCGCGCTCACCACCACGGTCGACGGCGTGACCGTCACGGCCGAGTACATCGGCAGCACGGTGTACGTCTCGGCCGGGAACATCCACGTCAGCGGCACGGGCAGCGAGATCAAAGACCTCGTCGCCTGGGCGGGAAAGCTCGCCGGCGCGGGCGACGCCGCTGCCGCCGGCAATGCCTACGCGCAGTTTTTCCGCGAGCTCACGCCGCAGTCCGCCGTGAACAGCATCCAGGACCTCGCGTGGTCGAATAACGCGCTGCACGCGCAGCTCAACATCGCGGGCAACGCCGTCTCCGCCGCGCTCTCGGCCAACAGCGTGACCGTCACGGCCTCGGGCTGGACGGTGCGCGTGACGATCACCGGCACGTCCGGCTCCGCCACCACGCTGCATCCCACGAACGGCAATTATGTCACCCTCTCGCAGCTGCAGCCCTTCGCCCCCGTGCTCGAGCGCTATGTCGGCGCGCAGGCCATGGGCATGGACGCGACCGTGTCCGTCAACGGCTACAGCCTCGATACCGACGTCGTGCTCTCGCTCGGCAAGCCCGTCGCAGCGCGCGCCGTGTCGCAGATCCTCGGCCGCGACCTGACCGTCACGTTCTGGAACGACCGCGTCTATATCGACTACGGCTGGCACCATGTCGAGGCGTCCATGAACTCGCTCGAGCGGGCGCTCTACGCCGTGCTCACCATCACGCCGGGCATTGACCGCCAGACCGTGCAGAACACCATCGAGGCCTATACCTACTTCTTCGAGCACCTGTCGTTTGCGAATGTCGTCGGTGCGATCTCCGCGTTCGGCTATGCCGACGGGGCGCTGAACATCACGGCGAACATCGCGGCGTCGCCGCTGTACATCTCGCTCACGCCGAGCCAGATCACGCTGCGCACGCAGGTCGATTCGGCCACCCTCGCCGTCACGGCCACGCCGGGCAGCGCCTACGCCTCCGCGCCGGATCTGACACCGCGGGGCGGCAGCTACCGCAATCTCGATGATTTCCTCGCCCTGTTCGGCTGAGCAGGCGCAGCGCACAAAGCTTTGCCCCCGCAAGTCTCCCCCGCAAAGTTTTCCCCCAATCGCACAGCAAGCCCCCGGACATTTCGTCCGGGGGCTTTGCTGTAGTCGGGCGGCACAGCCCGCCGCCGAAGCCGCGGGGGCAAGGCCCGCCTCGAATAAAATCCATGCAGAAAGCCCTCGGACATTTCGTCCGGGGGCTTCCCCTGCGCTTCATCCGAAACCCGCCGCGCAGCAGGTCACGCACAGCTGCGGGGGAGCTCGAGGGGGCAAGGCCCGCCTCGAATGAGATCGATGCAGAAAGCCCTCGAACCAAACCGGTCCGGGGGCTTTCTGCATCCTCTTTTTCTCCTGCTGCGCATTCAGTGCACGCTCGCCTGCTTTTGCCGCAGGCTCAGGCAGTCGGCGATCATGGCGATGAACTCCGAATTCGTCGGCTTGCCCTTGATGTTCGAGACCGTGTAGCCGAAAAACTTCTGCAGCGTCTCAATATCGCCGCGGTCCCACGCGACCTCGATCGCGTGCCGGATGGCGCGCTCGACGCGCGAGGGCGTCGTGTTGAACTTGCGCGCGACCTCGGGATAGAGCACCTTCGTCACGGAGTTGATGATGTCCATGTCGTCGATGGTCAGCAAGATCGCCTCGCGCAGGTACTGGTAGCCCTTGATGTGCGCGGGCACGCCGATCTCGTGGATGACGTCGGTGACGACGCTCTCGAGCGAGGGCTCGGGCTCCGCCGCAGCGAGCTGCGCGCCAGCGCCGCCGGTGCGCTGATGCGGCCGGGCCGTCTGGCGGATGCGCTGCACGAGCAGCGGCGGGTCAAACGGCTTTTGCATAAAGTACGTCGTGCCGAGTTCCGCACACTCCATCAGCACCTGATCGTTGCAGATCGCGGAGGTGACGATCACGCGCGACGATGCATTTTTCGCCCGCAGATGCGTCAGCAGGGACAGGCCGTCCAGATTCGGCAGCACGAGGTCGAGCACCACGACGTCGGGCTGGAATTTGGTGATGAGTTCTTCCGCGCGCAGCCCATTGTCCGTCTGGGCGACCAGTTCCATATCCGTCTCCTGGCCGATCGCCTTGGAATAGGCCGCGCGGTACTGTTCGCCGGGATCAGCCAGCAGAACACTGATTTTCGTTTCCATAACATTCTCCTCCGCAAAAATTCAGGCTTGCGGTCAGCTCTCTGCCAAATCGCTCGTTTCCCCTGTCTTGCGAGGATATTTTACCATATCTGGAATGCGAGAACAATGTGATTTTTGGCGAATTGCTCTAGTTTTATGTTGACATAATCCGATCATAACCGTCGAAAGGTACAATTTTTCGAAGCAAACCGCAATATCTCGCCTGCGTTCGACAGACAGAATGTGTCGAATGCATATATGTGTTATGTAAACCAATATTCCGACACGTGTCTTGCCACCGCGACAGCAGCCGACCCGCTGCGCACGGCAAAGCCCGAAAACCGCCGCTTCGGCCGGCGCACGACCGGCGGCACCGCCTGCACGCAGCAAAAAGCGGAAGGGACGGCTGCCCCTTCCGCTTCATACTGTATTTTGTATCTGCGCCGCGCGCTCAGTCCCGGTCGTCCTCGCGGTGGCCGCGGGCATCCGCGCGCTCGGCATGGCGCTGCGCACGCTCGTCCGCATGGTCGGCATGACGCTGCGCTTTTTCTGCCAGATGATCGGCCTGCCGCTGCGCGCGCTCCGCCGCGTGCTGCGCGTGGCGCTGGGCCTTCTCGGCCGCGTGCTGCGCCTTGCGGGCCAGCTCCGCCGCCTGCCGCTGCTCGCGCGCCACCTGCTTCTCCGCCTGACGGCGCAGGCGCGCCTCGAGCTGCTGCTCATGGCGCAGCTGCTGCTCGGTGGCGTGCTGCTCGTGCCGCTCCTGATACGCGGCCATGTGCTGTTCGTGCCGCTCGGACAGCTCCGCCTGATGCTGGGCGCGGCGAGCGCTGCGTTCGGCGCGCTCGTGCTCGATGCGCGCGTGCAGCTGCGTCCGGCGGGCCTCGATGCGCGCCGCGCTCGTGGGATGATTTGCGCGGAAATCGTGGTCGAAGTGGTCGCGCCGCTCGCGCACGTGCTCGACGAACTCGGGGTACTCCTGCTCGACGCGGTCGATGAGGCTGTCGCGCTCGACCTCGAGGTCGGTAAACACATCGTCCTCGGAGTTGCCGAGCAGCGCGGCCAGCTCGTCCGTGTGGCCCTCGAGGTGCAGCAGCACCTCGTCGGTGTCGATGCTGCCGAAGTGAAAGTCCTCGTTGAGGAAATGCTCGAGCATCGTGCGGCGCGCGTCCTTGTCCTCTGTTGTGCGCATGCGCGCGAGCAGGAGCTGCACGTTGCGCTCGATCTGCACCTCGGCGTCCGCGCCGTAGAGCCACTCGAGCTCCTGCAGCTGGCGGATATCGTCCATGTTGTCGGGGATGCGCTGCTGCGCCCCGCCGATGTCGACGGCCGCGTCGGCATCGCGCAGCGCGCCCTGGATCGTGCGGCGCACCGCGCCGGATTCGATCAGCTCCCCGGCCTCGAAGTGCCGCAGCTGGTCGTTGACCTCGCCGATGTGCTCGGTCAGGTAAAAGCGCACGCCCTGCGCGCGCAGCTTGCGGTTGAGCACGACGAGCCGGTCGCACGCCGTGATGTCCACGCTCACGATGGCGCTGCCGTCGACGATGACGGCCTGCGTATCAGGCTGCACCGCGCCCTCGATGTCCTCCTGAAAGCGGCGGATGTTGGCGAAAAACAGGCTGCCGCTGAAGCGGTAGAGCACGATGTGCGGCAGCGCCTGCACGCCGCTGACGCGGTCGATCGGGAAAAACCCGGCCTTGCCCGGCAGCGTGCCGAGGAAGGTGCGCTGGGGCGCTGCCGCGCGCATGAGCACGTCGATGAACGACAGCACCATGCCCACGAGCACGCCCTTGATCGCACCGAGCAGCAGCACGCCGAAAAACGCCCCGGTGAAGATGCCGAGCTCCACGCGGTTGACGCGCCAGAGCCGCCGCGCGATGCCGAACTCCGTCGCCCCGATGAGCGCGTTGACGACGATGGCCGTCAGCACCGGCACGGGCAGGAAGCGGATGAGCGGCGTGGCGACGAGCAGCACGACGAGCATGGTCACGCTCGCCATGACGGACACGAGCTGCGTCTTGCCGCCGTTGCGCTCGTTGACGGCCGTGCGCGACACGCTGCCCGACACGACGCAGCAGCCGACGAGCCCGGCGGCGACGTTGCCCACGGCATACGTCACGATCTCGCGGCGGCCGTTGAGGCGGTAGCCGTTTTTCTGCGCCGTGCCGGAGGAGGCCAGCAGCGTCTCGGCCAGAATGACGGCCGCGACCGGCAGCGTCGCCACGAGCGCCTGCGTAAACGGCAGCGCGGTGAGGTCCGGCAGCACGACCTTCGGCAGGCCGCGCGGCACAGCGGCCAGCAGCGCCACGCCCCAGTCGTCCAGCGGGGCGAACGCGCCGAGCAGCCCGCCAGCCACCATCATCACGAGCACCCACGGCACCTTCGGCCACTTGCGCGGCGCGATGAGCAGGATCGCCAGCGTCCCGAAGCCGAGCGCGGCGGTGGGCCAGTTGATGACTTTCGCTGCGTCAAAAACGTGCCCCAGCAGCTCGAACAGCTCGCCCGTGCCGGTCGCGGAGCCGAGCAATTTTGGCACCTGCATGAGGATGATCTCGCAGCAGACGCCGCTGATGAACCCGCCCATGACGGGCTCGGAGATGTAATCGACGGCCTTGTCCGCGTGCACGAGTGCGAACACGGCCAGCCACAGCGCGACGTACAGCGTCAGCACCGGCACGATGCGCATGGCCTCCGCGCCGCCGGGCGTGACGCCGAGCGACGCGAGCACCGCGCCGATCATGGCGGCCGGCGCGGCGTCGACGCCGAAGATGAACTCCCGCGTCGTGCTGAGCATCGCAAACAGCAGAATCGGCACCAGCGACCCGTACAGCCCGTAGACCGGCGGCAGGCCGGCCAGCTGAGCATAGCCCATCGAGATCGGGATGGACAGCAGCGCGATGAGCGCGCCGGAGAACAGATCCGGCCCGAGCTGCGCCCGGTCGTACCCACGCAGGGAGGCGAACAGCGGCTGGGAAAGCGCTTTCATAGTATCACCTGGTTTTAATATATAGAGTGTCCCGCTCAGGCGAGCAGGGGGTCAAGCCCGGCGTCGAGCCGGGCGTTGCGTTTCGCCTTCGGCCGGTCGATGACCCGGCCGCGCGCGACGGGGTTTCCGAGGATGCGGCGCACGAGCTTTTCGTTGTCGCGCTGCTTTTTCTGGATCTTGCCACTGCCGGCCAGATGCACGTGCATGTTGATGAGTCCGGGCAGCAGATAGCGCCCGCGCAGGTCGATGCGTGTGTACCCCGCCGGGGCAGTGCCGGCCGGCACGATGTCCGTGATCGTCTCGCCGTCCGTGAGCACGCACAGTCCGGGCTGTACGCACATATCCTTCGTGCCGTCGAGAAGGTTTGCGTTGTCAAATGCGTATTTCATGCTGCACCTCTCTTTCCGCGGCCCGGCCGCACCGGGCAAAATGAATAAAAACAGAATATCACATTTGGCAAATATGTCAAGCCGTGCGGCACGTCCGACGCGCACCCCTTGGCTTCCTTGCGTAAAGGGAGCTGGCAGCCGTCAGGCTGACTGAGGGATTGACACGTTGATTCCTGCACTGGCTTCGTATCTGCACCCCCTCCGTCGCGGCACAAAGCGCCGCGCCGCCGGTCACGCCCCGCGCAGCAAAGCGCGCCGGGCAGTGCCCGGCGCGCCCGCACGCATCCAGAATGTGTTGTCTTACGCTGCCTTGTCCTGCGCCGCCGACGCCGCGAGCATGTCGTCGATGCTCACGCCGTAGCCCTTGGCGGAGTCTGCGAGCAGCACGTGCGTCACCGCGCCGATGAGCCTGCCGTCCTGCAAAATGGGGCTGCCGCTCATGCCCTGCACGATGCCGCCGGTCGCGGCCAGCAGGTCCGGGTCGGTGACGGTGATGAGAAAGCGCGTGCACCCGCCGTCATGATACACCCGGCTGATGTCCACCGTGTACGCCCGCACGTCCTCGCCCGCGACCGTGGACAGGATGGTCGCGCCGCCGGTTTTCACCGCGTCGGCGGATGCCGTCTCGACCGCGTCCCCGTCCGGCGGCGCGTCCAGCGTGCCGAAAATGCCAAACAGGCAGTTGCGCTCGATGCCGCCGATGCGATTGCCGGGGTCAAAGCTGCCGACGAGCTCCCCGGCCGTGCCGTGGCCGCCGGGGCGCGCGTCCGCGATGACGGCCGAGAGCACGCTGCCGTCGCGCAGCGGCATGAGCACGCCGCTCGCCTCGTCCGAGATGCCGTGGCCGAGCGCGCCGTAGCGCCCCGTGGCCGGGTCATAGTACGTGAGCGTGCCGACGCCTGTCACCCCGTCGCGCAGCCAGAGGCCAAGCTGCCGCGTGCCGTCGGCCGTGACGGCGGGCGTGACCGTCGCCGTGACCTCCGCGCCGCCGCGCAGCACGGTCACGGACATGGTGTCCCCCGCCGCGTCCATGGCGGCAAGAAAGTCCGCCGAGGACGCGATGTCCCGGCCGTCGATGCGGCAGATCACGTCACCAGGCAGCAGCCCCGCGTCCTTGGCGGGCGTGGCCTTGCCGCCGGGCGTGTCCACCTCGGCGAGATCCGCCACGAGCATGCCCGCCGTCGTCATCTGAATGCCGACGGCCCGGCCGAGCGGCACGAGCGACGCCGCCTGCGCCGACACGCCCGCGCACAGCGCGAGCGCGACCGCCGCCGTGACGGCAAATCGGCGCAAAAAATGTGGTTGTTTCCGCAAAAAATCCCCCCTTTGCGCGTGCAGTATCAGTATGCCGGGTTTCGGACAAAATAGCGGCGGAACATTCTTGCTCGATTGCCTGCCGGGGCGCAAATGCCTGCGGCGGCGTGCATACGATGTACGGAGCCAGTTTTGGTAATTCGATGCATCGGAGGCATTTTCATGACGCAAACCTTAAAACAGGGCGACCGCGGCGCGCTCGTGTCGCTGCTGCAGCTGGGCCTGCAGCGCGCGGGACAGACGCCGGGCGCGCTCGACGGCATCTTCGGCGCACAGACGGCGGCGGCCGTGCGCGCGTTTCAGGCAGCCAGCGGCCTCACGCCGGACGGCATCGCGGGCGCGCGGACGCACCGCGCACTGCTGCCGTACTACACCGGCTTCGTCACGCGCACCATCCGCGCGGGCGACACGTTTTCCGCCCTCGCGCGGCAGTACGGCACGAGCGTGGACGCCATCGCGCTCGCCAATCCCTACCTCGACCCCGAGCGCCTGCCGCTCGGCCGGGCGCTGACGATCCCGCTGCCGTTTTCCGTCACGCCGGCGGACATTCCCTATTCCTCGGCGCTCATCGGGTACGTCGTGCGCGGGCTGGCCGCGCGCTATCCCATGCTCGCGGTCGGGGAGTTCGGCCGCAGCGTGCTCGGCCGCCCGCTGTGGTATCTGACGCTCGGCAGCGGGCCGAAGCTCGTGTTCTACAACGCCGCGCACCACGCCAACGAGTGGATCACGACGCCGCTGCTGCTCACGTTCTGCGAGCAGCTGTGCGCCCGCCTCGGCGACGGCGGCGACATGGAGGGGCAGAACATCCGCGACCTGCTGTCCAGGGTCACGCTCGTGCTCGCCCCGGCCGTGGACCCGGACGGCATCGACCTCGTGACCGGCGCGCTCGACCCGCTGCTCACCCTGTCGTACCACACGCAGGGCCGCGTCATCTACTGGCAGTATGACGGCTACGACGTACCGGGAAGCGAAGCGATCGCCCGGCAGTTTGCCGCCGTAAGCGGCTACGACGTCGCGGCCACGCCCTACGCCGCCGGCCACGCGGGATATAAGGACTGGTTCATTCAGGACTACCGCCGCCCCGGCTTCACGATCGAGGCGGGCAGCGGGGAAAATCCCCTGCCGCTCAGCCAGTTTCCCGATATCTGGTCGGATAATCTCGGCATCCTGCTCGGCGGCATGCCCGCCGTTTTGTGACATTTGTCACAGCCTGCATCCAAACCGCCCACATGACACATTTTGACCGTTTTTCGGCAAAAAATGCATGC
>ENA-USUE01001352-USUE01001352.1-human-gut-metagenome-genome-assembly--contig:-NODE-1352-length-10655-cov-4.709113_pt1 | contig 10655 bp, 5 predicted proteins | sample MGYA00250060_ERZ773396 | MGnify/ENA primary metagenome ERZ773396 (study PRJEB29103, sample SAMN06111989) | human gut metagenome | biome: human gut; feature: ankylosing spondylitis patient; material...
GATAGTCATATTAGGTCCAACGGCATAAACTTTTTTCTGATTTCCTCCGATAATGCCTGATTCTTTGATATTCCTGACCCTTCTGCATTAATAATCAGATGATGCTTCTTTCCGCGCTTTCTTGCTTCTATAATATGGTTAATTAATGCCTGTTCGTCATTGTCATAACGCTCCGGCAGTAAAATGTCTTCCGCACCGTTTGCAATGCCACACCACAACGCGATATAACCTGCATTTCTGCCCATAACCTCGATAATACTGCAACGCTCATGGGAAGTCGATGTATCACGGATTTTGTCGATGGCTTCCATTGCCGTATTGATTGCCGTATCAAAACCAATTGTATAATCGGTACAGGCAATATCTAAATCAATTGTTCCCGGAAGTCCGATGGTGTTGACTCCGGCTTCCGCAAGCTTTTGTGCACCTCGGAATGAACCATCGCCGCCGATAACGACAATACCGTCAATCCCGTGCTTTTTGCAGACTTCTGCGCCTTTTTTCTGACCTTCCGGTGTCATAAATTCCATACATCTTGCCGTGTAAAGAATTGTACCGCCACGCTGGATGATATCGGCAACACTGCGCTTATCCATATCAATAATTTCTTCATTAATTAATCCATTGTATCCCTTCTGGATTCCTTTTACCTTCAGCCCCTTGTTAATTGCCGTTCTTACAACTGCTCTGATTGCCGCATTCATTCCCGGTGCATCACCGCCACTTGTCAAAATACCAATTGTTTTTATCTGTTTTGCCATAAGAACTTCCCCTTCCTTTCTCAATCATCTGTTATATTCCTGCTGTTTTCTATTGTATCTCATAAAAATGTGCATTTCAATATGAATATTCTATGATTTCTGTCAATTTTCCATATAATTTCTAGGTTGTTTCGACATTTTTTGTACCGAACACTTCCCGGAGCTGTGCAACCAGCCCGGCTTCTACTTTGACATTCATGGACGGCGGAAGCTGTTTTTTTAGCTTTTCCTCGGCACAGTAAATGATGACACTATCGTGTCCGTCTGACGGTGCGAGTATCTTTGTCAGTTCCTCCTGCTTTTCCTGATATTCTGCCATATTGGCAAAACGAATCCAGAGCTTCTGCGGCACACTGTCAAAGCTGACAATTTTTTCACAAATAAGTTTTCCATTCTCATCGGCATTGGCACTGACACGTCCCGTTACAAATACTTTATCGCTTGTATCAATGACACTGCGGTAGGTGTTAAAGCTCTGTGGAAAAACAAGTACTTCCACCGTGCCTACAAGGTCTTCAATCGTAAGAAATGCCATGAGTTGTCCGTTTTTGGTCGTTTTTACGGTTTTATCCATAATCATGCCGCCGATTGTAACCCGCGTATTGTCTTTTGCCTTTAATTCGCCGGTTTCCTCGTCCAGTTCAAAATCGGTCGTCATCGCAGAAATGTGCCGTTTCCACATCGCCGCATATTCATCCAGCGGATGTCCGCTGACGTAAACGCCCAAAATCTCCTTTTCAAATGCGAGCAGTTCTTCTTTATAATATTCCGCTACGTCCGGCATCTGCACTTCATAAGCCGTCTTTTCTTCCTCAGATACGAAATCAAACAGTGACATCTGGCCGGATATGGCATCTTTACTCTGTTTTACGGCATTATCCAGTAATTGTGCATAAACAAACATCATCTGACGTCGGTTATTGCCAAAGGTGTCAAATGCCCCCGATTTTATGAGATTTTCAATGGTACGCTTATTTAATTCGGAAAACATCCGCGTGATAAAGTCCTGCATGGTCGTAAATGGTGCGTTTTTCCGTTCTTTAATAATGGCTGCAATTGTCGGTCTGCCAAGACTTTTGATTGCAGACAGACCAAAGCGGATTGCACCGTTTTCAACGGAAAATCCACGCTCGGACTCATTCACATCGGGCGGTAACAGCCGGATATTCATCTGACGGCAGGCATAAATGTAACCTGCCACTTTTGCCGTATTATCGACTACGGAAGTCATCAGCGCCGCCATAAATTCTACCGGATAATGCGTCTTTAAATAAGCTGTCTGAAAGGATACCACCGCATAGCACGCCGCATGGGATTTGTTAAAGGCGTATTTTGCAAAATCAATCATTTCATCGTAAATTTTGCCGGCGATCTTTTCATCAATGCCGTTGTTGACACAGCCCGGCACATTTTCATCCGGATTGCCGTAAATAAAATTTTTCCGCTCTTTTTCCATAACGGAAGCTTTCTTTTTTGACATGGCACGGCGCACTAAATCGCTTCGTCCCCAGGAGTAGCCTGCAAGGTCACGTACAATCTGCATAACCTGTTCCTGATACACGATACAGCCATAAGTCGGCTTTAATATTGCCTCTAACTGCGGACAGTCATAGGTAACCGCATCCGGGCTGTTCTTTCCTTTTATATACTGCGGAATAAAGTCCATCGGACCCGGACGGTACAGTGAAATTCCGGCAATTAAATCTTCGATATTCTGCGGTTTTAATTCCTTCATGAACGACTTCATGCCCGCACTTTCAAGCTGGAAAATGCCGTCACATTTTCCCGTACCGATTAAATCGTAAACCGCCTTATCGCTGTAATCAATCGCTTCAATCGAAAATTCCGGTGTGTGCTTGCGGATCAGCTCCTCCGCATCATGGATTACCGTAAGGGTACGCAGTCCCAGAAAATCCATCTTCAGCAGTCCCAGTTCTTCCAGTGTTGTCATAACAAACTGGGCAACCACCGAACCATCCGAGCCGACTGACAACGGTACATATTCATCAACCGCTTTCTGACTGATTAAAACGCCCGCCGCGTGCATGGAGGCATGGCGCGGCAATCCTTCCAGACGTTTACTCTTATCAATTAAATCGCGCACCTGTTCATCGGACTCATAAGCCGCCCTCAAATCCGGATTCATTTTTAATGCTTTATCAATGGTAATTCCAAGTTCGCGCGGCACCATTTTGGCAATGGCATCTACCTTGGCATACGGCAGGTCCAGTACACGACCTACATCCTTGATAACGGCACGCGCCGCCATCGTACCGAATGTGACAATCTGCACAACGCGGTCTTTTCCGTATTTATCCACAACATAATCAATGACCTCCTGCCGTCTTTCATAACAGAAATCAACATCGATATCGGGCATGGACACACGTTCCGGATTTAAAAAACGTTCAAAAATCAGACTATATTTTATCGGGTCAATATCGGTAATGCCAAGACAGTATGAAACGACACTGCCCGCCGCCGAACCTCGTCCCGGACCTACCGGGATTCCGTTGACACGCGAATAATTGATGTAATCCCATACAATCAGGAAATAATCAACATATCCCATGGTCTGAATAACCGAAAGTTCATATTCCAGACGTTCTTTGATGTTGTAAATCCCCTGTGTGCTGTCAATCTCCCCGTCTGCGTTCATATCCGGGTAACGCTTTGCCAGTCCTTCATAGCATAAATGATTCAGATACGACCATGAATCATATCCTTCCGGCACTTCGTACTTTGGCACTTTTGTCACACCGAACTCAATTTCCACATTACAGCGCTGTGCAATCTTGTACGTATTTTCAATTGCCTGCGGTGCATACGAAAACAGCTCTGCCATTTCTTCCGGCGACTTGCAGTAATACTGCCCGCCCTCGTACCTCATTCTGTTCTCGTCCGTTACCAGCTTACCGGTCTGGATACAGAGTAAAATGTCGTGTGCATCCGCATCTTCTGCATACGTATAGTGAATATCGTTTGTCGCAACCAGTTCAATATTTAATTCTTCCGACATGCGGACTAACTGCTGATTGACATACTGCTGTGTGGAAATGCCGTGATCCTGCAATTCCAGAAAGAAATTGCCTTTTCCGAAAATGTTCTCATAGCGTTTTGCCGCTTCCATTCCCATCTCATACATACCACGCGCAAGATAGCGCTGCACTTCACCCGCAAGACATGCACTTAATGCGATAATGCCCTCGTGATACTCGGTCAGCACTTCATAGTCTACACGCGGCTTATAATAAAATCCTTCTGTAAATCCCCTTGAAACAATCTTCATCAGATTCTGATAACCGGTATTATTTTCCGCAAGCAGTACCAGATGATAATAGCGGTCTTCAGATTCGCCCGGTGTCTTTTCAAATCTCGAACCTGGCGCTACGTAAACTTCACAACCAAGAATCGGCTTAATACCGGCTTCCTTCGCCGCTTTATAAAAATCAATGACACCATACATGACACCGTGGTCCGTAATCGCAAGGCTGTCCATTCCCAGCTCTTTTGCTCTCTTTGTAATCTCTCCGATTTTACTTGAACCATCCAGCAGTGAATATTCCGTATGGACATGTAAATGTGTAAAATTCATACTATCCTCACTTCTGAGCAACTTGTTGCGAGGATGCGAAGAGAAATTCGCGCAGGCGATTTCTCTTCTGCCATCAGGGCAGCCTGCTCCAGCTTTTGTAATTTATTGTAGCATAAATCAAATAAAATGAGAACTTAAAAAACTATAACACAGACTGACAATCTGCCATAAAGCACTGCCGCCTGTATTTATTTTCTATAAATACAGGCGGCAGTGGAACCTTCCGGCTTATTCAACGCAGCTGTTAAATCCAGCTGTTAAAAATATACAATAGAAAAACCACAATCGGATTGCTGTTATATATGGCAAGCGTGACAGGATTCACTTCTATTTGACCATAGAGCCAGCTTCCTAATCCGGTTGTGCTGATTAAGGATACAAAATATAAAATAATACAGACAGCCATAACACCCTGCACCAGACCGAGTAAAAGTCCCAGAATTCTATTGACACCACCCAGTATCGGAATATGGTTGGCAACAATAAACATACGTTTTACAATTCCCAACAGAATGCTTAATACCAGCACCGTCAAAAAGTATGAAATACCTGTCAATATAAACTGCGTAATATATTCTGCAGCATACTGCGCAATGCCGCTCTCCTGCACAATTTTATTACCTTCCTGTGCCATGTTGTTCTCCAACTGCTCAACCATCTGCTTTGGCAGATAAATCCCCTGATTCTGCAGTACTCCTGCCGTATCTTCTCCGGTATGATCCAGCTGCTCATCTACAGACTGGCTCAAACGGTCATTGATAGTTTTTTCACAGGATTGTTCAATCGAATGATAAATTCCTGTATGATTTACCATAAAATCTTTGACTCTGGGTGCAAGACCATTCGCCGCAATCAAAATGACAACCCATGCTGCAATGGAATAAAGCACCATAAGAACACCTCTTTGGTATCCACGTACCATATTAAAAAGTACAATTCCAAAAAGTACAAGCACTACTAATGACATTCTTTTCTTTCCTTCCCTAAATATAAATTGATATTATCCCATTTCTTTTACCCTGTCAATCTTTATTTCAAAACGTGCGCTGTCAAGCGTACTGTTAGAAAATCCCCATCAGCAGCTTATTTACTGCTAATGGGGATTTCATATATAAAACTTTTATGATTTATTGCTCTGTGTTCCGGTCTTCTTCTTTTTCTGTATTCTGTGCCGGAACCTCTTTATCCGTCTGCTCTGGTGATGGCTGTTGTGCTTCCGTCTGCTGCGGGTGTTCCCACGGTGCAGGCGGTGCCTGATTGACCGTTGAGGAATAGCTTCCATCTTCATTAAAGGACACGCTTTCTGCCACCTTTTCTGAAATCGTCATATGGCTTGTATCAACCGGCTCCGGAATTCCTTTGACCTTACGGTAAATTTCCATAAACTGCTTTCCGGTAATCGTTTCTTTCTCATACAGATATTTTGCAATCTCGTCTAATACATCGCGGTTTTCGGATAAAAGCTTCTTCGCTTCCGCAAAGCACTCTTTTAACAGTTCTTTAACTTCATCATCAATCATTGCCGCTGTCTCATCGGAACAGTTCAGTCTTGCACTACCGTCCAAATATTTGCTTTCAACGGTTTCCAGACTCATCAGCCCGAATTTTTCCGACATACCGTACTGGGTAATCATGGCTCTGGCAATCTGTGTTGCCTTTTCGATATCGTTTGACGCACCGGTTGTTACCGTATCAAAGACGACTTCTTCTGCGGCACGTCCGCCAAGCAGTGTTACCAGTCTTGTCATCAGTTCGTCCTTTGTCATCAGGTACTTTTCTTCTTCAGGCACCTGCATAACGTAGCCGAGAGAACCCATTGTACGCGGTACAATTGTAATCTTCTGCACAGGTTCGGCATTTTTCTTTAATGCCGTAATCAGCGCATGACCGACTTCATGATATGCAACCGTGCGTTTTTCTTCCTTGCTTAAAATACGGTCTTTCTTTTCCTTACCGGCAATAACCACTTCCACGGCTTCAAATAAGTCCTTCTGGGATACCACTTTTCTGCCGTCCTTGACTGCTGCAATCGCCGCTTCGTTAATCATATTGGCAAGGTCAGAGCCTACCGCACCGCTCGTTGCAAGTCCGATTGCTTCTAAATCAACGGTATCATCCATTAATACATCTTTGGAGTGAACCTTTAAGGTATCAATTCTGCCCTTTAAATCCGGCTTATCGACAATAATTCTTCTGTCAAAACGTCCCGGTCTTAACAGCGCTTTATCAAGCACTTCCGGCCTGTTCGTTGCGGCAAGGATAAATAAGCCCTTAGAAGAATCAAAACCGTCCATTTCTGCAAGCAGCTGGTTTAATGTCTGCTCACGCTCATCATTGCCGCCGCCATAGCGGGAATCTCTGCTTTTACCGATGGCATCAATTTCATCGATGAAAATGATACACGGTGCCTGCTTCTGTGCTTCCTTAAATAAGTCACGCACACGTGATGCACCGACGCCGACAAACATTTCTACAAAATCAGAACCTGCCAGCGAGAAAAACGGTACATTGGCTTCACCGGCTACCGCCTTTGCAAGCAGGGTTTTACCGGTTCCCGGAGGTCCTACAAGCAGTGCGCCCTTCGGCAGTTTCGCACCGATGCTTGCATATTTATCCGGATTATGCAGGAAATCCACGATTTCTGTCAGGGACTCTTTGGCTTCGTCCTGTCCCGCTACATCTTTAAATGTCACGCCGGTCTGCTTCTGTACATAGACCTTGGCGGTATTCTTGCCGACACCCATGCCGCCCATCATACCGCCGCCTTTGGACAGTCTTCTGTATACAAATGTAAACATCAGATAGATAAACAGAATCGGCAGTACATAAACCAGCAGGAAATCAATAATAGACGAACTCTGATCCGGAATATATCCTGAATACGTCACACCTTTATCGTCTAATTTATCTGTAATATCCTTATCTTTAATATAACCGGTATAATACGTATAGGAAAATCCGTTACTGTCTTTTTGTGAATCCGATGGCTGGATTAAGATTCTGTCCGAGTCAAACTTGACTTCCGAAACCTTATCCTCATCTATCATCTGCAAAAATTCAGAATACGTAATTTCTTTATACGTCGCATCTTTTATCATACTGTTTAACATCGTAATCGCAATAAATGTAATTACGCCTGCAATCAGTATAATAATGATAGTATTCATATTTTTTGGCTTTTTGTCATTTTTGTTACCGTTATTGGGGTTATTTCTGTTGTTATTATCCATAAATTCCTCCGCCGGACCGTCATTATTTTGTAAAGGGCAGTACACTGTGCCCATTTATTTCTTATTATAAATACAATATTACGATAAATCAATAAAAAATCAGTAAAATTCCTTACTATTATTGTTATCATTTGTATGAAGTATTCATAATCTTTTTAGATTCCTGTTGGCGTTTTTGCTGTGGTCTGCTATGATTAAACTAGTAACAAGATGTCTGTATTGCATAAGTGCCCCGCATAAAATAATCCGCAGACATCATAACCGCAGGCTTTGATTGAGGAATAGGAACCGATAAAATGACACAATTTTTAATTTCAATTATGGATATAACACCGCTGTCGGACAGCCTTTCAGGCGATAAGGCACTGTATGACAAGGCTTTTAAACTTGTACCCGGACACCGGCAGCAAAAAATCTGTAATTTAAAAAATGATGCTGCAAAATGCCGCTGCCTTGCCGCCGGACTTCTGCTCAATTACACAACGCGCACATTTATATCCGGCTCTGTTTCCGGCTCTATTACAGGCTCTTTGGCAGACAATACACCGCTTGCCAAAAAACTTCCATTTCCGGTCACTGTTTCAGCCGCCGTCTGCACCTATGCGCAGGAATACGATTACGCAACCGCCTACATTGCAAATGGGAAGCCGTATTTTAAAGAGCATGAAAATCTGCATTTTAACCTTTCCCACTCCGGGAATTTTGCAGTGTGTATCGTTGCCGGTACGCCCTGCGGTATCGACATTGAGGGAAACCGCCCGTTTAAGCCGTCCGTTGCAAAAAGATTTTTTTCAGAAACGGAATATCACTGGATTTATGATACAGAAAATGTATCTGTACAGGCGGAACGTTTTTTCCGCCTCTGGACTTTAAAAGAAGCCTATGCTAAAGCTACCGGAAATGGCATTGCAGCAGAAATTCACGCGGCATCCTATGTCCCGGATATGGACAGCGATGGTCTGTGCTTTGCAGATTCTGAAACTGCCGCGCATTTTCAAATAAAAGAAGCAGAATACGACGGACTGCGGATTGCCGCGGTACTGTCGGATTCTGCTTTCTGATATCTATAATCTATAGCTGCTGCCGGTTATTTTTATTTTGTTTTACTTTTTATTACAGTTTAAATTTCTGCATATGGCCTGTAAGGGTTTTTGCGGATTCTGCAACCACTTCCGCACATTCTTCCACCTGTGTGCTTTCCTGTGTGACGGTCTGTGCATTGGCTGCAAGCACTTCAATTGTCGCTGAAATTTCTTCCGCACTCGCAGACTGTTCTTCTGAAATCGCCGCCATATTACTTGCAACATCATTGACCTGTTCAATTTCTTCAATCATTGATGTTACAATCTCACTGGTGCTGTTAATATCCGTGTAAATCGTATGGAACGTTTCATATGCCTTATTCACCGCAAGAGTATTTTCCTGTATCGTCGTAACACTTTCTCTGGTACGCTCTACCATGGTATCTACCTGTCCGTTAATATTGGCAATAATTTCTCCAATCTGTTGTACGGAATGGGCGCTGTTATCTGCCAGCGTGCCGATTTCTCCCGCTACAACTGCAAATCCGCGTCCTGCTTCGCCTGCTCTTGCCGCTTCAATGGATGCATTTAATGACAGCAGGTTGGTCTGTGCCGCAATATCGCCAATCATTTTAATAATCTCGTTAATTTCTTTGGTCGATACCCCTACATTTTCCACAACCTCTGCCAGTTGCTGCATGGAATCCACAATGTGTTTCATATTTTTCTGAACCGCATCCATGTCTTCATAGCCGCGGTTTGCCGTATCCACTGTTCCACGCATTTTTTCATTCGCCTGTGCCCCGTGCTTGTCCGCTGTATCCACAACCGTTGCCAGTGTTGTTGCATTTTCTGCCAGTTCGGAAACAGCATTTGCAAGCTGTTCAATTGTTGTACGCATATCTTCCATAGACTGTGACTGGCTTTCAGCCGTCTGGCTCAAAGACTCGGACGTTGTTGCACTGACACCTGCCTTTTCATCTAACTGCAATGAAATATTCTGTACATCTTTAATGACGGCTCTCATACTGTCAACATACGCGCCGAGTGCATGGCTGATTCGTCCGATTTCATCGTTGCCTTTCGCTTCAATCTGCACCGTAAAATCTCCGTCTGTCAGTCTGGCAATACCTTCTGTCAGCCCTTTAAGCGGTGCAATGATAATGCTGACAACCCGGCTTACAACAGCAATTGCAAACAATATCGCAATCACACCGATTAAAATGTATAACCCTTCTGTCTTACGCAGGCTCTCAACCATTTCATTCTGCGATACGCACATTACCAGCTTCCATGTTGTGCCGTCTACTGCCTGTACTGTTACAAAATACGGCGCTGTGCCGTCTTTTATCGTATAAATGTTAAATTTATCTGCGCCTAACTTGGTTGAAATCTGTCCCAGAAAGGAATCTGCGCCCTGTGCGGATATTTTGGATGCATTATACGATGTATCTGGGTGTGCCAGAATCATACCTGTTGCCGTATCGACCAAAAACGCATATCCTGTTTCTGCATCCATGACATTTATAGATATAACCTGATTGGTAACATCTTGTAATGATATATCTGCCGCTGCAACCATTTTATTTCTATCCCTGCGGTTTAACACGGCACTGGCACTGACTGTAAATGTTCCTGTATTGGCATCCATATACGGCTCACCAAAAGTAAATCCACTGTGGTCAAGTCCTTCTTTGTACCAGTCACGCTGTGTTACCACGAAATCCGCACCCGGTTTCCAGCCTGAACCGTCCAGATACCGCGCATCGGCATCCCCTTCATAGACGCCGTTTGGAAATGCTGCATTGAGTTTTGTTGTTGTCGCTAAATAATTTAATTCATCTTCATCAGATTCAAATTTCACTGTTTCCAGTGTGTCTTTTACGGAATTCAGTGATGCAATAATCGAACTTTCCCACCTTGCAATCACTTCGGTATTATAATTGGATTCTTCTTCCATTTCTCCGTAAATTGATTTTGTCATCGTCTTTTTCGTATTGACAAAATTTACAGACAGAATCACAATTATCAAAATTGCTATTAACGG
>ENA-USUE01001356-USUE01001356.1-human-gut-metagenome-genome-assembly--contig:-NODE-1356-length-10647-cov-5.666036_pt1 | contig 10647 bp, 7 predicted proteins | sample MGYA00250060_ERZ773396 | MGnify/ENA primary metagenome ERZ773396 (study PRJEB29103, sample SAMN06111989) | human gut metagenome | biome: human gut; feature: ankylosing spondylitis patient; material...
GCTATGCTGTGCCTGCATAAAGTTCAAATTTTTAAGAGCCTTATGCGTCGGCAGAGTAGGAAGCCATGTGTTTACGCGAAGAGCGAATAGTGCCGTTGGGATGGGAAGTTGCCCGCGGACGAAAAACCCATGGTTTGCAGTATGGTTTCCGCATCCGCTTGCCACTCAGAAGAGAGTTTAAGTGAGGCCTCTCCTCCGCGTGGTTCCTGCCATCCGGAGGGAGAGGTGTTTTCTTTTTTCACCGGATCAAGCCGTTCCGCGCGGCACCGCAGCCGCGGGAAAATCTTTTGATGAAAAAGGAGGTCCTCACAATGTCCCTTCAGATCGAAGCGCTTTCCCCTATCATGTGGACGATCATCATCGCGGTCGCCCTCGTGCTCGTCGCCGCGGTGGTCTTCACGTGGAAGTCCTCGGCCATGTCCACGCGCAAAATGGTCACCATCGCCATGCTGACCGCAGTTTACGTTGTGCTGAACTTTGCCGGCACGGTACGCCTTGGCTGGATCAACATCTCCGTCGCGTCGCTGCCCGTCATCGTGGGCGCGATGCTCTACGGTCCGGTCGGCGGCCTGCTCGTCGGTCTTCTCGGCGCATTCATGGGTCAGCTTCTCACCTATGGCGTGACCGCGACCACGATCCTGTGGATCCTGCCGCAGGCAGCGCGCGGCCTGCTCGTCGGCGTGTATGCCAAGCACTGCGGCTACAAGTTCTCCAGCGGTCAGCTCACGCTTGCGCTGATCGGCACGGCGCTGGTCGTGACGGCGCTCAACACGGGAGCGATGTATATCGACAGTGTGATCTACAACTACTACAGCTACGCCTATGTTTTCGGCGGCCTGGTGGTGCGTATCATCTCCGGCGCGGCTACGGCGGTGCTGATGGTGTTTGTGGCTCCGCCGGTCGTGAACCTGCTGAACCGCTCGCTCGACACGGTGCGCACGGCGCAATAAAAAAATATTCAAAAAAGAGGGACGCAGTTGAAAACTGCCGGATGTTAAAGGATTGGGAATGGAAGAGGCCGCCGAATTTTTCAAGAATAGTAATCTACGCTATAACGTGATCGATTCCGTCTTTTCAAAAGACGTGAAGCCCGGTGCGATTGTCGAGCTGGTCCCGATGGCCGGTTCGAAGGTGAAGGAAGGACGTATCGTGTTCGTCACCGTGAATGCGCTCACTTCGCAGATGGCGACAATCCCGGAAGTGGAAGACCTTTCGTTCCGGCAGGCTTACGCCATTCTTCGTGCCCGCGGGTTTGAAAAGATCGAGATCGAATATGTCCCCGGTGATTTTAAAGACTTAGCTCTTGGTGTCGAGCTGCACGGGCGTGTTTTGCAGAAAGGCGAGCATGTACCGCTTACCGCTCCGTTGGTGTTGAAGGTCAGTAGTGGGGATGCTGAGATGCCGGCCGACTCGCTCGGACTACCGGATGACAGCGTGCCGGTCGAATCGTTGGATAGTGAAGAAGAAAACTGGTTTTAACTATGGATGAGTTTTTAGACGAAATGGATGATGAACAGGTAGACGACCTGTTACAACCGGAAGAGGGTGAAGATAAGGCTCCTCAACTGTATGAACACTTCCGCTTCGTGGCCGATCGCGGGCAGTCGTTGTTGCGTGTGGATAAATTCCTGGTAGACCGGATGTTCGGTGCTACGCGTAACAGGATACAGTCGGCTGCCGATGCCGGTTGTATCATGGCAAACGGCAAACCGGTGAAAAGCAATTACCGGGTGAAACCGGAGGATGTTGTGACAATTATGATGACACGACCTCCGCGGACTTTCGAGATTCTCCCTGAAAATATCCCTATAAAGATCGTGTACGAAGATGACGATCTGCTGGTGGTCGACAAACCGGCAGGGTTGGTCGTACATCCCGGACACGGAAACTATACCGGAACGCTGGTGAATGCCCTTGCTTGGTATTTGAAAGACGATCCTACCTACGATCCCAATGATCCTGCCCTGGGACTCGTCCATCGTATCGATAAAGATACATCCGGCCTGCTGGTTGTCGCCAAAAAGCCGGAAGCGAAAGCACACCTCAGTATGCAATTCTTCCATAAGACAACCAAGCGGGAATATCGGGCCTTGGTGTGGGGGATCGTGCGTGAAGACGAAGGACGGATAGAAGGCAATATAGGCCGTAACCCGCGTGATCGTATGCAGATGACGGTTTTCCCAGAAGGCGACCAGGGAAAGACGGCGGTCACCCACTATTCTGTTTTGGAACGTCTAGGCTACGTCACGCTGGTGAAATGCCGTCTCGAAACCGGACGTACGCATCAGATACGTGTCCACATGAAATATATCGGGCATACGCTATTCAACGACGAACGTTATGGCGGAAACGAGATCCTGAAAGGAACAACCTCTTCTAAATATAAACAGTTTGTCGATAACTGTTTCGCCATTTGCCCGCGGCAGGCACTCCATGCCAAGACGCTGGGTTTTGTTCATCCGACTACAGGCGAGGAAATGTTTTTTGATTCCGAAATACCTGCCGACATGACTGCGTTGATCGATAAATGGCGCGTATATGCAAATACTAAAGAATTATAGATGATGAAAAGGAACATTGCTATTGTAGCCGGAGGCGATTCCTCCGAAATCGTTATTTCATTAAAAAGTGCGGAAGGAATCTTCTCTTTTCTTGATAAAGACAAATATAATGTATATATTGCCATCGTAAAAAGAGACGAATGGGCGGTAAAACTTCCCGGCGGGGAACACACACCAATAGACAAGAATGATTTTAGTTTCCGTGAGAACGGCGAGATCAGACATTTTGATTTCGCCTATATTACGATCCATGGAACTCCGGGAGAAGACGGACGTCTGCAAGGATATTTCGATATGATCGGAATGCCGTATTCTTCTTGTGGTATGTTTGTAAGCGCACTTACATTCAACAAGTTTGCCTGCAATCATTATCTGAAGGGATTCGGTGTCGATATTGCCCGTTCTATACATTTGTTTAAAGGACAGACTGTGACAGACGAAGAAGTGGTCAGTCGTTTGGGGCTTCCGGTCTTTGTGAAGCCGAACGACGGCGGCAGTAGTTTCGGAGTGACGAAAGTGAAAGAAGCCTCGGCTATCCAGCCGGCGATTGACAAGGCTTTCAGTGAAGGCCGGGAAGTGGTCATCGAAAGTTTTATCGACGGGACCGAGGTTACATGCGGTTGCTATAAGACATCCGATAAGGAGGTGGTGTTCCCGCTCACCGAAGTCGTGACGGATAACGAGTTCTTCGATTTCGACGCCAAGTATAACGGACAGGTACAGGAAATAACGCCGGCCCGTATTTCTGCAGAACAAACAGAAAAAGTACAACGCGAGACATCGAGGATTTACGACATATTGGGGGCGAAAGGTCTGATCCGTGTGGATTATATCATTCCGGCGGACGGTGAACCAAAATTGCTCGAAGTCAATACGACTCCCGGTATGACGGCAACCAGTTTTATCCCACAGCAGGTACGGGCTGCCGGTCTGGAGATGAAAGATGTGATGACAGATATTATAGAAAACGAGTTTAACTAATTGACAATGAACAATTGCCAATTGCCAATTATATGAGAAACGAATTGTCGATTGTCAGTTGTCCATTGTCAATTGTCAATTATAAAAATATGGAAGTTCCTATTAATGATTTTGACGATATCCGTCCGCTGAATAACGACGAGGTGAAAGACGCGATCGAATCGCTGATAGCCAACGAAGATTTTGAGCGGGCCTTTCGGTATATAAATCCGGATGTGAATTGGAAAGAGTTTTCAGAAACCATGCGTTCCTTCAAGACAAAGGAGGATTTCAAAGCGAAGTTGGCATATGAAGCGGTAATGATGGTGGCAAATAAAACCACTTTCTCACTGACGATTTCCGGTCGTAGCCGTTTGCCGAAGGACAAAAAGCCTTGTACCTTTATTTCTAATCACCGCGATATTGTATTGGATGCCTCTTTTTTGAACGTCATGCTGTATGATGTAGGGTATGGAATGACACAGGTTGCTATTGGTAATAACTTGTTGATCCGTCCGTGGATCGAAACGCTGGTTCGTTTGAACAATAGCTTCATCGTGAAACGCAATGTCCCGGTGCGCCAGATGTTGGAAGTGAGCAAAGTCCTTTCCGCTTATATCCGTCGTACGATCACGGAGACGAAAGAATCCATCTGGATCGCGCAACGTGAAGGTCGTGCCAAGGATTCGGATGACCGTACCCAGGGCAGTATCTTGAAGATGCTGAACATGAGTGGTGACAAGGATATCCTGTCAAACCTGATGGAATTGAATATTTTTCCGGTTGCAATCTCGTACGAGTTCGATCCGTGCGATTTCCTGAAAGCAAAGGAGTTTCAGCAGAAACGCGATGATCCGGACTTTGTGAAGAGCCAGCGTGACGACCTGTTGAGCATGGAAACCGGTATCCTGAATAACAAGGGACGTGTTCATTTCACCTTGACGTCGCCGATTAACGATCAGTTGGCGCAATTGGATCCGAATATGGAAAAGAACGAGTTGATCGCCGCTATCGCCTCCATTATCGATAAGGAGATTTACAAGCACTATCGTTTTTATCCCTGCAACTATGTTGCCTATGATATGCTGACAGGCACACGCCGTTTCAGCGAACATTATGGACTGAAAGATAAAAAGCAGTTTGAAGATTATCTGCAAGGTCAGTTGGATAAGATCGTATTACCGAACAAGGATGAAGCTTTTTTGCGTACGAAAATCTTGGAAATGTATACGAATCCATTGAAGAATTTTTTTGCTAATCAGGAATAAGGTCAAACGTGTTTCATCACGATCTTTCAGGCCCGGATTTCACATCGTGTGATTCGGGCCTGAATTATTTCTGTTAGTAAGTTGGATTTTGTTTAGGCACACCTTTTTCTATTTATTCTCTTTCGCGTAATTCGACGGGCTCATACCGAATTGCTTGATAAAGGCGGACCAGAAATAAGACTGGGAGCTGAAGCCTGTAGCTTCCGAAATCTCATAGATCTTCATATTCCCCTGTATCAACAGCTCAGCGGCCTTTTTCAGACGGCTTATCTTGATCAACTCGTTAGGAGTCAGGTCGGAGATGGCACGGATTTTCCGGTACAAGGTCGGGCGGCTCAGGTGCATCAGGTCTGCGATCATATTTACATCTAAGGCTGGATTGCCGATATGCTCGTTGATGATCTCGTTCAGCTTTTCCAGAAAACTTTCGTCCGCTTTGGTATAGGCCATCGATTTCATATTCGCTATAGGAGAGTTGAAATAGAATTTGCGTATATTGTCGCGGTTGGAGATCAGATTGGAAATCTGCGCCATCAGCAGGTTGGTGGAGAAGGGTTTGTCCAGGTAAGCGTCGGCTCCTAATTCCAGACCTTCCAGGCGTGACTGTATGGTGTTTTTGGCTGTCAGCAGGATGACCGGGATATGGCTGAATTCGATCTCCGTCTTTACCTCTTTCAAAAGGGCGAAGCCATCCATGACAGGCATCATCACGTCACTGATGATCAGTTGAATGCTGTGTTTCTTTAATAACGTGATTGCTTCGGCTCCGTTTCCGGCTATCTCTACATTATATAACTGGTTGACTTCATCGGCGATGAAAACGGCCATTTCTTTATTGTCTTCGACGATCAGGATCGTCGGGCGCGATTCGTCGTGGACGAATTCTATTTTTTGAGGTACGGTTTGCGTTATAGCCTCTTCTTCTGTCTGCTTGATGGATTCGGGCAGCTTGACGGGCAAGGTCAGGCGGAACATCGTCATGGATGAACTGTCGGCAAAAGTCTCCAACTGCAAGCTACCGTGGTGCATCTCTGCCAATGAACGTGCCAAGGGCAATCCAAGCCCTGTCCCCGGTTTATCCGTAGCGCCTTCTTTCACCCGGAAGAAAGGTTCGAATATTTTTTCCTTTAATTCTGCAGGGATAGGAGTGCCATCGTTGATAAAGTCTATCGTGAATGTCTCATAATCGGGAGAAAGTTGCAGGCGTATAATGATGCTGCCGGATGCATATTTGATTGCGTTCGTAAACAGGTTGCTGAATATCTTTGTGATCGCTTCTTTATCCACGAACACGTACAATTCCGGCAAAGACAAATCGAGGTTCAGCAACAGGTTGTGTGCCGTTGCCGATTCTTGGAACCGCTTGGCTGTATCGTTTAGGAGCGAGACGATCTCCGTTCGGACGAAACTGAGGCGGTATCCTTCTATCTCTGTTTTGCGGAAGTCCAACAATTGGTTGACCAATGACAGGAGGCGGGATACATTTTTATCCATCAACGTAAGCGACTTATTCTCTTTTTCCCCGATCTTGTCGGATTTCAGGAGACGTTCGAGCGGGTTCTTGATCAGGGTGAGCGGCGTACGGATCTCATGAGCGATATTGATGAAGAAATCGATCTTGGCCTGATACAGTTCCTTCTCTTTCTGATCTTCGAACAACTGCATGTTGTAGGCCATTGCCCGTTTGGTTTTCCGGCGCCAAGACCAGAAGAAGCCGACGATGATGGCGAGAGTGACGACAATATAAGAAGCATATGCCGGAGTCGATGCCCACCAAGGGGGCAAAACGGTAATATTCAGTCGTGTCGGAGTGTCGCTCCAGTTGTTCGACAGGTTGGCAGCCCGTACCTCGAAGGTGTAGTCGCCCGGATGTAATTCAGCGAAATAGACCGTGTTGCGTTCTCCGATCGGAATCCATTCCTTGTCCATATTTCCCATCCTGTATGCATACTGGATGGATTTAGGGGCGATGAAGTTGAGTGCGGAGAAGTTGATGCTGAATGTGGATTGCTTGTAGGTCAGCGTGATCTTCTTAGCCTCTGATTCGGCGGAAGAGTTGATGATGCGTTTCTCTCCGGCTTCATTCTGGATTTCGAGGCTTCCCAAATGGACGTTCATCTTCTCGGCTGCCGGGATTACTTCGGATGGCTTGAAATGGATAAAGCCTTTGACCGAACCGAAATAGAAAGTCCCTTCGTTGTCTTTGAAGGCGGAGTTATCGTTGAATTGGCGAGTGATGAGTCCGTGGGATTCCGTGTAGGTCGTGATCTTACCGGTTCCTGTTTCCAGGCTGACCAGTCCGTTGGCCGTACTGATCCATAAGGTTTCGTTTTCGTCAGGTAGGATGCGGAAGGCAACATTGCTCGGCATACCGTTTTTGACGGTGTAATGTAGGGATTCGCCGGTTTGGAAGTCGTATTTGATAACCCCTTCTACGGTAGCAAACCACATATTGCCGTCTTTGTCCTCGCAGGCGTCATTAACGAAATTGTGGCGCTGGGTGTTCAATTTGTCGTACGGCAGATACATGCCGGTATTGCTGATCGGATTATAATAGAAACTGCGGTTGAACATGCCGGTCCAGATTCTTCCTAAGCGATCTTCGTAGATGCAGTTTACTGCGAAAGGAGGAAATTGCGGGGCATACAGGAAACGGTCGTTCAGGAAGTCATATTTATAGATACCGTCATCGGTCCCGACATAGACTTGTCCCTCCTGCAATACTTTGATGCAGCGGACGGTGCTGTTCTTTACCGTCAGCGAGTCTTTCAGCAGGTTGTAATGCTTGATGACCTTTCTCGTCTTGATATCCATCAAGTCGATGCCGTGGATAACGTGTCCGATCCAGAGCCGGTCGCCTGATGCAGCCAAGCCTCGGATATTGGTGTGCGACAAGCCGTTTCCTCCCGGAACCGGCTGGTAGTTGGTGAATGTCCCGGTTTTCTTTTCCAAGCAGTTGATGCCCGCATCTTCCGTCCCGACCCATATATTACCGTATATATCGGTACAGATATCGCGGATCACTTCTCCTTTCATCGAATACTGCCCGTCCCAAGGATAATGCACATGGAAAGGACGGAAAGGGGAATAATAGTTGAGGCCGTTTTGGTGGAAACAAATCCAGATGCCGTTCTCCCTGTCTCGGCAGAATGCAGAGATAAAATGGCTCGATAAGGCGTATGGGTCCAACGGGTCCTGGCGGATACGGGTACACTCGCCGGTGTTGACCTTATAGATAAACAAGCCGGAGTCTGTCCCGATCCACAATTCGTCCTTGTCTTTTTCGAGGAAGCTGTTGATCAGGATCGTAAGCTGGTTGATCTTTTGAATGTTCAGATCCTGGTAGTCGCGTGTGGCCGGATCGAATATCTTCACGTCGTCATGCTCGAAAGCGATGTAAATGCGATCAGTCGTAGGAGAGGGATATAACATGGAAAGTTTCCGTGGCGTGTTCGGGGATGAGTGGGCGAATACATTATAGGACTCCATCGTCTCGTCTTCCGGATTCAGCAATGAAATCAACCCGTCCGAACTCCCGATCCAGATACTGTTTTCGCGGGTAATGCAAAAAGAGGTGTAGCTTTGGTTGTCTTCCGGAGCGAAGATACGGAACTGGCTGTCCTCCGTATTGAACCGGATCAGGTTACCGTCCATCAGTATCCATAGTTTATTGTCTTTGTCGAACTGGAAGATGTCGATCCCTTTGTCTGCTGTGAAAGGAATGTGCCGGAACGATTCCTTTTCATCGTCATACTGATATAATCCCGAAAGCGTCCCTACCCACAAGTCGCCGTTCATGTCGCACCCCAGGCATGTGATCCAGTTGCTTCCCAATGTCTCGGTTTCGTCGGGGTCGTTACGGAATACTTTGAACGTATATCCGTCGAAGCGGTTCAGACCGTCGCGTGTCCCGATCCAGATATATCCTTTCCTGTCCTGCACGCAACAAGTGGCCATATTGTCGCTGAGTCCGTTTTCGACCTGATAATGGCGGAAAAGATAGTTACTGTCGTCTGCATATGTCCGGGTGAGACAAAATATGAATAGGATGGATAAGATTAACTTCAGATGTTTCATATATGACTTTGCTATTATGGGCGAAAGATACTGAAAAATGTATTATGGATTTCCTTTTATTGTGTCACGGATTTCATAAATCATCTCAATAAGGGTGATAACGGCAGAGAATGAGATGAATACGGAAAAGATTGCAACAAGGTCAAACAAACCGGCCGTGGAGGAATCGATACATTTGTACCATGTGAAACACAGGTAATAAAAACCTTTTATTCTAATAATATGAATACTCTTACTACAAAACAAGGAATCGGAACGAAGGTTCAACTCTGCACAATGATGTTTATGCAGTATATGCTGAGTGCAGTCTGGTGGGTTCCTTTAGCCGCTTATCTTTCCCATACGCTTAAATTGGAAGTGTATCAAGTCTCGTTGGTATTAAGTGCGATGGCTATCGGTGCGATGGCATCCTCTTTTATCGGCGCGATAGCCGACCGTTATTTTGCCGCAGAGAAGATCTTGGCTGTATTGAATATACTGACAGGTGCCTTTTTGCTTCTGGCTGCCCAGCAGACATCATTTGTTCCTCTTATGGCATGTGTCGTGCTGGCCATGCTTTGCCATATGCCGACACAGAGCCTGACCAGTACGATCGCCATGAGCCATACGCCTTCGGAACAGTTTCCGCGTATCCGTATGTTCGGTTCGGTAGGATGGGTAGCTTCCGGTATCTTCAGCGTGATCGCCCTTCATGTGATGCATTTATCCGCTTTCGATGATACGAACCTGCCGATGTATTGTGGCGCCGCTGTCTGTTTCGTGGCTGCGCTTCTGAACTTGCGACTGCCGCACACCCCGCCTTCGGTCGATAAGAGTGCCGGTATCTCGGTGATGGATATAACCGGCTTCAGCGCTTTCTCCCTGATGAAGGATAAGAATTACCGGGTTTTTATGATTCTGACGTTCTTGGCTATCATCCCGTTCAACTTGTACCATGTATATGGTTCGATGATTCTCGCCGACGAGCATGTGCAGAATATAACGGTGACGCTGAACCTCGGGCAGTTGGCCGAAATGTTTTTCCTGGTCATCACCACTTCTATACTGATAAAGTCGGGGATTAAGAATACCTTGATCTTCGGTATGATCGCTCTCGTGGTCCGGTATGCTTCGTTCTATATCGGTGCGGAGACCGGTCTGCAATGGTTCTATTATATCGGGATTATCGTACACGGGTTGATCTTCGGCCTCTTCTTTGTCGGTGGCCAGGTCTATACGGACAATGTGGCTCCAAAAGAAATGAAAGCACAGGCACAGGGTTTGCTCTTCTTCCTGGTGTGGGGCATCGGCTTCCTGATCGGGACGCTTTGGAATGGCTGGCTGATCGGCCTTTTCCGTGACGGGGATAAATGTGATTGGCCTGTCGTCTTTGCCATCTCGACCCTGTTCTCGTTCGTCTTGTTGATCCTTTTTGTCTTTTTATTCAAACCGGTAGCATTAAAGACTAATAAATAGTAAAGAGTAGTAAAGTAATAATTTTATCAAACCCTTTTAATTCTCAAGATCAAATATATTATCACACGCCAGATGTAATGCGGGCTGTCCAACAAGTTTGGATGGCCCGCTTTTATTGATGGGAATTAGCTCCGGGCACTTATTTTTCCTTTTTCATAGTTACTGTTTTTTTATTTGTTACGTGATCTACAAATATGTATATTGTATTATTAATTAATCAACAAATACACAGGTATTAACAGCATTACTACCACTCCTTTACTTTTCGCCCTTAGTCGAAAAGGTTTTTGACCTGTGTCGAAAGGGCTTTTGACCAAGGGCGAAAA
>ENA-USUE01001358-USUE01001358.1-human-gut-metagenome-genome-assembly--contig:-NODE-1358-length-10638-cov-3.597955_pt1 | contig 10638 bp, 14 predicted proteins | sample MGYA00250060_ERZ773396 | MGnify/ENA primary metagenome ERZ773396 (study PRJEB29103, sample SAMN06111989) | human gut metagenome | biome: human gut; feature: ankylosing spondylitis patient; material...
GGCGAGCATCATTCTTGAAGAAGATCCGTCCTCGATGTTATCATCGGTGAAGAACTTCTGGAAGATGTTCTGGGTGCCTCACAGGCTGACGATGTCCGCGCCGAACGGCCAGAGCGCCAGTTTCGCCATCTTGAACGACTGGATGCCGAACGGGATGCCGATGATCGTGATGCAGTTCAGCAGGCCGGCGCCCACGTAACTGAGCGCCATCCAAAAGCCGACGAGCACGACCCAGATGATGTTGGCCAGCGTCGAGCCGACACCGCCACCGTAGCGGACGGTTTTGCCGAACGGCGTCAGAGTGAGCCCCGCCATCTTGAATGCCTGGAGGCCCAGCGGAATGCCGATGATCGTCACGCACAGCACGAGCCCGATCAGCGCCCAGCCGATGGCGATGATCAGACCGCCTAGGATAATCCACAGAATATTGCTGATAACTCTCATTCTTCCTGTCCTCGATTGTCTCCGATTGTTGTCGTGCGGTGCGCGGATGACGTGACTGGTGAATGATCTGCCGCGCATCGTCGCACTGGTTTCATTGTGGCATATTGTCAACAGGATGGCTCGCTGACGAGTGCCTGTATGACCGGTTCTTCACACAAGACGTAGCCGTCGGTATGTCGGAAATACTGCTCGGCCGATTCCGCCGGTCGAAGTGAGTTCAATCACATTACGCTGATGAAAGACCGAAAACCCTTGTGCATGGGGCGCATCGCCGATAGTGTCGCGTGATATGGGAACTCAGACTACGAATACAGCGCCACAATCCACGACCAATGCGCAGGGGAACGGCAGCCTTCCGCTGCCTCAGTCAGATCGTGATGTGGAGCATCTGCAGGGACACTGGCTGCTCGCCCGCATCGGTAAGCGCGTTCTGCGCCCTGGCGGCAAGAAGCTGACCGGGCGCATGCTGGCGAAAACCGAGTTGGAAGGCAAGGACGTCGTCGAATTCGCGCCCGGCCTTGGCCGTACCACGCAGCTCATTCTTGAGCGCAAGCCGAAAAGCTATCGCGGCGTCGACCGCGACCCGCAGGTGGTGGACATCATCACCAAGCTGACGGCCGAGAATGCACCGTCCATTCCGACGAGCTGCGCTCTGCACGACGCAGCGGACACGGGGTTGGAATCCGAAAGCGCCGACGCCGTGATCGGTGAGGCGATGCTTACCATGCAGACTGAGCGCGGCAAGCGGGCCATCATCGCAGAAGCCTACCGTCTGCTGCGCGCTGGCGGCACCTATTCGATTCACGAGCTTGGGCTGCAGCCGGACGATCTGCCTGAGCCGGTCAAGGACGAGGTGCGCAAGGCACTCGCCCGCAGCATCAAGGTCAACGCCCGTCCTCTCACCGAGAAAGAGTGGCGCGAGCTGCTGGAATCCGAGGGCTTTGAAGTGCTGTGGAGCGGCAAGGAGCCGATGGCGCTGCTGGATATGCACCGCAATCTCGCCGATGAGGGGCTTGGCGGCGTGCTGCGCATCCTGCGTAATGTGTTGGGGAACAAGGACATCCGCGCCCGCGTGATGAACATGAAATCCACGTTCCACAAGTACAGCAAGGAGCTCAACGGCATTGCGTTCGTGGTGCGCAAGCCTGCGAAGTGACGATGTGCCGGCCGACAGCCGGGCGGATGATTCCGCCGGCGGCCGTGCTGGCAGATAATGATGGTGGATGGTGTCGGAAGATCAGCCGCGGTTCGATGCCCGGTACGGCGTCCGACATTGATATGCACTGATATACGTGGATGCGCGTCCGCGCAGCAATATGCGGCGCGAACGCGCAACAAAAAGATACGGCAACGTAACGAAGGAGAACATCATGGCAGATGAGAACGAACAGCAGTCCGCATGTGAGGCGGGACGTGACGAGCAGCACTGCAAGTGCCGTCAGCGCAGGGCCGCGGCCGAGGCAGCCGCAGAGAACGCTTCGGCCGCTCAGCAGCCGGCCGCCCACCATTGCACGTGCAAGCACGACGGCGCCGCGGAAGCCGGCGAAGGCGAAGCGCACCATTGCAAGTGCAAGCACGGTGATGCCGAGGAATCCGGTGATGAGCAGCCCAAGCACTGCGCGTGCAAGCACGATGCCGAAGGCCACGCCATTTCCACGGAACCGCACCTGGGCTATGTGGCCGATCTTGCATCGCTGATCGAGATCCAGCAGGAATCCACCGTCTCGCGCGTGGTGATGCGTGAGGACGGCCTGCGTGTCGTGCTGTTCGGTTTCGACAAGGATCAGGCGCTGAGCGAGCATACGGCCGCCATGCCGGTGACCATTCAGGTGCTTGAGGGCAAACTGCGCGTCGGCGGCGAAGGCCGCGAGGTCGAACTCGTACCCGGTGGCGTCGTCTACCTGAGCGCCCGCCTGCCGCACACCGTCTACGCCGTCGAACCCAGCAAGATGCTCCTGTCGATGTTCGACAACCGCGGCTGAGGATAATTCGGGCCACCTGTATTGTTGCGTAGCCGCTTGCCGCTCCGATTACATCGCCGGAGCGGCAAGCGGCATAGTGGTGAGATGACCGTGATACGCAATGGGCGGCGTCGAATTTCCGGCAAATCAAAAGTCAAATTGACGCATGAATCTCATACGAGGCATAATCGGGACAATCGTCTATAGGGATTGAGAAGGAATGCGTTTTTCCGTCAAAAATCGAATCGATAGGCTGGCCATCCCCGTAGATGATGTCGCCTTTCTTGTTGCGTAGCACGACTGTCACATATGCCCCATTTAGAATGGAATCGTAGCCGGTGTTTTTGGCTTCGATCTCTCCATTGAATAAGGTACGGCTAAAACTATCATGCGACACCGAGAGATTTGACGTTGTGAAGGTGATGACACCATGTGATTGCCGGATATTGGTGCCGCCAGGTTGGTTTATGGAGAATTCCACACTTTCCGGAGTTTCGCTTCCGGGGCCATTGCCAGCTTGTCCGACAAGATATATGGTCTGCTTCGGGAACGATACTACCCTGACGTGATCCTCAGCGAACAGTATCGAGCCGTCTTTCGCACGCCCGGTGATGCTAATCGCAGGAAACTCGACCTGCAAGGTGCTGCTGGTGTTCTTTACCGCGACGGCATAATGGATATAGCCGGCACTGTCCGCCGACCACCCTGATTCCGTGATTTTCAGCGGGTTCTCCGTTGTATCGCTCTGCGTATTGTCAGTGCTGTTTCCATCCGTTGTCTGCCCGTTCGCGGAGCCGTTGAACTGATTGCTGTCGTTCGTGCCATCCTTGCCCGGCTGTTGTGCGTCTGACGTATTGCTGTGAGATGATGACGTAGTGCTGCTGTTCGGCGTGGACTGTTTGCCGGTTTTGAACACATTGCCGAGAACCAGCATGCCGGCTATGAGCGTGGCGATCAGAATCGCAGAGATGGCACCGATGATAATCGCCTTGCGCTTGGAGCGCTTCCGGGCCGATTGCGGCGCGACGTTCACGATGGCGGGCCTGGCGATGTTCTCATTTTGCTGTGCAGGCTGTCCCAGTATCGCGCGGCGCAGTTCGTCGGCGCTTTGAATACGGGCGCTCGGTTCGAATGAGCACGCCCGGTCGATGACCGACTTCAGCTGGGATGGCACCACATGGGGGTCGGCGAGCAGCTGGCCGTATCGCTTGTCGTCAGGGTAGACGCCGGTCAGCATGTATCCAAGCAGCCGTCCCAGCGAGTACACGTCCGATCGGGCGTCGGTCTGTGTGAACCCGAACTGCTCTGGGGAAGCGAAGCCGTAGGTGCCCAATGCCTTGGTGTCGTGCGTCGCATTCGCTGCGACGGTCCTGGCGATGCCGAAGTCGACCAGATGCGCTCCGTCGTCGGCGACAATCACGTTGGATGGGGTGATGTCCCGATGGATGATGCCATGCCGGTGCAGCTCGGTCACGGCATCGCACAGTTGGCAGATCAGTTGTGTCGCCGTGCGCTCAGGAAGTTTTTCCTGTTGCTGAACGACGTGCTCCAGAGGCCGCCCCGATACGTAGTCATACACCACCACGAAATGATCGGGCAACTCGTATGTTGCCTCGACGTGTGGCAGGCGTGGGTTCGTGCAGGCGCTGAGAGCCGCCCATACGTTGCGTTGGGCCAGCTGGGATGGGATCTTCTTGCGCACGAACGGACCGATGCCGTCGATGTTGACCAGTTCGGTGACGCCGCCCTGACCGCGAGCGAGCGTGCGCTCGACGCGGTAGGTGTCGTCGATCCCCATCGCGTGCGCGGTCTGCTTATCGTCCATCTTGCTCCCCAGTCTTGGTCGTTACCCGCTATCCTAACCCGTTCCCGATCGACATGCTCCATGGTCTAAGATTCCGCCCCCGCTGGCGGAGACAAGCGCACGAGTGATGTGCTAAGAATCTCGCCCCCGCTGGCGGGGGCTCCCGCGAAGCGGGTGGGGGCGTCGCCGGCTACCTCCCCGCACTAGTCCTTCGGCACCAAGGTATCCTCGCCCATCCGATACAGTTCATCGTCGGTAGCGGGAAGGTCCCGGCCGTTCTGAATGCACCAGATGATGATTGCGTCGCGCCGCTGCTTGCAGTAGAGCTCGCTCACGCCGGCAAGCCGCAGCAGCCGCTGGGTCTCGCGCAGGTCGCACCCAAGCCCGAACGCGAGTCTGATGGCGTTGTTCCTTCCCGGCCGGGATTTGCCGGCGAAAATATCGTAGATGAACGTCTGATTCATGCCTGTTTTTTCTGCGAGAGGGTTGCGCTTGATTCCGCTTCTGTCGAGCAGTTCGTTCAGATAATCGGGCAACGCACGATCTGTGATGTGCTCCTCGTCGAGATACGTTTCGATCTTGGCACTGTGAAGCAGCCGGTCAAGCAGCTCTTCGGTCAGATGCTCTTCGGGGGTGTCTGCCATGTTGCGCTCCTCTTGTTATGTCGTGTGATTCTGATGTTTCAGCGTAGCGAGACTCGCCCGGCGAAACGCCGGAGAAAAAAACAGTTGGCAACTGATGCGGGGCCATGTCGCCATCCTGAAAATTGACGTTGCCACTGCCGTAAGGGCACGTGGCGGAAAGGATAGATTCAGCTCAGATTGACTAGCTAAACTTATTACATAATGCTAATTTGCGTACATATTCACAGTGACATACACTAATTGATGAGTACAGTGACATCAAGTGGCTGACGAGAGAAGGATGTGACAATGAACGAACGCAGCCGGTTTGCCATCGAGGTCGGACTGGCGGTCATGCTCACATGTCTCGCCGTTTGCGCGCTGGCGATGTCGCTGGCAAAGAAAGAGGAAGAAGAAAATCATGACAAACGATAGTCAACAGCCGGCACCCTTCCCCGCCGGCGGCAATCAGCCAACGACTTCGGGCAGTAATGATGCGCCCACCCAATTCATTCCTCCGACCGAACAGCCTGTGCCGCCGACGCAGACAATGCCGCCAGTTCAAGATGTTCCCGCCCAGACTCCGTCGTACAACGATCGTGTGTATGCGACCAGTCTGCAGCAGGTAATGCAGGCCGTCCACGACCAGCTGTCCACCAGCGCCACGTTCACCGTGGATGAAGAGAACGTCGCTGAGGGAACGGTGACATTCCACGCATATGACGGAGCACAATTCACGCTGAAGGCCAGCGCTCAGGGTGCTGACGGGACGGCCATCAAACTGGACGTGACCGGTGATGATGGTGGCACTCGGACCGCTGAATTCCTGTCTGTTCTTGATCCGGCACTTGCTCTGCCCACAGCGGCACCCGCCGATGCGGCGAATGCCCCGAAGAAGGAGAACAAGGCCTGGAAGATTTTGAATAATCCTCGGTTCACCGGCGCTTCCGGTAACCGCTCTAAACTCGCCATTGCAGCACTTGTATACAGCATCCTGATGGTGCTGAGCACGTTCGCGCCGGCGACATTGGAATGTTGTTCTCCATGGCGTTCATATCCTTGTTGCTGACATTTGCTGCGTTGTATGTAACACGTCCCGGCGGCAAGGTGACTGGTCAGCTGTTTGCTTGGATTGCCGCAGTACTTACAGTGTTGGGTTTTGTCATTGGCAGTGTAGGCATTGTTGTCTCCGGAGCTCTCGAAAAGGCCGCTCCGGCCGCCGCACCGGAAATTGAGCGCAAAGCTTTCTCTTGGCCAAAAACCAATATTGGCACCAAACTTCCAACCCCGAAATCTACGACTGGTGGCAATCTCATTGAACATGATGACATGCTCTCTATTGATGTGTGTGATACCAATGATGAACAGTATGCCGCGTATATTGATGCTGTTCTTGAGAAGGGCTTCACTGTAGATTACAGACGCAGGGGCGGATGGTTTAGAGGTAAGACCAAGGATGGCTATTCCGTAAGGATTTCACATGATGAGTCGAATAAGGACATCATGTCGATAAGCCTGCGCGGTCCTGATGATTCATCTACATCAGATACCAGCACAAGCTCTGATACATCTGCGAGTAATTCAAGTAATTCAAGCAGCAGTGCAGGCACCACGACGAAAGAGGATATGAAAAAACCGAGGACAAGAAATCCACTTCCAGCGACTTCAAATCCACGATGGATAGTTACGAGGCATTCGTTGACAAGTACAAGAGCTCCGGCGACCCGGTCAGCATGCTCAGTGATTACAGCGCCATGATGGACGAACTCAACACATATAGCACCAAGATAGATTCCATCGATTCCGGCTCGCTCAGCGCCAGCGACCTCGCGTACTACAACGAGGTCATGGCTCGATGCACGCAGAAACTTGCGTTCATCAGCCAGTGACACGGTATTCGGCACTCCGACAATCCACATAAGGAAGAAGGACAAGCAATGGGTTTTCTCGATCAGATCCAAAACAAGCAACAGGCGTTCAGCAAGGCCATACCCGGCACGGAGGCGCTGGCCGGTACGTTGAAGGACACGTTCGGCGCGTTTCGCAACGGGCTTGGCATCGCCGAGACGCGGTCGTCGGGAACCTGTGAGGGATGCGGCGCGCCGCTGTCCGGCCATAAGCGCGAGGCGGTTCGCTGCGAATACTGCAATCGCGAGACGCAGCTGAACTAACCGACCGAACCTGTGCGCTGGGCGGATGCGCCGTCATGCAGGCAACACGCATGGCGGCGCATCCGCGCTTGCGCGAGAAGACGAGGAGAAAGCACATGGCAATCATCAAGGCGTTCGCGGGCGCGCTCGGCGGAACGTTCGCGGATCTATGGAAAGACATCATCACTGCCGGTCGGTTCGACGAGTATGTAGTGGTCGCGCCGGGAGTCCCAAGAGGCACGAACAACGGACGCGGGTCGAACGAGTACGGTTCTGAAGGCGTCATCAGCAACGGTTCCCACATTTATGTGCCCGAAAACACGGCGGCCTTCATCTTCTCCGAATCCGGCATCGAGAACGTGATTACCGAGCCGGGCGGTTACGAGTACCGCGACGGCGAGAAAAGCGTGCTCGCCGGTGACGGCATCGGATCGCTGTTCAGTTCGGTCGCCAGTCGATTCACATTCGGCGGGCAGCCGGTGGAGACGAAGTATGTGGCGTTCGTCAACCTGCGTGAGATCCGCGGCATTAAGTTCGGCACTCCAGCGCCGCTGGTCTACAATGACAAATTCTATGGCGTGGATTTGGAGATACGGGCGCGGGGCACGATGTCACTGAAAGTCACCGACCCGGTTCGCTTCGTGCGCAATTACGTTCCCGCCAACGTAACGTCGTACGCGTTCGACAATCCCAAGGCTAGGGAACAGATTCTTTCCGAATTCGTCCAGTCGTTCATCGTCGCCATCAACTCGTTGTCCGATCAGTATCGAATTTCGCAGCTGCCTGCCCATGCGAACGATATCGCCACACGCGTGCGCAACGATGAGACGAATGCGGGGACGTGGAGGAATCGCTTCGGATTCGAGGTGTCCGGCGTCGGCATCGAGAGCATCGAGTTCGATGAGGAGTCTCGCCAGCTCGTGCGCCAATTCGCTTCGAACAAGATGAATGTCTCTGCGTACGAGGGCGTCTCGCAGACGGCCGGCAACATGGCCGCGCAGCAGCAGATCGCCCGAGGTATCCAGAACAACGGTTTCGGTGATGGCGGCGGCATGCTCCTCGGCATGAACATGGCTCAGGCCATCAATCCGATGACCGCGGCGCCGGCAGCGCCGATGCCGATGGCCGCGCAACCGCAACAGCAGCAGCCGCAGCCTCAAGCCGCACTTGCAGCCGAAAGCACGGGCGGTGCCGATACGGCAACCTCCGGAGCCGGCGCGGCAGCGCCCTCGCACGCCACCTCCATGAGCGTCGCAGAACAGGTGGAAACGTTGAAGAAGCTCAAGGAACTCGTCGACATCGGCATCCTCTCCCAAGAGGAGTTCGACATGAAGAAGCATGAAATCCTAGGCCGGTCTCGGCATGGTCGACGGCATGGTCACCATGATGCCGAACGTCAAGGTCGGCCACATCGGCCTGTTCCGCGACCCGCAGACGCTTGAGCCCGTGAAGTATTACTTCAAGATGCCGCCCGACATTGCCGAGCGCGACGTCATCATCGTCGATCCGATGCTCGCCACCGGCGGCAGCGCGTCCGCCGCGGTGCAGTTCATGAAGGAAGTCGGCTGCAAGCACATCAAGCTCATGTGCATCATCGGCGCCCCCGAGGGCGTGGCCGTGATGCAGAAGGAGCATCCGGATGTGGACATCTATGTCGCAGCGCTCGACGATCATCTCAACGAGCACGGCTACATCGTCCCCGGTCTGGGCGACGCGGGCGACCGCATCTTCGGCACCAAGTAATTCTCTCCTGTTGATCCGTAAAGCAAACACCCGGTATTGGCTCGCCAATACCGGGTGTTTTTTTGCCCTTTTACTGCAGGTTCAGGTGCTTGCGCAGCATGCCGTGCGTGAGGAAGAAAAAGCCCGCGCAAAACGCCAGCGCGCCCACACACGCGCAGCCGAGCACGGTCCAGAGCGCCTGCAGCACGGTCATCGTGTTGACGGCCGAGGTGGCCGACCCGTAGAACGCGCCGAAGATCAGCGTCAGCACGATGCGCGTGCCGATCCAGAGCACGAAGAAGAACACGACGGACATGAGCCCTTTGTTTTTCTTGAAGCTCTGACCGATCGCCATGGCGGCGTAGGTCATCAGACACAGGGCAAGGCCGCACAAAATCACCAGCACGACCACGCCCGCTGCGAGCCAGCCGGCCTGTGCCTGCGTGATTGTCGGCATACTGTACGGTGCGCCGAAGGTAAAAGCAAACCGGAACCGGACGACGTCCTCGTAGCCGCCGAGCATGCCGGACAGCAGCAGGCCGAGCGCGTCGACCGCGAACGTGCCGAGAAACCACACGACCGAGACGATCAGCTTCGAGAAGATCAGCTCCGCCGTCGAGACCGGCAGCGTGAACATCAGGTAGCCCTCGTCCGTCATCAGGTTGCGGTAAAACCGCAGGATCATGAGCACGACCGTCGTCACGACGGCGGCGATGAGTGAGAGTGAAAACACGAACGACACGAGCGCGCTGATGGCGCGGATCAGAAAGCCGTTCTGGTTTTCACACAGATGGGTGATGAGGTTCGTGAACAGGCCGAGCACCGGCACGGCCGCATACAGCGGCAGCATGATGCGCGCTGTCGCGCGAAAATCCTGCTTTAAGAGTTTTCCTAGCATCTGAATACCTCCCGAAACACAGCGTCCACCGATTTGCCCTCCCTGGCGCGCAGCTCGTCGGCCGACGACTGCAGCAGCAGATGGCCGCGGTTGAGAAACGCCACGTCGTCGAGGATGTTCTCCACGTCCGCGATTAGGTGCGTGGAGATGACGACGGCGGCCTCGGGGTTGTAGTTGCTGATAATGGTGTTGAGAATGAAATCGCGCGTCGCAGGGTCGACGCCGCCGATCGGCTCGTCGAGCAGATAGAGCTTTGCCTTGCGGCTCATGACGAGGATGAGCTGCACCTTTTCGCGCGTGCCCTTCGACATCTGCTTGATCTGCTGCTTGGGCTGGATGCCGAGCCGCTGCATCATCTGCACGGCCGCGCCGCGGTCAAAATCATCGTAAAAATCGCCGAAGAACGCCAGCAGCTGCAGCGCCGTCATCCAGTCGGCAAAATAGGTGCGCTCCGGCAGATAGGACACGATCTTCTTCGTCTCCCTGCACGGCGCCTTGCCGTCGATGAGAATTTCCCCGGCGTCCGGCGTGAGCAGGCCGTTGGCCAGCTTGATGAGCGTGCTCTTGCCGCTGCCGTTCGGGCCGAGCAGGCCGACGATGTGCCCCGGCTCGACCGAGAGGTCCACGCGGTCGAGCGCCGGCTCCGCGCCGTAGCTCTTGCACAGACCCTTGCATTCGAGAATTGCCATGTTACATTTCCTCCTTTGCCTGCCGCAGATCCTGCTGCAGCAGCTCGAGCGCCTGCGCCCGGTCATAGCCGAGCTGCGCCAGCGCCTGCCAGAATGCGTCGATGCCGGCCTGCGCCAGCCGCCGCTTTTCCCGGTCGATGCGCGCCAGATCCTCCGTCACGGTGCGGCCGGCCGTGCGCTGCGTCCGGATCAGCTCCAGACGCTCGAGCTCGGCGAGCGCGCGCTGCATCGTGTTCGGATTCACGCCGGCGTCGGACGCGAAGTCGCGCACGTACACAAGGTAGAGCGAACTAGAGATGTCAAAGTGCCTTTGAAATTCTATGCCGACATAGACGCATTCAAGCTAT
>ENA-USUE01001376-USUE01001376.1-human-gut-metagenome-genome-assembly--contig:-NODE-1376-length-10574-cov-6.415928_pt1 | contig 10574 bp, 9 predicted proteins | sample MGYA00250060_ERZ773396 | MGnify/ENA primary metagenome ERZ773396 (study PRJEB29103, sample SAMN06111989) | human gut metagenome | biome: human gut; feature: ankylosing spondylitis patient; material...
GATCTACACTCTTTCCCTACACGACGCTCTTCCGATCTCTTGAAATTTTTGAAAATATTGGAATTACCTGCGAGGAAATGAAAGACGAGAAGACAAGAAAACTTATCTTCACCAATGAAGAATTAAAGCTTCGTTTCTTCCTTGCCAAGCCGTCAGATGTGCCGACTTATGTGGAATACGGTGCCGCCGACATCGGGATTGTCGGAAAGGATACCATCTTGGAGGAAGGCAGAAGACTGTATGAAGTTTATGATTTAAAGATTGGTAACTGTAAAATGTGTGTCTGCGGACCAAAGGAAGCAAAGGAAAAGTTAAAGCATCATGAATTAATCCGTGTGGCATCCAAATATCCCAATATTGCAAAAGATTATTTCTACAATAAAAAGCATCAGACCGTTGAAATTATCAAGCTGAACGGTTCTGTTGAATTGGCGCCGATTGTCGGACTTTCAGAAGTGATTGTCGATATCGTGGAAACGGGTGCAACCTTAAAGGAAAACGGACTTGAGGTCTTAGAGGAAGTGTGTCCGCTGTCTGCCAGAGTGGTAGTCAACGAGGTCAGCATGAAAATGGAAAACGAGCGCATTACAAAACTGATTACGGATTTAAGAAATTATCTGGAAAATAAAGAAAAATAAGCCGCAGGGCAGAAAAGAGGCAGCATATGAGAATCGTAAAATTAACACCGGAAAGCAAAAACAACATTTTGGAGAACCTTTTAAAGAGAAGTCCGAACAGCTATGGGAAATTTGAAGCAGCAGTCAATGATATTCTTGCAAATGTACGCGCTAGAAAAGATGAAGCGTTATTTGAGTATACAAAGAATTTCGATAAGGCAGACATCAATGCAGAAAATGTCCGTGTAACACAGGAAGAGATTGACGAAGCTTACGCACAGGTGGATAAGGATTTACTGGATGTTATTAGAAAGGCACTGGTAAATATCCGCGATTATCATGCAAAACAGAAGCAGTACAGCTGGTTTGATTCCAAGCCGGACGGAACCATTCTCGGTCAGAAGGTGACAGCACTTGCAAGAGTCGGTGTCTATGTACCGGGCGGTAAAGCTGCCTATCCGTCATCTGTTCTGATGAATGTTATGCCGGCAAAGGTAGCAGGCGTAGAACAGATTATTATGTGTACACCTCCGGGAAAGGATGGCAAGGTTTATCCGACAACACTCGTTGCTGCGAAAGAAGCCGGTGTAGATGTCATCTACAAAGTCGGCGGTGCACAGGCGATTGCAGCTATGGCATACGGCACAGAATCCATTCCAAAGGTTGATAAGATTGTCGGACCGGGCAATATCTATGTAGCACTGGCGAAAAAGGCAGTGTTTGGCTATGTCAGCATTGATTCTGTTGCAGGACCGAGTGAAATTTTAGTGCTTGCAGATGAAACAGCCAATCCAAGATATGTAGCGGCAGATTTACTTTCGCAGGCTGAACATGATGAAATGGCATCTGCAATTTTAATTACAACCAGTGAAGAACTTGCACAGAAGGTATCAGAAGAAATTGACGGCTTTGTAGCCCAGCTTTCAAGAAAGGCAATTCTTGAGAAATCCCTTGAAAACTACGGTTACATTTTAACGGCAGCTTCGATGGAAGAAGCCATTGAAGTTGCCAATGAGATTGCTTCCGAACATCTTGAAATTGTGACAAAGAATCCATTTGATACGATGACAAGAATTAAAAATGCCGGTGCAATATTCCTTGGAGAATACAGCTCTGAACCGCTGGGTGACTATTTTGCGGGACCAAACCACGTTCTTCCGACCAACGGAACGGCAAAATTCTTCTCTGCATTAAGTGTAGATGACTTTATTAAGAAATCCAGCATCATTTCTTATTCAAGAGAAGCACTGGAACCGATTCACAAGGATATTGAAAAATTTGCAACGGCAGAACAGCTTACTGCACATGCAAATTCAATCAGAGTAAGATTCGAATAGGAGAAAAATTATGGCTGGCAATGAAAGAAAAGAAAATTACCGCAGACCATACCGCAATCCGCGTTATAAGGGACACAATGAAAATGCAGCAGAAACAGCGGAAGAAGTGAAAATACCACGCCGTGCGGCACACATTGAACGCACGACAAGTGAAACGGATATCCAGCTGTCGATTGATTTGGATGGAAGCGGTGAATCTGATATTGATACAGGTATCGGATTTTTTGACCATATGTTAAAAAGCTTTGCAAAGCATGGTTTATTTGATCTGACATTGAGGGTAAAAGGCGATTTAATCGTAGACTGTCATCATACGATTGAAGATGTCGGCATCGTTTTAGGTGAAGCAATTAAGCAGGCACTCGGCGATAAAAAATCCATCCGCCGTTATGGTGATATTATGCTGCCAATGGATGAAGCACTGATCTTATGTGCAATAGATTTATCAGGAAGACCGTATCTTGTCTTTGATGCGGCATTCCATGCAGACAGTGTCGGCTATTTTGATACACAGATGGTCAAGGAGTTCTTTTATGCAGTATCTTATTCAGCCGGAATGAACCTGCACATCAGGGAGTTGTCCGGAGAAAATGACCATCATATCATCGAGGGCATGTTTAAGGCATTTGCAAAGGCATTAGACGAAGCGTGTCAGAAAGATGACAGAATTAAAAGTGTGCTTTCTACAAAAGGAAGTCTGTAAAATACATACATGAGGTGAATTTATGAGATTATATCCTGCTATTGATATTAAAGACGGACAGTGTGTCCGGTTAAAAAAAGGACTGTTTAACGAAGTGACCGTGTATTCGGATACACCATACAAGATTGCAGAAAGCTTTGAAAAAGACGGCGCAAAATTTATTCATACCGTGGATTTGGACGGGGCTTTAAAGGGGCGTTCCGTGAATGCCGAAACGATTAAAAAAATCGTAAACAGCGTGAATATTCCGGTGCAGTTAGGCGGCGGTATCCGTACACTTGAAAATATTCAGGAAGTACTGGATTTAGGCGTTTACCGTGCGATTATCGGAACAAAAGCCGTTGAAAATCCGGATTTTATCCGTCAGGCGATTGACCGTTTTGGTGCGGAACACATCGTTGTGGGAATTGATGCAAAGGACGGTTATGTTGCTGTAGAAGGCTGGGAAAAGTTAAGTGATAAAACGGCTGTGAATATGGCGCTTGCCATGAAAGAAATGGGTGTACAGACCATTGTATATACAGATATATCAAAAGACGGCATGCTTGCAGGACCGAATATTGAACAGACAAAGCTTCTTTCTGATAAGACCGGTATTGACATTATCGCTTCCGGCGGCGTATCCTGTATGCAGGACCTTGAAGCGGTTTCTGATGCGGGAATCCACGGTGCAATTATCGGTAAGGCACTGTATGAAAAGCGCGTTATATTATCAGAAGCAGTAGAAAAATTTGAAAAATAAGCAGGTAATGGAGAAAACGGACAATGTCATATAAAAAATTAATTCCGAATATTTATTTAAAAGATGAGAAAGCGTACGCTGATAAAGATTTAAGTGTACTGTTAGGAAACGGTGATGCGGTTGCAGCAGCAAACCGTTTCAGCGAAAACGGTGCTGATGAGATTCTTGTCATGGATTTATCCTATGATGACGATTCACACGAAAAGGCAATCGGTATTCTGCGCCAGATTACCAAATCTATTGATACACCGGTACTTGTAGGCGGTAATGTAAAGCGTGTCGAGGATATTAAAAAGTATTTATATGCAGGCGCAAAGACTGCATTGTTAGAAGATGTTAAGGAGTCGAATCTTTTAATGATGAAAGAAGTTGCAGACCGTTTCGGTGCAGCAAAATTAGGGCTGGTGTATACCGGTGCGGAAAAAGAAGCACTTGACATGGCAGCAGACAATCAGCTTTCTGTTGTGATTTTAAGTGAAAAGCAGTTTACGGCAGATGCAGATTTAATCAGTGCCAATCAGATGAATTGCATTGTGAATACTGAAAATGCAGATTTTACAGCATTGATTACAAATGAAAATATAGGTGGTGTTACAGGGCTTTCTGTCAGCGCATTGGATTATGATGCCATGCAGGCAAAACAGGAACTTTCTAAAAAAGGAATTGCCATGAATACATTTACCAGTGCCATTGCGTTTTCAGAGTTTAAGTTAAACAGTGATGGACTGATTCCGGTCGTTGTACAGGATTACAAAACAGATGAAGTCTTAATGGTCGCATACATGAATGAAGAAGCTTTTGAAAAAACCATTGCAACCGGTAAAATGACTTATTACAGCAGAAGTCGTCAGGAACTCTGGGTAAAAGGTCTGACTTCAGGACATTTCCAGTATGTGCGTTCAATTGAAATCGACTGCGATAACGACACTCTGCTTGCAAAGGTAAAACAGATCGGTGCGGCATGTCATACCGGCAACAGAAGCTGCTTCTACAGAAACCTCGTATCAACGGAATATGCAGAAACCAATCCGTTAAAAGTATTTAATGATGTTATGAATGTCATTGAAGACAGAAGACAGCACCCGAAGGAAGGCTCATATACCAACTACCTGTTTGATAAGGGAATTGATAAGATTCTGAAAAAATGCGGTGAAGAAGCAACAGAAATTATCATTGCGGCAAAGAATCCGGACCCGGAAGAAATCAAGTATGAAATTTCAGATTTCCTGTATCATGTCATGGTACTGATGGTACTGCGCGGTGTGACATGGGAAGATATTGTGAAAGAACTGGCAAACCGCTAAAATACTTAAAGTAAAGATTTTCCTCCGGCATGGGAGAGTGCCTGCGGAATAAGGAGAAGTATGAAAACCAGATATGTGATAACGCATTTACAGGGTCGGTGTGTCTGTGCATTGTTTTATGATAATGTATGCCGTGAGTTAAAAGTGGCAGAACCGGAAAATATGACGGGACGGATTTACATCGGACGCGTGGAAAATGTGGTTAAAAATTTAAACTGTGCATTTATTGAGATTGAAAAAGGCATCAAATGCTATTATTCATTGGAAGAGAATAAAAAGCATTTCTTTTTAAATCCCAAAAATACAGAGAAGGTCTGCATAGGAGATTCAATGCTGGTGCAAATCAGCAGAGAAGCATTTAAGACCAAGCCCGCGACGGCGACCGGAAAGTTATCCCTGACCGGGGAATATGTCGTACTGGTATCGGACGGCACCGGTGTTTCCGTTTCGGGAAAAGTGAAAAAACATCCGCATTGTCTGGCATTAAAGGAAAAGCTGGAAGAAACTTTCTACAAAGGAAAGCCACTTCCGGCTTTTGGTTTTATTCTGCGCACCAATACAGCAGAAGCAGACAGTGCGCCTGTACTGGCAGAAGCCAAAAAACTGGCAGAACAGTTTCAAGAGATAACCGGACAGGCAAAATATTTAAAAGCATTTACAAAAATGTATGAGCCGCTTCCGCCGGTTGTGGAATGGTTAAAAAATCTGCGCATTTCGGATTTGGATGAAATTGTAACAGATGACAGGGAAATTTATGAACTGGCAGGACAGTATGCAGCAGAAGCGGTGAAAGAAAAACTGCGCCTTTATGAAGATGAATTACTGCCGCTTTACAAGCTGTATTCATTGGAAACGATTCTTTCGCGGACATTAAATAAAAAGGTATGGTTAAAGTCCGGCGGTTATCTTGTGATTGAACAGACAGAGGCATTGACGGCGGTTGATGTCAATTCCGGGAAAATGGTCAAAAAGAAAGATTCATTTTTAAAGACCAATCTGGAAGCGGCTGAAGAACTGGTGCGCCAGATAGGTCTGCGTAATCTGTCCGGCATGATTATTGTGGATTTTATCAATCTGAAAGAAAAAGCAGAAGAAGAACAGCTTGTCAGTGCATTAAAAAAATATATCCAGCAGGAAAACACAGGAATTGTGTATGTTGATATGACACGTCTTGGGCTGGTGGAACTTACCCGGAAAAAGAACGGTAAGACCTTACGGGAATTGTTTGCAGACGGCAGAAAGGAAGAAGAATAAAGTAAAAAGAATGGAAGAAGGAAATAAGGAAGAAAATTTTTATCCGCAGTTTTATAAAAAACTATATCAATGGTATGAAAAACATTTATGGGCGGTCAGAACAGTGAATGTGCTGTATCATCTGCTTCCTGCACTTGCTGTACTGTGTTATGTGGATTTACTGGGGCTTGTCTATATAAACGGCGGCCGTATCATGCTTTTAAAAGTAATATTAGTGCCTTTTATTACATTTGCAGGTGTATCGGTTTTTAGAAAATGTGTTAATGCTAAGCGACCGTATACGATATACGGCACAACACCGATAGTCACAAAGGACAAGACCGGAGAATCCATGCCGAGCCGTCATACAGCCTCATTTACGGTCATTGCAATGACATGGCTGTATGTCAATCCGGCAGCGGGTGTTATTATGCTTGTTCTGGCATTTTTGATGGGTGTAGTAAGTGTTCTTGGCGGTGTGCATTTTGTAAAAGATGTGCTTGCTGGATATAGTGCCGGTGTGCTTATGGGAATCATCGGATTGTTTCTTATTTAAAGTTTAAAGACAGCCATTTTTATATAAGTGCCTGCTTTTGAATCAAATGCTTGCGATCAATTCCGAACAGGCGGATGCTATATATGAAATAGTAAAAACGGCGAAATTTTGTAAAAAAATAATATAGAAAGGGGAAAATTATGACAAGATTAAAAGAATTTATTGAAGATAATGAGAGCGGTAAAGAAGCGTGACGAACCTCGTCACAAATAATCAGGAAAGGGGCTATTGACATGAGCGAAAGAGAACAGGCAAAGCAAATCATTGACAACCTGCCGGAATATAAGATAGGAAACATCTTATTGTTTTTAAAAGGCGTACAGTTTGATGATGATATGGAAGACGATTTATATTGTGAAAAACTTGTACAGGATTACATGAACAATCCAGACCCGGGAAAAGCGGAAACGATAACACTTGAAGAACTGGCAAAAAGGGAAGGGATAGGTTTATGTAATTAAACCGGAGACAGAGGACAGATATATAACAAGTACTAGATAATTTGTGACGAACTTTGTCACAGGAAAGGTTGAAAATATGACAAGATTAAAAGAATTATTAAAGGACAAAAAAGTAGTAGCAGGAGTAGCGGCGGTAATCGTTTTAATTGCCGTAGGAATAACGGCGGTGTGTGTATCAGGCGGTAATAAAAATAAGCAGACAGCCACACAGGAAACACAACAGCAGACAACGGCAGTAGCTACAGCAAAAAAGACAGAACAGACCACAGCAGCGATGGAAATAGCACAGGCACAGACAGGAGCAGGTGAAACCACAGCTGTAGCAGAGGAAATGAAAGTAGAAAATGATTCACAGACAGAAGAAGCCGTAGCAGAAGCTCCACAGCAGGCAAAACCGGTAGAAGAAGCGCAGCCGGAAGAAATTCCTCACCGTGAGGAAGCTGTATCAGAGAATACAGGAAATGATACAGAAGAAAGTAACGAGCCGGAAGAAGTAGAAGACACCGGAAGTAATGAACCAGAAGAAGCCCCAGCACCAGAACCAACTCCAGAACCGGCAACCGAAGCAGCACCGTCATTAACAGATGAGGAAAGACTGGTTGCTACTGGGAAGTGGGTATTGACTGATACGTGGGGCGGAAATTCATATACATATACAGATTCCATAACTGGATACACAATGCAAGCTAATTTTAATGAAAATGGTAAATACTGTAGTGGTCAAAGTAATAGCCGCGATGAATTAAAGGCTATTTTAGCAGCGCATGGTGTTCCTGACGGAACGAAATTAACCATTGATGCATATATAAAATACCTGTAATGTATATAAAAGACAACAGAATATAAATTTTTAAAATGACACTTTACAGCTTTGTTCTGTAGGGTGTCATTTTGTGTAGAGAGGAGTATATAGATGAATAATAAACAGAAAAAACGGTTATGGTCTTTTGGCAGTATAATTATAGCATTTGTAATGGCTTTAATTGGTGTTACAGGAAATGTAAAAAATGTAAATGCTGCAAGTTTTGATAACGGATATTACTGTGAAACTGTTCAAGGAACAATAAAAGTGGAATATACCGTAAAAGGAGTATTTAGTGAATACAATAAGACTACGAGCCCTGATGACCGTTGTGATAATGTAAGAATAAATGTTTCAAAATCAATGGAAGTTCCTGTAAATGTAAATGTACGCAGAAATGTAAACAGTGCTACATATACAATGTCTGTTAATACAACATCAGACTGGCACGCAGAACAGTATTGTTATGGTGATTGGTATAACGAAGATGAGGGTTCATTTATTATCTGTGATGGAATTGCAGCATTTAATTTCACTGCTGATGGTTCACATGATTTATCAGGTATCAATTCAAATACATCATCAGAACAGACGGAAGATTTAACATACAAAGGCTGTGAGAACAAAATAGAAAAGTTATATGATAATAATGATGACTGGGTTATTGATAAATCCGATGTAACAGTAATATTAGACCGAATGACCCTCACATTTACATATCCGCCATTCCCGGAGTACACGGTACAATATGACCCGAATGGTGGAAGCGGATATATGCCGTCAGAAACCGTTAAATATTCAGAGAATTTTACATTGAAAGCAAACGCATACACAAAGAGCGGGTATGTGTTTAAGGGCTGGGCAGTAATCAGAGAAGCAGACGGAAGAATTTTCTGTGATAACCGTGGGTGGACACCGATTAATGAGTGCCAGCCGTCAGAATGGCATATATATGGTACAGGGGAACAGTATGTAATGGACCCGGCATGGTTTGGCGACCGGACGGACGGAACTTTTACGTTCTGCGCCCAGTGGGAAGCTGCAGACCGGTTTGTAAACTATATGGGAAACGGAGCGGATAACAAAGAAGATTACTACCAGTCCTATTCGGCAGCATCGGAGAACAGGTTTAATGTACTGGATTTTAAGAAAACTGGACATACAACAGACGGAAACTGGGTGTACAAAGACCAGTTTATGAACACAGCAGGAAGTTATGCTGGAAATGGAACGGCAGTCATGCCGGGACAGAATGGGCTTACGACAATCCGTACAAAGTGTGGCGGAAGATATGACAGCGTAGATATTAATGCCGCAAGTACCGAAAATGGAGCAAATGTGCAGTTGTGGGACTGTGTAAATGGAAATGCGCAGATGTTTGCGTTCCAGTATGTAAAAAGTGAAAATGGTGTGCCGTACTGGGTAATTAAAAATAACTATTCAGGAAAAGTACTTGACGTAGCCGGAACATCAGCCGGAGCAAATGTGCAGCAGTATGCATATCACGGCGGCGATAACCAGTTATGGACGTTAAAAATGGCAGGGGACGGATACTTCTATAACGGGGTTTTAGGGGTGTCCCCTAATGAGGATAAGTAGGTGAATAAAAAGTTTGATATATAATAAAAAATTTAATGGATAAATAACCTGTTATAGGATAAAAAAGACAAATGAAAAAACAAATAAAAAAAATTAAAAAAGTTGTTGACAACCTGACCCAATGGTGATATTATAATCAAGTCGCCGCGAGCGAGGGCAACAAAAACAGCCCACAGCGGTAACGAAATAAAACAAATCAACAACGGCTTTTAAGCTGGTATTGATAAACGAACATTGATAACTGAACAGTAAAACAACCCTGAAAATTCTTTGAAATTTTCAATTTACGAACTGACAGGAAGTAAGCAATTACGGAATGTCGTCCTTTAAAGCAGTAAGTTTTAACGGAAACTAAACTATTGAAGCTAGTTTGTTCAAAACTGGCGGACAAACACTTTTTATGAGAGTTTGATCCTGGCTCAGGATGAACGCTGGCGGCGTGCTTAACACATGCAAGTCGAACGAAGCATTTGCGACAGATTTTTTCGGAATGAAGTTGCTTATGACTGAGTGGCGGACGGGTGAGTAACGCGTGGGTAACCTGCCTCACACAGGGGGATAGCAGTTGGAAACGGCTGATAATACCGCATAAGCGCACAGTACCGCATGGTACAGTGTGAAAAACTCCGGTGGTGTGAGATGGACCCGCGTCTGATTAGCTTGTTGGCAGGGTAACGGCCTACCAAGGCAACGATCAGTAGCCGACCTGAGAGGGTGACCGGCCACATTGGGACTGAGACACGGCCCAGACTCCTACGGGAGGCAGCAGTGGGGAATATTGCACAATGGAGGAAACTCTGATGCAGCGACGCCGCGTGAGTGAAGAAGTAATTCGTTATGTAAAGCTCTATCAGCAGGGAAGATAGTGACGGTACCTGACTAAGAAGCTCCGGCTAAATACGTGCCAGCAGCCGCGGTAATACGTATGGAGCAAGCGTTATCCGGATTTACTGGGTGTAAAGGGAGTGTAGGTGGCATCACAAGTCAGAAGTGAAAGCCCGGGGCTCAACCCCGGGACTGCTTTTGAAACTGTGGAGCTGGAGTGCAGGAGAGGCAAGTGGAATTCCTAGTGTAGCGGTGAAATGCGTAGATATTAGGAGGAACACCAGTGGCGAAGGCGGCTTGCTGGACTGTAACTGACACTGAGGCTCGAAAGCGTGGGGAGCAAACAGGATTAGATACCCTGGTAGTCCACGCCGTAAACGATGAATACTAGGTGT
>ENA-USUE01001401-USUE01001401.1-human-gut-metagenome-genome-assembly--contig:-NODE-1401-length-10476-cov-5.388307_pt1 | contig 10476 bp, 4 predicted proteins | sample MGYA00250060_ERZ773396 | MGnify/ENA primary metagenome ERZ773396 (study PRJEB29103, sample SAMN06111989) | human gut metagenome | biome: human gut; feature: ankylosing spondylitis patient; material...
CACAATCGGGGGAACAGTTGAATTTTTTGTATGTTTTACATAAATTTTTCAATACTTTTATAAAACAGATTTTACAGCCGCTACAACATTTTCTGTTGTAAATCCGAATTTTTCAAACAGTGATGCCGCAGGACCGGATGCGCCAAAGCCTGTCATGGAAACTACTTTGCCGTCTAAGCCCACGTAACGGTACCAGCCGAAGTCTGAAAGCGCTTCGACCGCAACTCTCTTCCGGCATGCCTTCGGAAGAACGGATTCCTTGTATTCTGCTGTCTGTTCTTCAAATGCTTCCATACTCGGCATACTGACAACACGCACGTCCACGCCGTCTTTTGCAAGCTCTGCCTTTGCATTAACTGCCAGTTCTACTTCCGAACCACTGGCAATAATGATGGCATCCGGCACTTCCTTCTTAGAATCCTCTAAGATATAGCCACCCTTTAATGCTTCCTTTGAAGAACCCTGCATCTGTGAAAGATTCTGTCTTGTCAGCACAAGTGCTGTCGGCTGGTCTTTTGAAGTAACTGCACGGTACCATGCCGCTGCGGTTTCTGTTCTGTCACACGGTCTGTATACACAGAAATTTGGCAGGGAGCGGAATGCCGCAAGCTGTTCAACCGGTTCGTGTGTCGGTCCGTCTTCTCCGACACCGATGCTATCATGTGTAAAGATAAATGTCAGCGGCAGATTCATTAATGCGGACAGTCTTGCCATTGGCTTTGTATAATCACTGAATACAAAGAATGTCGCTACAAATGCCTTTAATCCGCCATGCAGTGCAAGTCCGTTGCCGATTGCCGCCATCGCCTGTTCCCTGACACCGAAATGCAGATTGGTGCCTGCATAATTGTCTTTTGAAAAATCACCGGCATCCTTCATGTTTGTCTTATTGGACGGTGCAAGGTCGGCTGAACCGCCAATCAGGTTTGGCATGAGCTGTTTAATTTCATTTAAAATGCTGCCGGATGTGCTTCTGGTTGCTTCCGGTTTTTCTGCTTTCTTCCAGTAATCTTCTGAATCAAACAGCTTTGATAAATCATATCCGTTGTAATAAGCATCCCATTTTTCTGCCATATCCGGATATTCTTTTCTGTACTTTTCAAATAATACATTCCATTCATCTTCAACTGCTGCTTTCTTCTTGGCAGCTTCGTTGAAATGATCATATACTTCCTGCGGAACAGTAAATGCTTCCTTGCAAGGCCACTCTAAATATTCCTTTAAAGCCGCAACATTTTCTTCACCGAGCGGTTCACCGTGTGCGCTTGCCTTACCCTGCTTTGCAGGACAGCCATAGCCGATCACCGTATTGACCTTAATCATTGTCGGACGGGTTGTATCTGCTTTTGCCGCTTCAATCGCTGCAGCAATTTCTGCAAGATTGTTGCCGTCTTTAACTTCAAGTGTCTGGAAGCCGAATGCTTCAAAACGCTTTGTTACGTCTTCCGTAAATGCAATATCGGTGCTTCCTTCAATAGAAATGTTGTTGGAATCATAAAATACAATCAACTTATGCAGTCCTAATGTTCCTGCGAGTGAAAATGCTTCTGATGAAATACCTTCCATCATACAGCCGTCACCGCCAAGTACATAAGTATAGTGGTCTACAATATCGTAACCGTCTTTGTTAAATACAGCGGCAAGATGTGCTTCTGCCATTGCCATACCGACTGCCATTGCCATACCCTGTCCAAGCGGGCCTGTCGTTGCTTCAATACCAACGGTATGACCGTATTCCGGATGTCCCGGTGTCAATGAACCCAGCTGTCTGAAATTCTTTAAGTCTTCCATAGAAAGATTTCCGTAGCCAAACAAATGTAATAAAGAATATAACAGCATCGAGCCGTGTCCTCCTGAGAGTACAAAACGATCTCTGTTTGCCCATTCCGGGTCTGCCGGATTGTGGTTCATATGGTTTGTCCATAATTCATATGCCATCGGTGCTGCGCCAAGCGGCAGTCCCGGATGTCCTGATTTTGCTTTCTGAATCGCTTCTGCTGATAACACACGGATTGTATTTACTGACAGTTCCTCTATGTTCTTCATAATGATTCATTTCCTCCATTTCTTATTGTGCTGCCTGTACCGGCATTTTTATTTTTTTTATCAATCTTTAAAATCTGCTTCAACAAGGATGGTAACATCTCCGTTTTCGCTGCGTTTTCTCTTTAAACCGCCAAAGAATCTTTTTGAGCCGCGTTTTTCTGCTTTTGCAATTGCGTGATTGATAATTTCCTTAATATCATCCATACGGATATTATCTACATTATTGCGTAATTTATCAATCTTTAAATAAAGTTCCAGCAGCGCATCATCACTGACTTCATACTGGCGTTTTCTTGCAAATTTTCTTGCCATTTCAACCAGTTCATTGACCGTGTACTGTTTTAACACGATGCGATGATTAAACTTCTGTGTCATTTCCGGATTGAAATTGAGCAGTACATTCATTTCTGCATCCGAATCCTCCAGAATAACAATCATACGTTCCGTATCCTGTTCCAGACATTCCAGCATTTCACTCATACGCTTCGGCTGGATTGCCCCCGCACCTTCAACAATCAGTGCGGTGCCTTTTAACTTATTCATCGCCTTTGCCAGTCCACGGTTATTGATACTGTCACCGGTCGTCTTTGCAATCTTACGTGTGTGTTCCGGATACAGGTAATTCACCGCACGCACAATGGCTCTTGCAAGATCAGACTTATCTGAGCTTGAATTACCGGAAATGATAATATTGCCGACCTGCGACGTTGAAATCGCCATTTCCTGTTCAAGGCTTTCAAAATATGCTGCCAGCTGGCTCTCCAGTCCCGGCATTTCACGGTATTTTCTGAAAATCTTTGCAAGTTCTCCGCTTAACTTCTTTTCTTCATCAATTTCCGTGCCTTCGCCCATGCCGGTGTAAACTTTCTCCTGCTGTACAGCACTGGCAAGCTTTGCACTGCTGATTGCTTCCAGCGGATTCATATCGGAAAGATGGTCTTCCATCGGCGGAAGCTGCTGTGTATTTAATGAAACTTCCTCACTGACAGCCGCCCGCTGTCTTTGCGCCGCTTCCTGCTCTGCCGCACGCTGTGCCTGTTCTCTTTGTGCTGCTTCTTCCGCCAACCGCTGGGCTTCTGCCTGCTGCGCTGCTTCCTGTTCGGCTATACGCTGTGCTTCAGCTTTCTTTGCAGCTTCCCGCTTGGCTTCTTCAGCTGCACGCTGTGCTTCGGCTAACCGTCTGGCTTCTGCCTCGGCTCTTGCTTTCTGGGCTTCTTCCATGCGCCTCTGAATCTGTACTTCGGCCTCCGCTTTTCTTCTTGCTTCTTCCTCTGCCTGCTGACGACGGACATCCTGTGCTGCTGCTTCTTCTAAGTGTACGGTTGCTTTTCCGGTACGGATTGCAAGATCGGTCTTTGCTGCCTGTAACATCACCTGTGCGTGTGCATGGCGGCTTGCTTCTTTTTCATCAAAGGCTTTGCCTGCTGCCTGTGCCGCTGCTTTCTGCTCAACCATAATGCGCTCGTATGCCGCACTCTTTTCGTCCTTCTCATCTAACATCTTTTCCAGCTCTGTCTTTGAGAATTCCCTTGTATTCTGCTTTCCGTATTTTTCTTCACGGACCGCTTCTAACCAGTCTGCAAGGCTTAACTGACCTTCAATCTGTTCATCTTCCTGACTTTCACCGGCCGTTTCTTCCTGCTTCGCCGGCTGAGGACGCAATGCCTCTGCCTCTGCTTTTTCTTCCTCCATGAATTCACTTAAATTTTTAGCGAGTGCCGCCTGTAAATTTTGTGTATCATACGGATTGTTATATGCCGGAATGTCCACTTTAATCTCTACTTCATCTGCCGGTTCTTTGACCGTATTTACAGCCTTCTGCCGGAATGAATCCTCTTTACCTGATAAATCGCCGCAGCTGTCTTCCAGTTTCTTCTTTGCATCTTCTATCAGTTCACGTAAAGATGAGGATGCCTTGTCAATACTTTCAGACAAATCCACCGTTGTATCAGCTTCCTTTTTTTCTGCTTTTGGTGCGGTATCCGTCACTGTCTTTTCTTTTACAAATTCTTCCGCTGAAAATACCGGTTCTTCCGGTGCTTTTTCTGTATTCTGTGCACCGGTGTTCTCATATGTATCGGAATCATCGGATTCGTCATCATCTTCATAGCCTATTTCGCGCATATCTTCTTCTGACTGCGCCCGCGAATGAAATGCCTTCTTAAAGAAAGATTTAATGCCACGGGTACTTTCATCGTCTTCCGGCAGAATAATATCATCGTCCGCATCACTTTCTGCTTCTTCCACCGCTTCTTCAATTTCATCGCTCTGGATTGCCGCAAGCTGCTTTTGTTCCTCAAACATGATTTCTCTGGTTGCTTCTATATCCTGCTTCTGATTCTTAATATCCTTTAAGATTTTTTTCTGTGTATTGGTCAGTTCAACGCCAAATTCCTGCTTTAACTGAATCGCCTTCTCCACATACTGTCCGTCCTGAAACCACAGTACAATATCATCACAGGTCTTGATACATTCTTCTTTTCTGCCTGTTTTGGCATATAACTTTGCCAGTTCAAACATATACTTTTCATCAATTTCATGCTCTTTGTAGTCCTCTAAGATTTCTACAAGTTCATTATCCGAGGCATTCTGTGCCTTTCTTAAATCAAAATACAAAAGAAAACGATTGACATCATGCGGTGACATCTTTTCATATTCTTCATAAAGTTCCTCTGCCGTTTCAAAATCTTCCAGCTTAATGAGCAGCTCCGCCAGCTTATAAACCAGCTTTCTGCCGCCTAAATTTCTGTTGTATGCAAGAATTGCCATATCTCTTGCTTCCAGATAATCCCCTGCCGCTTCCTGTACGTTAATAACAGTTGCCAGCGTGGACCAGTCCTTCACCTTCTGCCAGTTCATTTCCTTGGCAATCGCTGCCGCCTCCTGAAATGACTTCTTGGCAGCAAGCTTTTTAATTTGATCTACTTTTATATTAAATTCATACTTATCCAAAACAAACGCCACCTTTACTGTATATATCAAATAAATGATTTAAACATATTCTATTCAAGTTTATCACAGCGCAGTATTCTTGTAAACTCTTTTAAAAAGAAATGCCAACGTTGAGGCATTTCTTGCCTATAGTGTGAAGTCGAATACTGCCTGCTCATAATCCATGCGCGTATATTCAAGTTCCTCATTTTTTGTACGGCTGTAGTAATCGACAACAACCGTCTGCTGCCGGTTATGTACAAGCTTCTGTCCTAAAATGTAATTGACATCAAATCTTCCCGTAATCGCCGGGGTTGCACCTCGTGCCGGAACAATGAGCTGCACGTGGTTGGTCTTTAACAGCTTAAAAATCGGCTCCCAGATATAAATATCCTTTGCCGCACCGAACGGATTATCAATAAAAATGGTCTTGCCCAGTACACCCGCACTGTCTGCCGGCGCATTGATACTTGAAATATAATGAATTACCGCAATTAAAAACTGAATATAAATACCCTGTGACTGTCCGGTTGAACCCACTGCTTCTTCATACCGCAGATACCGGCTCTGGTCTTTCATGCGCTCTCTTTTATAAAGACTTACGCGGATGGCGTTCATATCGGTTACAATCACGGCAAAAAGGCGTTTCCAGCTTAACCGGTTGCGGATATATTTTAACCGCTCCTGTGTATTGTCAAAGCTTTCCGCCATCAGGACCGTTTCGTCAATGTATGCCGCCATTCTTTCCTTATAATCGGATTCCTTGGCATACGGTACGGACAGCCCGATAATAGAAATAACCTCATTATCCATCGTAATGCTTGAAAGCTTTGGCAGGCGGTCAAGTTCCGTCTTGATATTACAGCAAATCTGGACACACCGGTTTTCAAAGTTATCCTTGATACGCTCCATATCGGAAATCCCTTTGGATACGCGCTCTTTTTCCAGTGCAATCAGCGTATTGGTTTCGGAAAGTCTGGACTTTAACTGCTTCACGGCTTCAATGTCCTTTGGCACATGAACCGACATTTTAATCTCCAATGCCAGTTCTTTTGCATCACATGCCGTCAGTTCTTCCGTCAGCTTATCCTTTTTCTTTAAAAATTCTTCCAGCTTGCGCACCTCAAGCGCACACAGCTTTTCAAATTCTTTCTGTACCGTTTCATAGCCCGAAAAATCTGCTACATTTATGTCTGTATCCTCCGGCTGTCCTGCCATGGTATCTGCATTTTCCGTTTCTGACGCTTCCGGCACTTCAATGCCCGCTTTGGCAACAATTCTTGACAAATCCTTTTCCATTACGAGGAAATCCTGCATTTTTTCTGTCTGGCGTTTCTGCTCTTTTTCCAGTTCTTTGATCTGTCCTGCAATGCTGTCCTTATAATTTTTATGCTGTACAATGAACTGCTCCGGGTTATCACAGTCAAACGCTTCAAAAGCACCGTACTTTTCTTCAATCTGGCTCTTTCCGTGTGCAATACTTCCCTGCAGACGGTTCATTAATGCATTCTGCGCTTCCAGTTCTTCTGCTGCCGCTTTTTCCTGCTGTACCGCCTGCTCACGTTCCTGCTCAAGCGCACGGAGCGCATCATCCGGATTTGGGACAGCTTCTCCCTGTGCCTCTTTTGCCGCAAGTTCTTCCATTGTAAAATGGCGGCGTGCAATTGCCGTACTGCATTTTCCCATTGCCGCACGGTAATGTCTTAATAATTCTTCTTTATCATGCACATCGGCATTTTTTTCATCCAATGCCTTTTTCACTCCCGCAAAGCGGTTCTCCAGCTGTTCTAATGACAACGCCTGTCCGTCAGCATCCGCTAACCCTGCTACCGCACTGCCATCCGCCGCTGACTGCAGCACATGAATTCCTGCGGACTGTCCGCCGTCGGCTTCCACGCTTATATATGCCTGATAACGCTTGTCAAGACGGCTTTGCAGACGGTCATATTCTTCTGCCAGTGCATTTTTGCGCTGTAAGGCGGTCTGTTCTGCCTTTTCCTGTGCCTGCATTTTCTGCTCTTTTAAGAGCTGTTCCTGCTTTGCATCTGCCGCCCTCTGCGTGTATTCCTGCTTTTCACGGTACTGTACAAGAAGACTCTCTGCCAGTTTTGCGCACTTTTGCACGTATGGATACCGCTCCCGGTTTTGTGCCAGCTTTTCCTGCACCTGTGCTTTCCGCTCCCGGCCTTTTTTACGCAGGGCTTCCTCCTGTTCCATTTCTTCCTGTAAACGCTGTGCTTCCTTTTGCAGTTCCTCTAAACGTACAGACAGCGCTTCAAACTCTTTCTTTGCCGGTTCTTCTTCCAGCTTTGAAAGTTCCTGTATGCGCACGTAGTCATTCCAGACAATTTCTTTTCTGTCGGTCAGTCTGGCCAGTTTTTCCTGTGCCGCCGCCAGTTCTTCCTGCGCCAGCTTTTCTTCCCGCCCGCGCAGCTTTTCATCCTTTAAAAATGCCATATCCTTTCTGGCATATACAACATACTGTTCATTTTCTGCCGTAAGCTGCGCTTTTGCCGCCTGTGCAGACAATACCGGAATCACATAGGCACTTCTGCCAAAGTCCGCAAGCACCGGGTCTTCTTTGATTCTTGAAAAATCATTTTCAACAATAAATGCATACTCGGCATATGGGAATGCGGCAAGCACCTGTTTTCTTTCATCTTCCGAAAGCCCCGAAAGCCACTCGCTTCCTTCTTTTACATCTTCTCCATACCGTCCTGAAAGATAGCTTTTTACCTTCTCCCGGTGTCTTCCGCCCGCACTAAATATCCCGTGCTTCATATTTTCAAGGAACTGTGTAAGCTGCGTACAGTCAGCGGTAAGCTGCTCACATTCCGCTTCCAGTCTGCGGTGGTTATCCAATACAACGCGGCATGCCCGGCGGGTATCCTGTTCCCCATAGACGGCCTTTAACTGTAAAAGCTGCTGCTTTTCTTTCTGTTCCTGTTCTTTTTTGGTTTCCGCCTGTCCTAACTGTTCTGTCAGCAGTTCTATCCGCGCACGGCAGGATGCCTGCTGCTGTCTGCCCTTTGAAAGCAGTGCTTCCACCTGTGAAAGCTGTCCCTCGGTCTGTAAAAGCTGTTCTTCCTGTTCTTTAATTTTCTGTGTGCAGGCACTGTATTCTTCGCCTGCCTTTTCCATCACAAGGATTCCTGCCTTTTCCATACAGGCACCCAGTTCTTTTTCTGCCTGTTCAATCTCTTTGGCAGTATGCACTGCAATCTGTTCTGCCGCCGCAGCCCCGCCCAGTAATTCCTGATAATCTGCCTTTGCCTGTGCCGCTTCTTTCTGACACGCCCGGCACTGTGTTTCTGCATTCTGCAATTCTTCACCGGCAGCATTCTTTTTCTGTACAAGCTGTGGCACAATCACCGCTGCCAGTGCATAGAGCTGTTTTGTCAGTTCTTCATCCGTTTGTCCGTTTGCCGCAATGGCTGCCAAAAGTTCATCGTAGAGCTTCTGATACTGTAAATATTCGCGGTATTCTACCAGACTTTCCGTTTCTTCCATCTGCCTTTTTAAGTGTTCTTCCTGTTCCTTAAAATATGCCCGCTTCTTCTCATTTGCAGCAATCAGTTCTTCCATTCCCGCAAGGGAAGCCTGTTCTGTAAGCACCTCGGCAGTCTGGATCATGCGCTGCTGTTTTAATAATTCTTCCTGTAAATGAAGCAGTTCGTCCTTCTGCTTTTCTTCCTGCGCGCGGTATCCCGACAGATTTTGTCTGCACTGCATAAGCAGCTTTAACAGCTGTCCCCGCAGATTTCCCTTTTCTTCATAGTTTGAGGATAAAACACGGGCTTCCCATTCGCCGCTCTCTTTCTGGTCTGTATAAAGCTGGCTAGAGGCATTGTTGACCTGACTCTTTGTTTGTTTGCTTTTTTGAAGGGAACCGTCTATTCTCAGAGACAGCTTCTTGAGCCAACGTCGGTCGGGTTGCCATTCCCCTTGTATGGAAAATCGCTGATCCAATCGTTGTCTTTGCGTATGATTCTGCTCGTTGACGAATTGCTTTTCCTTTCCTATGCGAGAGGTGTAAGTAAGGCTTAATTCTAGTTTTTTCCCTGCGGGCAACCAATGGTAAAGGTTTGCCAAGCGTATGCCGCCAGTATGGAAATCGCCTTGGCTGGTATAGTCCGCTAACAGGTTGAGCGTATGGCCTTGTGGGGAGATACAGAAGCCTTTTCCAAGCATATATTGTTTCAGTTTCGGATTGTAACGTATGCTGGTGGAGAGAGGCATTCTACCTTGATGAGTCTTGAGTAATAATACGCTATTTGTTAAGTTTCCGTACCGGGCAGAAGGTATTCCCCGGATGATTTCCGGCATTGAAATGAAGAGGAGAACCGTCTATCCATATTTGGGCACCCATAGCTGCGTTTTTATGAAATTGGTTTACCCCGTTCTTTAAAGAAACCTCCCGCACTGAGAAATATTGTGCGTCTGTCACCCCAGAATTATTGGTGAGACCTCCCGGTAATAATTGTGTCAGATCAGCGATCGTGATCGGTTGCGTGTGTTCTAATGTTGATGCAGGAAGCAAGGAAACCGTACCCGGAGTCTTAGACTCGATGGCTGTTACCAAAATGTTGGGTAAATAAAAGGACAGAGTATCCGGTTGCTTTTGCCCGTGAAGGTAATTGCCCGGATGAAGTGATGACAATAAGAGAAATATCGTCACGATCTTTATTGGTGTTTTGTACAAAGTTGAGTAACGCATAGTATTAAGACCTATTATAGCCAGATGACAATACTGAGATTTCCGCCCCCTCCGAGGGTCGATTGAGGGCTTGTCGTTTGTTCGAGACTGCCCTTTAAGCGAAGTCCCGCCGATAAGGAGGAATTAATAGGACGCCGATATTCTATTTCCGCACCGATACCCAGACGGGTTGCCGTGCGAGCAATAAAATCCTCGTTCACTTTTTGCATGTTCTGCTCTAGCTTGATTTCTGCTGAGCCATTCTCATCCTTCTGCGTTTCCTCCTCCCATTTGATCTCGGTACCATAGCCCGATACGATATACACGGACGGGCGGATACTTAGCTTGTTTTCTTTAGGTAGGCGGATTTGTCGAAAAAACGCGATCTCTCCGTGGAAGAGCCCTGTATATTGTTTGACCGTAAAAGGATATATGTAGAAATCATTTTCCAAACGATTCCATCCGACAGTCATTTGCCATGTGGATGCCTTTCCGCCCGAAGTATCATTCTTTGTCGCCTCGTAACTTAGTTGGGTAGATAACATCCGTTGCCTTGCTAGGCGATAGGTGGCGAATGTAGTCCATATGGCAGACGAGCTTGTGGTGGGATTCCGTTGTAATATGCGGTTGGCCGTAGTTTGGTTGAATCGGGCTGTGGGCGACCAGATATGCGTCCACGATTTATTCGTTCGGGTAAAACGACCTTGGTAACTGATTTGATGCAGCCGTTCTTCCCAGCCTCTCAAGTTGCCGGAGTTATTTGGATTGTCCGCTAATTGCTGGGTCTCGTAGAAGAGATCATG
>ENA-USUE01001412-USUE01001412.1-human-gut-metagenome-genome-assembly--contig:-NODE-1412-length-10430-cov-4.692456_pt1 | contig 10430 bp, 8 predicted proteins | sample MGYA00250060_ERZ773396 | MGnify/ENA primary metagenome ERZ773396 (study PRJEB29103, sample SAMN06111989) | human gut metagenome | biome: human gut; feature: ankylosing spondylitis patient; material...
ACAGATCGGAAGAGCACACGTCTGAACTCCAGTCACGAGTGGATATCTCGTATGCCGTCTTCTGCTTGAAAAAAACTTTTTTTAATGATACGGCGACCACCGAGATCTACACTCTTTCCCTACACGACGCTCTTCCGATCTGGATGGGATTACGCCGTTCTTCGCAGCGAAAGCCTCGGCACGTCCTAGTACGATACAGTTTACCACGATCAACGGGATAAATAATCCTAAGCTAGCGTATAAAGCCGGAACGAATGCTTCCATGCACATCTGCACTACGGTCACGAACGTCGCGATCACAACGATATATCCCGGGATACGCACCAAGTCGGGGATTACGTTTTTCAAGGCGGAAATCACGATATTCGAGCAAATCAATACGAACATCGTAGCCAATCCCATACTCATGCCGTTGATGGCCGAAGAGGTCGTTCCCAAGGTAGGACACATACCTAACAGTAATACAAATGTCGGGTTCTCCGTGATGATACCATTCATCAATATTTTTAGATTACTCATTGTTCTGTCCTCCCTTTTTATTTGTTATCAGTTGAAGTGGCACCCGTTAGTCCGTCTACGCCAGCGAATGCGCTATACGCACGGTTCACGGCATCGAGGAACGCACGGCTGGAGATTGTCGCTGCCGTGATAGCGTCCACATCGCCACCATCTTTTGTTACTTTTAAGCCTCCGTCCGGAATCGTACGTCCCAAGACACTTTGCTTGTTCTTGTCCGCACGGAACCATTCTTGCATCTTGGCTCCCAAACCCGGAGTCTCGGCGTGTTGCAATACGGAATAGTTCAAGATCTTGCCATCCATATCGAAACCTACGATAACCCGTATCTCACCGCTAAAGCCTTTTTTCGTATTACTCTCTACAGCTCCGCCAACGACTTGTCCGCCTTTCTTGGCAGGATAAATCTTGAGGGAATCACCATCGGAGGAGACGGCCATATAGACGTCCTCAGTCGGTTTGTTGTCGAACTCGGGAGCAACGGCTTTAATCGCTTCCTCCAAGGCGGTCGCTTTAGCTACCGCTATAGGGCCGGCGGTAAACTGGTTCACTCCGGCTAGGATCGCCCCTGCTACCAAGCAAATGCCTGTTAGTGAAAGGAGCATATTGGGTAATGTTGATTTTAATTTTGCCATGCTTACTTTCCTCCGAAATGTTTAGGTTTGATATAGCTGTTGATTAGCGGAGTAAATGCGTTCATGATCAGGATAGCGAACGACATACCTTCCGGGTAAGACCCGAACAAACGGATCACCGTGGTAAGGATTCCGATTCCCACGCCGTAGACAAGCATTCCGTTCTTGCTCATCGGTGAGGTTACGTAGTCGGTCGCCATAAAGATGGAGCCTAATAACAAACCGCCGGATAATAAGTGAACAAACGGGCTGGCGTATTGTACCGGATTCACCAAGTGCATGATGCCCGTGAATACGAATACGGTAGCCAAGATGGATACCGGGATCTGCCAAGTGATGATCTTTTTCCATAGCATGAATAAAAGACCGAGGATCAAGGCCAGGGCGCTCACTTCACCGAGACTACCTCCCATAGCCCCTACAAGCATATTCCCGTAAGACGGAAGCTCGGTCACGCCCTCGTTCATCAACGACAGTACCGTCGCGCCGGTCTGGGCGTCCGTATAAGTCATCGGGAAAACGTTCAAGGCATCTACCACCGGCCAAGTCGTCATCTGCGCCGGGAAGGAGATCAATAAGAATACACGTCCGACCAACGCCGGATTGAAAATATTATTACCTAATCCACCGAAAGACATCTTGCCGATGCCGATCGCCGCCAACGCTCCGATAATAATGATCCAGACCGGAAGGTTGGAAGGTAGGTTGAAGGCCAGCAATACACCTGTCAGGATAGCGGAGCCATCGCAAAGGGTCGGTTCCTTTTTCATCAGGAATCGCTGGATCAAATACTCGAATATCATACAGGCCAGAACCGATACGACCGTAACGATCAACGCTCCCAGACCGAAGAAATAGAGGGATACCAAGAAAGCCGGGATAAGGGCAATCAGTACACCATACATATTTTTGCTTATGCTGTCGCCACCATGGATGTGGGGCGAGGGCGATACGTATAAATTATTTTCCATGTTGCTCTTGTTTTATGACTTTCTAGACCGGATAATACCCATAACTTTTCCTTTACCCAACCGGATCTGATCCAGCAACGGACGGTTGGCCGGACAGGTATAACTACACGACCCGCACTCGATACAGTCGGTGATATAGTTCTTCTCCGCCAATTCCCAATTCTGGAATTCCGTGGCGTTCATCAATAGGGTAGGGTTTAATCCCATCGGGCAGACACCTACGCATTTGGCGCAACGGATGCAATCCCGGATCGGCTTGCGGACAGATTCCTCCGTTGTCAGTAATAAAACACCGGAGCTTCCTTTGCAAACCGGCACCTCGGCGCTGATCAACGCTTTACCCATCATCGGTCCGCCACCGATAATCTTACCCGTATTCTCGGGCAGGCCACCTGCGGCCTCGATCAAGCAACTGATCGGTGTTCCCATACGAACCAAGAAATTGGAAGGATTAGCTACCGCCTTACCCGTGATCGTCACCACACGCTCGAACAACGGTTTATTCTTTTGTACCGCCTCGTAAACGGCATAAGCAGTTCCTACGTTCTGTACCACGGCACCCGCCGAGATAGGAAGCGCACCACTTTTTACCTGACGGCGAATAACGGCGTCGATCAATTGTTTCTCGCCTCCTTGCGGATATTGTACCTTAAGCGGCATGATCTCTATACCTTTATAATTTACCGCCAACTTTTGCAGATGGGCGATAGCGTCCGGCTTGTTATTCTCGATACCGATCACGGCCTTGTTCACGTTGACCGCTTTCATTAGGATCGTGACACCGACTAGGATTTGCTCGCCTTTCTCCAGCATCAACGAATGGTCGGAAGTAAGATAAGGCTCACACTCCACGGCGTTGATGATTACGATCTCTGCCTTGTTTCCGGGAGGCGGCATCAATTTCACCTGCGTAGGGAAAGTCGCTCCACCCAGACCGACGATACCGGAAGCGGCGATCTTATCCACGATTTCCTTGGAAGACAGCGCACACTCCTTCACTAAGGTCTCGCTGCGGTCGATCGTCTCTTCCCATTCATCACCTTCCACATCTATATAGATAGCGGGACGTTTGTATCCGCTAGCGTCGAGAGCGTTATCTATCTTGTTCACTTTGCCGGATACGGAAGAGTGGATGTTCGCTGATACGAAACCACCCGCCTTGGCTAGCAATGTACCCACCTTTACCAGATCCCCTTTCTTCACCACGGCCTGCGCCGGGGCGCCGATATGCTGGCTGAGGGGGATAATCACCTGTTTAGGCGTAGCGAGAGCCGTAATTTTCTTACCGGCAGACAGTTTATTCTCGGGGGGATGTATACCTCCGATTCGAAATGTCCTTAGCATACTATTAGATTTTAATTTAGATTTGTTTTTTCTTCACTTGTAACTTTCGGTGTGGCTTCCGGTTTCACGGTAGCCTCTGCCTTCGGCGCCGGTTTCACGGTCTCCGCTTTCGGAGCGGGAGCGGCTTCCTTGCGAGGAGGGAAATTCAGCTCATGAATAGCTCCTGTCGGACATACAGCCACGCATTTGCGGCATAAACGACACTTCGTATAATCGATATAAGCTACGTTATTTGTTACGGTGATCGCCTCGAACGGACATTCCTTGGCACATTTGCCACAGCCGATACAAGCGTTGGCACAAGCCTTGCGAGCGGCGGCTCCCTTGTCCTTATTTACGCAAGACACGTAAATCCGGCGTGATTTAGGTCCTTTCTTTCTTAGCTCGATGATATTCTTCGGGCAAGCCTTCACACAAGCACCACAGGAAGTACATTTTTCCTCGTCTACCTCGGCGATTCCCGTAGCCGGGTTGATGTGGATGGCGTCGAAAGCGCAGGCGTTCACGCAGTCGCCATAACCTAGGCAACCGAAAGAACAATTCGTCTCGCCTCCGTAAAGGGTAGAGGCGATGGCGCAACTTTTCGTTCCATCATAAGAGTTTGTACGTGGGCGGGCCTGACAAGTTCCGTTGCAACGGACAACGGCTACCATGGGTTCGGCTGTACCCGCCTCTTTACCCAGTATTGTAGCGACCTTGGCCATGACCGGGCCACCACCAACGGGGCAGAGCAATCCGTCTAATGAGTCAGCTTTTACGCAAGCGCCTGCGAATCCGGCGCAACCCGGATAACCGCAACCTCCACAGTTCGCCCCGGGAAGGACTTCCTGTACTTGTGCGATGCGAGGATCTTCGTAGACTTCAAATTTCTTGGAAGCAGCGTAGAGGAAAACCGCTCCGACCGCCCCGATTGCTCCTAATGAAATAACGGCAATTAAAATCATGATATATTATCAATTAAGTTTTTTCAAAGTAAATATAAATCGTCTTTTTAGTTTGTCACGCATTAAGTATAGTATACAGTAATAAGGCAGTAAAAGCGATAAACCGGTTAACCCGCTCGTGGTCTCGTCCCATTGTAGATTCGTCCCGATTACGATGGCCCCCACGACTATCACCAAAGGAATGACAAATGCCAGCAATACGGCCTGAAGCCCCATGGAATTTTGTCCGCATATTATCACTTCCTCGTTAACGCGAAACCGTCCCGACCGATCGGGTACCTCAATGATCTTATCCTTTTTCTCGGATGCCGAGCACATAGACTGTGCGTGGCATCCCGAGCATGCGGATTGTTGGGTAATGCGGACGAAGACGGTGTCGCCATCGATCTTCTCTACAAATCCTGTATGATTTATACTTTCGCTCATATTTGTAATCTCGACATTGCAAAATCAAGGCAAAAGTAAGTATAATTTAGAAACTATGTCACGATTAACAAAGTTTATTATTCGAAATCTTAAATCCTAGCTTACCATTTGTAATTAAAACCGAAACTTAACAACTCATTAAGCTGGAAATAACTCTTGTTATCCTCTGTTTTTTCCACTCCATCGTCGTATCTAAGGTGAAAATAGATACGTGTGGAGAAAAAGCGGCTGATGGCCAGAACCAAGGTATTCTCGAACTCCCCGATGGTATGATCGCCGTAAGTGGTAAAGAAATAAAGACGGGATTGCCAGCTTACGTTACGGTTGAAATCGAAGGCGAGGTCTGCGCGGATCGTGGAACCTATTTGGCTTAGCTTGTTATTGAACTCACCGGTTTCCTCGTTTTTCTTGAAACCGTGACGGCTATAATCGATCTCTTGTGTCGTATACATATATGTATAGGAGATCGGCGCCAAGTTGGTGCTGAATTTAACCTTCTTATGCTTGTCGGTAAATTGTTTCTCCAGCTCGTATTTCATACCGAGACCGAAGTTGATAGAGAACGGGGCTAGGAATGCGGCCTGTTTGATGCGCTCGTTCTCTTGGTAGTTGGTGAAGAACTGGGTCTTGAACTCAGCGTCGAACGTATAGTACCATTTGTTGAACGCTTGGTAGCCGACGTTGCTGTGTATACGGAATACGTCGTCACCGATCTTATAGTTCCTTAAGGTATCCTTCGGTGCCGTATATACGCTGGCTTTGAATTCCAGTTCGTTCGTTACTTGTACCTTATCTTTCTTATAGTCGTATTTTAAATTGTTCTTGGTGAACAGGTTCAAGTTGCTACTTCCACCTTTATACCAGTTCTCCGAAACGTAGTTCTGGGAGAATTGGACGGCGCTCTCGAAGGCCGATATCCAGTATCTCCGCTCCGGGATAAAGCGGGCGGGAGCGTCTACGTCCTCAAAATTGGCATCAGCCTCCACCTTGATCGGCAAGTCCTCATAAATATTCTTCTTGATGAATTTAGGTTTGATCACCTCATTGGGCAGATCCCTCTCGGAGTAGCGGAAATAAGTCGGGTAATTGTTCTGCACATATTTGTAAGCCATCTCCTCGAATTGTTTGTTTCGCTCCAGATCTTTGAAGATGGAGTCTGTCCGGTATAAGTTATCATAGGGAGTCCTCTCCTTCAATGAATCGAAGTTATAGAATATCAAGTTTTTGGGTAGATAATCTCCCCGGAAAACGATCGGCATGAATAAAGGGTTTACGATCACGGTGTCTCGGAAGGTCATCGTATTATCGAAAGCCGTGGAGGCGTCTCGTACCAGACGGGCCCAATACATCGCCTCGTCCGAGATCTCCAGTTCGTCTTTTTTCAAGAAACGCAGTAAATCCGTGCTTGGGGCCAAGGGCGCCGAGTAAGTCTTGTTTTGTTTCTCGAATTGTTTACGAATGTCTACGATGTTGTCTAATTCCTCTTCGCCAAGATTGATCGCAGGAATCGTATCATCCGATACGACTTGCTGTGCGGGACGTTGAACTATCGTTCCGGTAACTAGCTGGTTCTCTTGACCGTATGCCGAGCCTCCAATTAGTGAAAGTAATAATAGCGCATACACACCATGCCTCTTCATCATCATAATACCTTATTTACATCTATTAGTTGTAGTGGTCGCAAAATTAGCTAAAAAGAATGATATATAACATACGATTTGATATTTATCTGGGTAAAAGTTACGATCACAGAGGCAAAGCAGGTGTGTCTAGCGAGGCTTATACGGACTTGCCTCAGTACTCCGCAGGAAGTACTGGAATACTTCGGTCAAAGTACTTCAGTACTTCCTGCGTAGTACCGAAGTAATTCCATGAGAAGTACTGTCTTTAGTGCCGGGCTTCGGCTCGGGAATCGGAAGAGTCCTGCCGAAGCCCGGGTCAGTTCTGGAGATATTCAGCGAGAAATAAAAACATTAAATTTGGCATGTCTCGATGAAAATCGCTAACTTTGCGGTTTCGAAATGCAGGTGTGCAATTAAAAAGATAACTAAAATATTACTATCGTGGCAGATACAAAGTACATTTTCGTTACAGGCGGCGTGGTCTCTTCCTTAGGTAAGGGAATTATTTCCGCTTCTTTAGGTAAGCTCCTTCAAGCAAGAGGTTACAAGGTTACTATCCAAAAATTTGATCCTTACATCAACATCGACCCGGGTACGTTGAACCCTTATGAACATGGGGAATGTTACGTGACCGTCGATGGACATGAGGCTGACTTGGACTTGGGCCATTACGAGCGTTTCTTGAATGTCCAGACTACCCGTGCGAATAATATCACTACCGGACGTATCTATCAAAGCGTGATCAACAAGGAGCGTAAGGGGGATTATCTGGGTAAGACGGTGCAGGTGGTACCTCATATCACGGATGAGATCAAGCGTAATGTGAAATTATTGGGTAGCAAGTATAAATTTGACTTCGTGATCACCGAGATCGGTGGTACGGTGGGTGATATCGAGTCTCTGCCTTTCATAGAGAGCGTTCGCCAGTTGAAATGGGAGCTGGGTAAGAACTGCCTTTGCGTACATCTTACTTATGTGCCTTATATCGCGGCGGCGAAAGAGTATAAGACGAAGCCTACGCAACATTCCGTGAAGCAATTGCAGGAGTTAGGCATCCAGCCAGACGTGTTGGTTTTACGTACGGAGCATGAGCTGAACGCGAACTTGTTACGTAAGGTGGCGTTGTTCTGTAACGTGGCCGAGGATTCCGTGATCCAGTCGATCGACGTACCGACGATCTACGAGGTTCCTTTGGTATTGCAACGCCAGAAGATGGACGAGGTGGTCTTGCGTAAGGTCGGTATGGAAGTCGGCCCGACTCCTGAGTTGAAGCCTTGGAAGGAATTCCTTGCCTTGAAGAGCACGGCTACGGATACGGTGAAGATCGGTTTGGTTGGTAAATACGTGGAATTGCAAGACGCTTATAAGTCGATCGACGAGTCTTTGTTGCAAGCCGCTATTTACAATCATCATAAACTGGATTTGCATTTGTTCCATTCGGAGAAATTAAATAACGAGAACGCCGCCGAGCAATTGAAGGATATGGATGGTATCTTGATCGCCCCCGGATTCGGGCAGAGAGGTATCGAGGGCAAGTTTGCCGCTATCAAATACGCTCGTGAGCATGATGTCCCTTGCTTGGGCATCTGCTTGGGTATGCAGTGCATGGTGATCGAGTTTGCCCGTGACGTATTAGGTTTGGCGGATGCCAACTCTACGGAGATGGAGCCGAATACGGCACATAAGGTGATCGACTTGATGGAGGAGCAGAAGAACGTTACCAATATGGGAGGTTCCATGCGTCTGGGCGCTTACGACTGTACGCTGAAAGAGGGCTCCAAGGTATTGGAGGCATACGGCAAGGAGCATATCCAAGAGCGTCATCGCCATCGTTTCGAGTTCAACAACGAGTATAAGAAGCAATACGAGGCCGCCGGTATGATGTGTACGGGTGAGAATCCGGAGACAAATCTGGTAGAGGTGGTAGAGATCCCCGCCTTGAAATGGTTCGTGGGCGTTCAATATCATCCGGAGTACAACAGTACCGTGGTGAATCCGAATCCTCTTTTCCTCAGCTTCGTGAAAGCTGCTATCGAAAATAAAAAATAATTGGTGATAAATGGATAAAAACACATTAATAGGTTTTCTGCTGATCGGTGTCGTATTATTCGCGTTTAGCTGGTTCAACAGGCCAACGCCTGAGCAGTTGGAGGCACAGCGCCGTTACCAAGATTCAATCGCGAAGATTGAGTATGCCCAGCAACTGGAATTGCAGAAACAAGAGAACAAGAGTGCTTTAGTGGAGGATTCGTTGGAGAACGTGCCGGACTCGGTACGGGCGCAACGTTTGCAGCAGAGCTTCGGTGTATTCGGCGATGCTATGGTGGGCACGGAAGATTACACGACCCTGCAAAATGACGTGGTCGAGCTGCGTATCAGCAATAAGGGCGGACGTATTTGTTATGCACGCTTGAAGGAGTATGATACGTATAATGACGAGCCTCTCGTTTTGTTCGACGAGAAAGAGTCTAATTTTAATTTCACGTTGGTCACGGCTACGAACCGTGTCGTGAATACGAGCGATTTGTATTTTACCCCGGTTAAAGGGAATGACCCGAATTCCGTGATCATGCGTTTGAACACCGGCGAGGGTAGTCATCTGGATTTTACCTATACCTTGAAACCGGATGATTATATGGTGCAATACCAGATTCTGGGTACGGGATTGAACGGTGTCTTGGCACCGAGCACGAATGCCTTGGATTTATTGTGGGAGCAGGATATCCGCCAACAGGAAAAAGGACGTAAGTTTGAGGATCGCTACGTGACCTTGAACTACAAGTTCATGGCGGACGACGTGGAACACCTGAGCGAGTCGAAGAGTGACAGCAAGCAGATCCCGAACCGCTTGAAATGGATTGGTTATAAGGATATGTTCTTCTCTACCGTATTGATCTCGCAAGAGGGCTTTGAGGCTACTACCTTAGACTCGAAAGCGATTCCGGAGGGGGATGTGTTGAAACAATTCAAGACGACCGCTTCCGTACCTTTCGACTTGCAAGGTAAGGAGGCCACGAACCTGTCCTTTTATTTCGGACCGAATAAGTTCGCCTTGTTGAAGTCCTTCGATAAAGGTGTCGTTGCCGAGCAGCAACTGGATCTGGAGAAGTTGGTTCCGCTAGGCTGGGGTATCTTCCGCTGGGTGAACCAATATTTCGTGATCCCCTTGTTCGACTTCTTGGGTAAGTTTATCCATAATTATGGTATCTTAATTCTTTTGATGACTATCATCGTGAAGATCATCCTTTTCCCGTTGACGTATAAGTCTTATATGTCGTCCGCCAAGATGCGTGTATTGCGTCCGCAAGTGGAGGAGATCAACGCTAAGTATCCCGGACAGGATAAGGCTATGGAACGGCAGAAAGCGACGATGGAGCTATATAGCCGTGCGGGGGCGAGCCCGATGAGTGGTTGCTTGCCGATGTTGTTGCAGATGCCGATCTTAATCGCTTTATTCATGTTCTTCCCGTCGGCGATCGAGTTACGTCACCAGAGTTTCCTTTGGGCGCACGACTTGTCTACTTACGACGCTATCTTTAGTTGGAATAAATATATTCCGATCATCACTCCGTATTTCGGAAATCACATCAGTTTGTTCTGTTTGTTGATGACGATCACGAATATTTTTTATACCAAGTATAATATGGAGATGACGAATACCGGGCAGCAACAGATGCCGGGCATGAAGGCCATGATGTACATGATGCCGTTGATGTTCTTGGTGTTCTTCAACCAGTATGCTTCCGGTTTGACGTATTACTATTTCATCTCTACGTTGATCACAATCGTGCAGACATTGATCTTCCGCTATACGATCAATGAGGATAAATTGTTAGCTAAGTTGGAGGCAAACAAACGGAAACCGATGAAGAAATCCGGTTTCATGAAACGTCTGCCCAGAAGAAGGACGGCCTCTATGCCAAGGAACTTCTGGAGCGCCGATTCAAGAACAGGAAACTGGAAATTGATGAG
>ENA-USUE01001415-USUE01001415.1-human-gut-metagenome-genome-assembly--contig:-NODE-1415-length-10422-cov-4.214693_pt1 | contig 10422 bp, 10 predicted proteins | sample MGYA00250060_ERZ773396 | MGnify/ENA primary metagenome ERZ773396 (study PRJEB29103, sample SAMN06111989) | human gut metagenome | biome: human gut; feature: ankylosing spondylitis patient; material...
ATTAAATTATTATTAACTCTAAAAATTTAAATCATTATGAGTGAGAAATTACAAAATGCTTTGAATGAACAAATCACAGCAGAATTATGGTCTGCCAACTTGTATCTGTCTATGTCTTTCTATCTAAAAAAAGAAGGTTTTTCAGGTATGGCCAACTGGATGCGGAAACAATCTGCAAAAGAAGTGGGACATGCGTGCACCATTGCCGAGTATATGGTTAAACGTGAGGCGACACCGAAAGTAGACAAAGTGGATGTAGTTCCACAAGGATGGGGAAATTCTTTGGAAGTTTTTGAACATGCCTTGGAACATGAAAAGCATATCTCCAAGTTGATTGACGAATTGGTATACTTAGCTTCAGAAGAAAAGGATAATGCCACACAGGATTTTCTGTGGAAATTTGTCCGGGAACAAATAGAGGAAGAAGCCGGTGTACAGAATATTGTAAACCTGTTAAAGAAAGCCGGAGATAGTGGTATCCTTTTCATAGATGCTAAATTGGATGGATGCAAATAATAAACCTGAATAGTTAAAAGATAAATGATATGAGCAAAATAGTAGATATATTAGGTGAGCAGGCTGAATACTACCTAAACCATGCATGCAAGACAATAGATAAACAACTGATTCATATTCCGGGTCCGGATATAGTAAATAAGGTATGGATAAATTCGGACAGAAACATTCGGACATTGGAGAGTTTGCAGACTTTATATGGACATGGACGTTTAGCGAATACCGGCTATGTATCCATCCTACCTGTAGACCAGGGTATAGAGCATTCTGCTGGGGCATCTTTCGCTCCCAATCCACTTTATTTTGATCCGGAGAACATCGTAAAATTGGCTATTGAAGGAGGATGTAATGCCGTAGCATCTACATTTGGCGTATTAGGCGCCGTAGCACGGAAATACGCCCATAAAATTCCATTCATCGTCAAATTGAATCATAACGAACTGCTTACTTATCCGAATAGCTATGACCAAGTAATGTTCGGTACAATAAAAGAAGCATGGAATATGGGCGCCATAGCAGTTGGAGCCACTATTTATTTCGGTTCGGAGCAAAGTCGCCGCCAAATAGTGGAAGTATCGCAAGCTTTTGAATATGCTCATGAACTGGGAATGGCTACCATTTTATGGTGTTATTTGAGAAACAGCGGTTTTAAGAAAGACGGAACCGACTATCACGCTGCAGCCGACCTGACAGGCCAAGCCAACCATATCGGAGTAACGATCAAGGCTGACATCGTAAAACAAAAACTTCCGTCCAATAATGGTGGCTTCAAAGCCATCGGCTTCGGAAAAACAAATGAGCGCATGTATACAGAACTGACAACTGACCACCCGATAGACCTTTGCCGTTATCAGGTAGCTAACGGCTATATGGGACGCGTCGGACTAATCAACTCGGGTGGTGAATCTCATGGAGAATCCGACCTGCATGATGCTGTTATTACAGCAGTAGTGAACAAACGTGCTGGCGGTATGGGGTTGATTAGTGGTCGGAAAGCCTTCCAAAAACCAATGAAAGATGGGGTCCAGCTATTGAATACCATACAGGATGTATATTTGGATTCTTCAATAACCATTGCATAAAGACAGGTCATCCATGAAAAGAATAGTATTATTACGTCATGGTGAGAGCCTATGGAACCAAGAAAACCGCTTCACCGGGTGGACAGATGTTGATTTAAGTGAAAAAGGCGTTGTAGAAGCCTGCAAAGCAGGCGATACATTACGAGAAGCCGGATTTTCTTTTGAGATTGCCTACACTTCTTACTTAAAACGTGCTATAAAAACGCTGGACTACGTTCTGGACCGCCTGAATGAGAGCTGGATTCCCGTCGAAAAGACATGGAGGTTGAATGAGAAACATTACGGCATACTTCAGGGACTTAACAAAAGTGAGACGGCTGCCCAATATGGTGAAGAACAAGTACACACCTGGCGGAGAAGTTATGATATAGCTCCAGCAGCATTGGGAGAGGACGATCCGCGCAATCCGAGTAAAGACATACGTTATGCAGATGTCCCGGATATGGAACTTCCACGTACGGAATCCTTGAAAGATGCCATTGAACGTGTAATGCCTTATTGGAAGTGCATCATCTTTCCCACATTGACATGTAAGGATAACCTGCTGGTAGTTGCCCATGGCAACAGCCTGCGTGGAATCATCAAGCATCTCAAAGAAATATCCGATTCAGATATTTCCAACCTGAACCTGCCTACAGCAGTTCCTTACGTTTTTGAATTCGACAACCGGCTGGCTCTTGTCAAAGACTATTTTCTCGGTGATCCGGAAGAGATACGTAAACGGACGGAAGCTGTAGCAAAACAAGGAATGACTAAACAATAAAAGTTCTGTCAAGCAGGCAGACATATTTTCTAAACTTTAATTATTAACTTAAAAAAAGGAGGTAAAAATGGTACCTACAAAAATGAACCAGAATTGGTTACCAAGTATTTTTAATGATTTCTTTAACAATGAGTGGATGATGAAAGCAAATGCAACAGCCCCCGCTATTAATGTAATTGAAAATGAAAAGGATTATAAAATCCAATTGGCAGCTCCGGGAATGACAAAAAATGACTTCACCGTTAATGTGGATGAAAACAACAATCTAGTAATCTGCATGGAAAAGAAGGAAGAGAAGAATGAGGAGAAAAAAGACAAAAAATACCTACGTCGTGAATTCTCTTATTCCAAATTCCAACAAAGTATCATACTGCCGGACAATGTTGAAAAAAATAAGATTACAGCCAAAGTAGAACATGGGATTCTATCTATAGATATTCCCAAAACAGTGGACAAGGAAGTTCAGAAGACAACCAGAACTATTGACATCAAATAAGATATCTTAGCTAAACTTTGCCCAAGGCATTCCTTATATTTAGGGATGCCTTGATATAAACCTTTGAACCTCAAACCACTATAATGAAAATATTCAATTTTGATGAAGCATTAATAGCTCTGCAAAGTGATCTGCTAGGTTTTGCATATAAATTGACAGCTGACAAACACGATGCTGAGGATTTATTGCAGGAAACAATGTTGAAAGCTCTGGATAATAAGGATAAATTTGATCCTGAAACAAATTTTAAAGGCTGGATGTATATCATTATGCGTAACGCTTTTATAAATAACTACCGGATAAAAAAAAGCCAAGGAGACTTATATATATTATCCGAACCCGACTATCATTTCCTGCTAAGAGATGACTCTTTTGCTTTCATAGACAATAGTCACGATGCCAAGGAGATAAGGGCAGCCCTTAAAACACTACCTAAAGAACATTACAACGCTTTTATGTTGTATATATCCGGATTCAAATATCGGGAAATAGCTCAAGAAACAGGAGTGTCGCTAGGTACAATAAAAAGCCGTATCTTTCATAATAGAAAAAAATTAAAGCAGTTACTTTCTGATTTTGTCTAATAATTGTATAAAATGAATTATGAATAACAAGTATATTGGAATCCTGACTTCCGGAGGGGATGCGTCAGGAATGAATGCAGCGATCCGCGCCGTAACCCGTACCGCCATCTTCAACGGCTTTAAAATAAAGGGAATTTATAGGGGATACGAAGGACTGATTGCCGGTGAAGTAAAGGAACTCACAACAGAAGACGTGAGCAGTATTATTCAAAGGGGAGGTACTATACTGAAAACAGCGCGTTCCGAAGCTTTTACCACTCCGGAAGGACGTAAGAAAGCCTATGAAGTTATACAAAAAGAAAATATCAGTGCACTGATTATTATCGGTGGAGACGGTTCTCTGACGGGAGCCCGTATCTTTGCCGAAGAGTATAACGTGACATGTATAGGACTACCCGGTACGATTGACAATGATTTATATGGTACTGATTTCACCATAGGATACGACACGGCATTAAATACAATTGTTGAATGTGTGGATAAAATAAGAGACACCGCAACCTCACACGACCGCATTTTCTTTGTCGAGGTGATGGGGCGTGATGCGGGCTTCCTGGCCCAGAACAGTGCGATTGCTTCAGGGGCTGAAGCAGCCATTATTCCGGAGGACAAAACGGATGTGGACCAGTTGGAGATATTTATCGGACGTGGATTCAGAAAAACAAAAAACAGCAGTATCGTCATTGTGACCGAAAGTCCCCAAAATAAAAATGGAGGTGCCATGTACTATGCCGACCGGGTAAAAAAGGAATATCCTGAATATGATGTAAGAGTTTCCATTCTGGGACATCTGCAACGCGGTGGGGCTCCAAGTGCCAACGACCGTATACTGGCAAGCCGATTAGGAGAAGCAGCCATCCAGGCTCTGATGGAAGACCAACAGAATGTGATGATAGGCATACGGAACAATGAAATTGTCTATGTTCCTTTTGCACAAGCAATCAAAAATGACAAGCCTATTGACAAAAGCCTGATTCGGGTACTTAACGAGCTGTCCATATAAAGTTATTAATTCACCACTGCTTGGAAAGACACTCCGGAAGGCAGACATACCGGACTGTATCATCATCGGGAAACTACAAAGTTTTATCCGGTATGGATAATGCCCTATTATAAAATAAAACAAGGAAATATAAACCATTTAATGTACAATGTTATGGAATATCCAAGTTATAATGTAAACACTCCTCAATGGAGGGAAATTACAGTCGGTTCACATCTTCCCATGGAATTGGGAAAACTTGCGGAAATAGCACGTAATCTATGGTGGACATGGAATGATGACGCCAAAAGTATGTATTGCGACCTAGATCCGGAGCTTTGGGAAGAAACGGAGCAAAATCCGATATTGTTCCTGGAGCGGATGAATTATGAGAAGCTGGTAACACTGGCACATGATGAGTTTTTTATCCGCAAGATGAATACCGTCTATACTGCTTTCAAGGAATACATTAATGTAGTTCCGGACCATAAACGTCCGTCAGTAGCTTATTTCAGTATGGAATACGGCTTAGACAAGGTCCTCAAAATATATTCCGGTGGTCTTGGAATACTTGCGGGCGATTACCTGAAAGAGGCATCAGACAGCAACGTTGATCTTTGTGCCGTAGGACTGTTGTACCGTTATGGCTACTTTGACCAGTCTCTTTCCATGGACGGGCAGCAGATTGCCAATTATGAAGCACAGAATTTCGGACAGCTCCCAATCGAAAAAGTGATGCAACCAGATGGAAAACAGCTGGTAATCCACATTCCCTACGCCGACAGCTTTATTGTACATGCCAATGTCTGGAGAGTCAATGTAGGAAGAATCCCCCTTTATCTACTGGACACGGACAATGAACTCAATAGCGAGTTTGACCGTCCAATTACCCACCATCTGTATGGCGGTGACTGGGAGAACCGGCTGAAACAGGAGATTTTACTCGGTATAGGCGGCATGATGACACTGAAAGCTTTGGGTATAGAAAAAGACGTATATCACTGCAATGAAGGCCATGCCGCATTAATCAACATTCAGCGGTTATGTGATTATATAGCCGGTGGTCTGGATTTCGGCCAAGCGATGGAATTAGTACGCGCTTCTTCCCTTTATACCGTACATACACCTGTACCCGCCGGCCATGATTATTTTGACGAGGGACTTTTCAACAAATACATGAAAGGGTATCCCGACAAACTGGGCATAACCTGGAATAACCTGATGGATCTCGGACGCCATAATCCGGGAGACAAAGGAGAACGTTTCTGTATGTCTGTATTCGCCTGTAAAACCAGCCAGGAAGTAAACGGAGTCAGCCTGTTGCATAAAACTGTGTCACAGGAAATGTTCGCTCCTATCTGGAAAGGCTACTTCCCGGAAGAGAATCATGTGGGCTATGTGACTAATGGCGTACATTTTCCTACTTGGTGCGCCACCGAATGGGAAAAGCTTTTCAAAGACAATTTTGATGAGAGCTTTATTCATGACCAGTCCAATCAAAAAATCTGGGAAGCTGTCTACGACATTCCGGACGAAGAAATATGGAATACCCGCCTGAAACTAAAAACCAAACTGATAGATTATATCAAAAGAAAATGCAGCAAAGACTGGCTTAGAAGCCAGATCGATCCGTCATTAACCATTTCCATTTTTGAGAAGTTTAACCCGAATGCCCTTCTGATTGGTTTCGGACGACGTTTTGCTACATATAAAAGGGCGCATCTTTTGTTTACCGATATCGACCGCCTGGCTAAAATAGTGAACAATCCGAAATATCCGGTACAATTCATCTTTACAGGGAAGGCTCATCCCAGTGACGGAGCCGGCCAAGGACTAATCAGGCAGATTGTGGAAATATCCCGGCGTCCTGAATTCCTAGGTAAAATCATATTTCTTGAAAACTACGATATGGATCTGGCAAGACATCTTATCGCAGGGGTGGATATCTGGCTGAACACTCCCACACGTCTGGCCGAAGCCTCAGGCACATCAGGGGAAAAGGCACTGATGAACGGTGTACTTAATTTCTCAGTGTTGGATGGTTGGTGGTATGAAGGCTATTGTAAGGATGCAGGATGGGCGCTGACCGACAAAAGTATCTACCAGAATGAACAATATCAGAACCAGCTGGACGCCGAAGCAATTTACTATCTATTGGAGCATGACATTCTTCCTGCATATTATGAACATGGAGATAAGGAGTATTCGGAAAACTGGATTAAGTACATCAAGAATTCAATCGCACAAATAGCTCCCCGTTTTACCATGAAAAGGCAACTGGACGATTACTATGAGAAATTCTATATCAAACTGTCGGAGCATTTCCACATTCTCTCTGCTGACAATAATGCAAAAGCCAAAATGATATCTGACTGGAAAACCGCTGTCCGAAACAGGTGGGATTCCATTGAAATCAAATCCATAAAAGCCGGAAACGGGTTGGATGCGACAATCGAAGCCGGAAAGGAATATGAAGTAACAGTTGTTGTCGATGAGAAAGGTCTGGATGATGCAATTGGAATTGAATTGGTCATTATTCAGCATGAAAGTGGTCAAGATCATATCTATGAAGTCATACCTCTTCCACTAGTTTCCAAAGACGGGAATCTATATACCTTCAAGGTGACATCTCAAATTTTTAATGCCGGAAGTTTCAAACAGGCTTTCCGCATGTATCCCAAAAATAATCTATTACCACATAGACAAGATTTTTGTTACGTCCGATGGTTTTAAAAAAAAGGGAGGTGTGTCATAATGAATAATAAAACGCAAATTATCGCAGAAATAATTTCATAAAGCGTTGATTAATATATCAATATAAATGAAATAATCTGCGATAATTTGCGTTAATCTGCGTTTTGACACACTCCGCTTTTATACATGACAAGTTTCAAAGGTTATTCAATAAAAGATAAAGAACAATGAAACCGAACATTATTCTTATGAATTTCACTCATGTCTATGAGCAGGAAAGATTTATAAACGACATCCATTTCCAGTGGATAGATTGTACCGACCTAAACGGAACCAACTGCTACTGTGATGCAGAAGCAGCCAAAGTCATTAGACAAAGAATGGCCCCCTACTTACCTGAAGGAATACATTTCATTGATTCCGGTAACTATCATTATATCAGTAAATTTTGGACGGATAAAATAAAGACCCCATTCTCACTAGTTGTCTTTGATCATCATCCAGATATGCAACCTTCCTTATTTGACAATCTAATGTCATGCGGATGTTGGGTGAAAAAAGTATTGGATACAAATCCTTATCTTCAAAAAGTATGTATCGTCGGTGCTGCTGAAAAGTTGATCAAAGCACTGCATCCCAATTATGGAGAAAAATTAAAGTTTTATAGCGAAACAGAACTTTCTCACGAAGAAGGATGGAACAGATTCTCTCATGAACATCTGAATGAGCCTGTCTATATATCAGTGGACAAAGATGTATTGGACATAAAATCAGCAGTAACCAATTGGGATCAGGGTTCCCTATCACTGACCGAATTGGAGAAACTCCTCTCCATCATTCTAAAAAAAGAAGAAATTATCGGAGTAGATATCTGCGGTGAATGTTCCAGTTCTTTGGATGTTTTCCAAAAAAACAGAGAACTTTCAATTAACAGTAAGGCCAATAAGGAACTATTAAATCTATTCCTGTCCAATCAAAACGAGATTCATCCCCTATAAGTAAATCATTAACATAGTCATGAATATTATGCTTAGCACAATAATTAGTGAATTGACCGTACATGATAATTCCACATCTCTTTACACTTTTCTAATTCTCCATCTCTTGATATTGCTATTTTCAATAGAAGGTTGTACTTTTGTCATCATTTTATCAGTCAATCTTTTATACAAATGGTCTTTATACACAATTTATTACTTATTCTGGGACGTGGAATAGGACAAGTGATGTTTCAGAATAATGCGTTATCCGGATTATTCATGCTAATTGGAATATTTCTAAACTCATGGCAAATGGGAATACTAGCAGTCTGCGGTAATATAATAAGTACACTGACAGCCCATTTTTCGGGATATAAGTATGATGATATTAAAAATGGATTATACGGATTTAATGGAACTTTAGTAGGTATAGCAGTTGGCGTATTTCTACAATTATCGGTAGGAAGTTTAATCATGTTGATTATCGCTTCGGCCCTTTCCACATGGATTGCCTATTTTTTTAATCAGCAACGTTTAATTCCTGGCTTTACTGCTCCTTTCATTCTTGCTGTATGGGGAATGTTGGGAGTTTGCAGCTGGCTTATACCAGATTTACTATCAGTTTCCTATACGGTTATTGATACCACACAGAATATTAATTATTTCCAAGCCTTCTGTTTAGGCATAGGGCAAGTCATGTTTCAGGGAAATACAGTTCTAGCCGGATTATTTTTTCTTATAGGCATTTTGATCAATTCTCGAAAGGCAACTCTCTATACTATCTTAGGAGCACTTCTTCCTATTCCTCTAGCTATTTTGCTAGAAGTAGATGCTACAAACTTAAATGCCGGATTAATGGGCTATAATGGTGTATTATGTGCCATAGCTTTAGGAGGAACGACATGGAAAAGTGGAGTATGGGCAGGATGCTCAGTCTTATTGTCCACTGCATTACAGATCCTAGGAATGGGATTGGGTATCATTACCTTAACCGCTCCTTTTGTTATATCTGTATGGATTATAATAATGATACAGAAAGCAATGAGGCCACAGAATAAATAAAAGACTATTTGTACTATTTGTTACTAGTGAAAATATCAAATAATCTCGGAGTGTTATACTTGGCAGGAGCTTCCTATATTATTTTGAATGAGTATAAAATATTACCACATTTAAGCCGAAAGACAAGCGTACATTAGTCCAATGAGTGTAATGTAAGAAACTATCATATCACTTTTTTAGCTGAATTTAATTATATTGTTATAGAAAATAGCAAAGTGAATTAACCTTCTTACTCATATAAAGTGATATAAACAATTTCCCGCATAATAAATGAACCATCATACATTCATACTTAATGTTTAGATTTAGAATATCTATTAAACTCCAAATAAAAGCAAATCAGCACAACAACTTCAATAAATAAAGTTATATATTTTTTCAACATAAATAAATATATTGATTAAATATACCCTATATCAATATTATTCTTTCAAAATATACACTCAATAATTTTTTATTATCATCTATATAATATATATTTGCAATAAAAAGTAACCATAAATTACAATAGCTATGAAAACAAAATTTAAAGATCTCCTAAAAGGCATTTTTTTAACATCTGTAGCTTCACTTATTTCATCTAACGAAGCCAATGCTATATCTTATGACCTTTCAAGAATAAGTGATGACAACAACATTGAACAAGAAAAAAAGAATGATCTCTCACAGAAATATATACTTAAAATCCATAACGACAACTCATTTTTAATAGCAGGACATAGAAGCCATCGCTCGCACTCTTCACATAGATCTCATTCTTCACACAGATCTAGTAGCTATGGAAGCTATAGTGGTTCTTCAACTACTACAAGCTCCAGCACTTCAACCTATAACACTAATACAACGACTAGCACAAAAACTACTTACTCATTAGGAGAAAGAAATATTATTAGTGGTGTTTCAGGTAAAGATGTTGCAGAATTAGCTAATAAATTAGTTAAGATAAGATATATAATAAAGTCAGACATAGAAAAGAATTATTCTGGAGATGTCAAATACTCTATTAGACTAGAAAATGCTATTAAGAAATTTCAAAAGGATCATAATCAAGTTGTAGACGGTATTGTTGGAAAGAAAACAATTGAAGCTATTAACAAACAAATAGAACAAATAAATCGTGAAACAGTAAATACGGACGTTCATAAATATAATTTAGGAGACCGCATACTTAAAAAACAAATGCAAGGGTACGATGTAACCCAACTTAAAAACATCCTAATCGACAAAGGATATTTATCTGGAAAACTACTCAAGGGAACCTCT
>ENA-USUE01001419-USUE01001419.1-human-gut-metagenome-genome-assembly--contig:-NODE-1419-length-10414-cov-48.058431_pt1 | contig 10414 bp, 8 predicted proteins | sample MGYA00250060_ERZ773396 | MGnify/ENA primary metagenome ERZ773396 (study PRJEB29103, sample SAMN06111989) | human gut metagenome | biome: human gut; feature: ankylosing spondylitis patient; material...
AGCCTTGGCAAATCCCAAGCCGCTGTATGGCAGGATACAGACCAAGACGACAACCTTGGTTAGCTCACCTGTCTTCGCTCAGACCAAATTCGTTTTGATGAAAGCTCTGGATTTAAAACTCCCGGTTATCGTCTGTGTCAATAAAGTAGACCGCCCGGAAGCCCGTCCAAACGAAGTTGTGGACGAAGTATTAGAGTTATTTATGGATCTGGATGCCTCTGACGAGCAGTTAGACTGCCCATTCCTTTTTGCTTCCGCAAGAGACGGTTATGCCGTTCGTGAAATCCACGACCTTGTAAACAACAAAAAAGATATGACACCATTATTTGAAACCATTTTAGATTACATTCCTGCTCCGGAAGGTGATCCTGAAGCACCGACACAGGTACTGATCAGTACCATTGATTACAATGAATACGTTGGACGTATCGGTATCGGTAAGATCGACAATGGTTCCCTGAAAGTAAATCAGGAAGCGGTCGTAGTCAACCATCACGATCCTGACAAAAAGAAAAAAGTCCGCATCAGCAAATTATATGAATTTGACGGATTAAATAAAGTAGATGTCGAAGAAGCAAATATTGGTTCCATCGTTGCAATTTCCGGTATTGCTGATATTCACATCGGTGATACGATCTGTTCTGTGGAGAACCCGGTTGCGATCCCATTCCAGAAGATCTCCGAGCCGACTCTTTCCATGAACTTCATCGTAAATGACAGTCCATTGGCAGGTCAGGAAGGAAAGTTTATTACTTCCCGCCACTTAAGAGACCGTTTATTCCGCGAGTTAAATACAGACGTTTCCCTTCGTGTAGAGGAGACCGATTCCCCGGACAGCTACAAAGTATCGGGCCGCGGCGAATTACATTTATCTGTATTAATCGAAAATATGCGTCGTGAGGGATATGAGTTTGCCGTAAGTAAGGCTGAAGTATTATATCACACGGACGAAAACGGCAAGAAATTAGAGCCTATGGAACTTGCCTATGTCGATGTTCCGGATGAGTATACCGGTGCTGTTATCGACAAGTTAAGCCAGCGCAAAGGTGAAATGATCAATATGAAACCTCTGACCGGCGGATATACAAGACTTGAGTTCAATATCCCATCCCGCGGTCTGATCGGTTACAGAGGCGAATTTATGACCGATACCAGAGGTAATGGTATTATCAACACCATTTTCAATGGCTATGATACTTACCGCGGAGATATTGCTTACCGTCAGCTTGGTTCGCTGATCGCATTCGAATCCGGCGAATCTGTCACTTACGGTCTGTTCTCTGCACAGGACCGTGGTACTTTGTTCATCGGACCTGGTGAAAAAGTATATGCAGGTATGGTCATCGGTTCCTGCTCCAGAAACGAGGATATCGAATTGAACGTTTGTAAGAAGAAACACCTTACCAATACACGTTCCTCTTCCGCTGACGAAGCATTGACTTTAGTTCCGCCTAAGATTTTAAGCTTAGAGCAGGCGCTTGACTTCATCGATGTCGATGAATTATTGGAGGTTACTCCGAAATCCCTTCGTATCCGTAAGAGAATTTTGGATCCGACTTTAAGAAAAAGAGCGAATTTTAAGAAATAAAAAAACGGCTCTGCGCCTTTTTTCCAGAAACTATAAAAACCTATGCAACATTCAACGACAAAAAGGAGACTATGTATGAAAAAAATATGTACATTTTTCGGATTGCTGATATCCATGTGTCTGCTGCTGAATGTCGGTTTTGGCTCTCTGTCCGTAAAGGGCGCAGCTGCCGGGAATACAGAACAGACTTCTGATCCAAACTTTACAAATTTAATCGTATTTGCCAGATTTGCAGATGAGAATGAATTTGTGAATGATATTTATCAAGGTGTCTCTGTAAGGGAGATCATAGACAATTCCTATAACACTGCCTATTATTCCGTGGGCGATTACTACCGGAATGCGTCCTCAGACAAATTGCGCATGAATAGTCTTTATCTGTTTGATAACGGCGGTTCCCTGCAGTTGAAACATGAACGCGGTTACTATGCCGGTTACAGTGCAGATAATCCAATCGGTTATAAAACAAGTGGTGAAAAAGCCTACCGTATGTACGAGCTGCGCACCGATTGGTCTGATGCCATAAACAAGGCGATCCAGGATGGAAACCCCATTACTAATTACGATGGCAGCCAGACATACAGTTATGAGGATCTTGACAAAAACCGGGATGGAAAGATCGATTCCATTACAGTTATCTATAAAAACACGACACAAAATATTGTGATAAACCGCTCTGATCCGCTTTGGAACTATAAGGATTATGCAGACTATGTGGAGATCAATCTTGGCGATGGCAGGATGCTTCAAAGCCAATATTATGTACAGGTCATAAATAACTACTCAACTCTGTATATGGCAAACAATGATCAAAAACCGATCGTTTCATTGAAGTCTCCGATCCATGAAATGGGGCATATATTTGGTCTGCTGGATTTATACAATTCGTCAGGTCAAACGCCGGTTTATTTCATGTCTGCCATGGCAAATGCCATCTCACCTGTTCCACAGGGACTTTCGATCAAAGAAAAAGAGGCTCTGGGATGGACAGACGACAGTACTCTAAAGACGATCACAGAACCGGGTGAATACAAAGTAAAGCTCAGCGGCACAGCTACCGGTACTGACGACTGTATCGGATATAAAGCAGGCATTCCGGAACTGAACAGGACACTGTATCTGGAATACAGAAACTTTTCAACAGATGGCAGCAAATATGATAAGTCAGAGAAGCAGCTGACCAATTCAGAAACATCAAACATAGCATCCGGTTTAGTCTGTTATCTTGCGCAACCTGACATCCGCTTTCCAAGCAATCTAAATGGAAAACCGGGAAATTGGGCACTGGAAGTTATGGGCGGTACACAATCCACTAAATCTGATGCAGCCCTTGGCTTAAATGATTCGCTTCAGGTTACAGACAAACTCAAAGTGACTGTCGCTGCTATAGAAGGGGAAGTCCTTACCTTTCAAATCGAAGGGGAAATGGAACAACATGTCCATTCCGGTGGACAGGCGACCTGTACGAAAAAAGCCGTCTGTGAAAAATGTGGGAAGGAATACGGAGAAATAGATCCAACATGCCATTTGAATCTCCAGCGACAGGGCTTTAAAGAGCCAACACAGGAGGAAAATGGATATACCGGTGATCTGGTATGTACAGATTGTAACGCCATAGTAGAAGCTGGTGAGATCATTGATAAATTACCAGTCACTCCACCTGATGGAAAACCGGAACCGGAAATACCGCCTGTATCTCCTGATAATAAGCCACCGGTCATGCTGGAAGGAAACAAAACAGAAGTAAGTAAAAATCCGGACAATCACTCCGGTGCAGTATTTCGTTCCAGTGCACCGCTCGCTAACTTAATCGAAGTTAAGGTAGATGAAAATGTATTAGTGAAAGATAAAGACTATACTGAAAAATTTCATCCTTCGTAGTTCAAAGTCGGGTGGTTGTCAAGATGATTTTTCTGGTTTGGTGTCGTCTTTTAAGCTGCCGCATAACGAAAAATGGTAGCCGTAGTTGCCGGATTTACAGCACTTTCGTATCAATTTAGCACTTCGGTTCGTTAAAAGCACCAAAGTATCAAGTTGGCACGAAAGCCGGCAATTATCGGCTACCATATGTTAGTGGCATTTATCATTTCATTATATTCATTTGCTTTAACGCATTTTTTGTTACATTAATTCTCGATGAAATAAAATCATCAACATTCAATCCGTCTGTCGGAATTACATTTGTTGCAAAAAAATAAACATTAGATTTTGTTTCAACATAACCAACAAACCAACCATTATATTTTTCTTCTATCGAACTTAATCCAGTCTTACCGCTTAAAATGTAATTTTCAGTTCGCTCAATTTCCATAATATTTTTGACAATCTTTATTGTCCTATCAGAAATTGGAAATTTTGAAAAATAGAATTTCCTTAAAAAGTCGATTTGTTGTTTTTGAGATATTTTTGAATTTCCTTCAAGCCAAAAATTGTCAATCGTTAAACTGTCAAAAATCATATTTTTATACTCAAATTTTTCTAAATATTCTTTCATTTTAATTGTTCCGATTTTCCTTGCAATTTCCTGATAGCAAGGAACACAGGAAATTCTAAAAGCATCTTTAAATGATAAATCTTTTTCCCAAATATCCATTTTTCTCTGCTCGCCATTCCATTTTAAAATAGTTGTATCATTTTCAATAATGCCTAATTCAACAGCAATTATAGAATTTGGAATTTTGAATGTTGATGCAGGTAATTTTCCGTTTTTAGCCCAATCAAAGTCATTTGAGTAAAAAGTATTCTTGTCGTTATCATAAATTAGAATTGAACCATTTACTTGAAAACTATCTAAAATTTTGTCAAAATCAGAAATTTCTGTTTCAATTATGTTTTTATTCGTTGTTGTGTTACAGCAAACAAATAAAAATATCATTGAAATAAAAACTACAAATAAAATATTTTTCATTTATTGTCTAATTATCGTTTGTTTTTGTTGCCACTAACGGGAAACGCATTGGCGAAGTGGCGGATAAATTGGACAAAAAGTTCAATTTAGCAGTGACGTAGCCGATGTGTTTCCACAGAAGCTAAATTATTAAAAAAAGCTGAATGTGGAACACATTCGGCGGAATAAAATGCACAAAAGTTGAGTTTGGCACTTAACCCGCCATTTTGCCAATGCGATGTTATATGCCGTATTTTTTGATAAGATAATTTAAGTCAGCTTCGTTTAAAATTCTAATGTTTGCTTTTTTTGATTGGTTTAAGTCGTTTATTTTTTGGATTTTTGACCAACCACAATCTTCACCTGCAAAAACAAAATCTACTTTACCTGTTATTCCTGATTTTATTTGTCCACCAATTTTCATTAGAAAAGTTTTTATTTCTTCTCTTTCTATTGAAAAGTTGCCCGTAATAACTATTCCTTTTCCTATTAAATCAATGTTTTCAAGTTCGTTTTGAGTTATTTGATAATTTGATAAATGCTCTTCATTTTCTTCTAAAACATCTTCACTTGGTTGATTGAAATAATTATTATTTGTTTTAGGCTGGTCATCAATTTTTCTTATTAGTTCTTGATAACTTGGATACTTGTCAGTCAATTCGCCAAATATTAAAGCACAAAGTTTTGCATCGAATTCTGGGTCGTGATGATTTGTTACTTCTAAGTCCAAACTCTCTGCTAAATCTTTTATTTTTTTAGGCATCCCAAGTTTATCTGCAAATAACATTGTGTCAATATAACTTATGACATATGGTTTTAAATTATAATGTTCATATAGATTTTTCTGATTATCCGTTTATGCACCTGTTATATTCGCAATTACTAGTCTGTCAAAGAGTTTGTCTCCAAAATACCGTCTGTTTAATTTGTAAATAAACTCGTTGAGATACAACTGTAAGTATTTCCTTTTGATTTTATGGTAGTTGCCCAGCAATGTCCGTTTTGCATTACTGATTGCGATATGCACCCATTTGAGTGTTTCCTTGGTGGTTTTGGCGTCTGATTTCTCGGTGACGTGCAATTCCACCAGATCGGAGATGTCAACGTAAGAAGTGCTTTTGTCCGAAAATACGATGGCATCATCCTCCATGCAGTCCCTGACCACGCCGTTGATTCCTTCACTTTGATGGCTATCCAGTACCCTGGCCTTGAAATAACGCACATGCTTCTCCTTTTTGCCCGTTTCGATATCTTCCAACGGGGTGCTTTCGGCCATCACCGCAACGTTCTGCTTTCCCTCGGCTCCCCGGCCACGTGTACCCTTGCCTCGCTCGATTTCCTTACTGGCCACCGAAAAGTAACCCTCATCCAGTTCTATCATCCCTTCCAGTGTATACCTTGCATCCCGGTTGCCCATCGCCCTGCGGAGTTTGTGTACCATCGCCCATACCGGTTCGTAACGCTTCAATCCTAATTGCTTCTGGAGTTCGTTGGTGGAGAATCCCTTTTTTGTGCAACTCATCAGGAACATCGTTTTGTACCACACCAGAAACGGCAGCTTGGAGCTCTCCATGTTCGTACCGCTGCGCAACGAGGTGCGGAAACGGCAACCTTTGCATTCATAACTCCATTTACCCTGTAACCAATAATGGGAAGTGCCCCCGCATCGCTTGCAGACAACCCCTTCCTTATCACGCTGCTCCTTGAAATGCAAACGACAATCTTCCTCCGAACCGAAATGAGCCGTAAAACTGAATATGTTCATAATCCCTGCTTTTTGAGCGCTAATATACTAAAAATATTAGGTGTGTTTGCGGAGAATCAGTAACGTTTTTACAATATCTGCATGGTCGAAATTATCGGGTAGTAAGTTTGCCAAATAATTATCGAGCGCCTCCGAATTTGTTGCTACTTGATAATATTTATATGCTTTAGTTGTCGCGTTATCCCGATAGGCAGCATCTGTTGCATTTGCAGCTTGAATATAATCGATAAATGTATTTGGCTTGACTGTTTTTGCTTCAATCAATGACGTAAAATCGCACGCCAACTTATTTTGCGCAATAAACCTGTCTATTGCATCTAACGTTTTGAAATAGTCGCCGCCATTGAAGTCATTGAACCGAACTATCTTCTTATATAATTGAGCAATCACATGGTTTTGGCTTTCCGTGTCTAAATGCAACAGCAGTTCTTGGTATTCGACAGGGAACACCTGCTTCTCTATGGATTCTTTTAATTTCAATTGTGCTATTCTTTGCCATACACGCAGAATAACATCGCTCTTTCGAGTTAATTTATGCAAACAATGTATAATCTTATCGATAAGCGCATTGTCCATACATTGTATAACTTCTTCTAATACAGTGTCAAATTGTTTATTAGTCTCTGCATATTGATTTATGTCGTGGTCTTCTTCTCCGTTGATGCAGCCTTCAATATATTTTTTCAATGGAATTTGTCGAGCATCTTCAACATCGACACCATATACCAAAGCTGCAATTTCGCGTTGTGTTTGCAGATCATTGTTAATTATTGTTTGAATGCCATTCAGATAGTCGCCGGACAATATTTGTTCTACTGGATTTGCCAGAATATCCGTCTTCTTCAAACAGAACAATGCTATGTTTATCATCAAAATTTCGTTACACCACTCTTGTTTAAGAGCGACCATCTCATTGATATATGATATAATTTCCCTAACATTGGCATTAGGATTTACCAATCTGAATATCCGATTTATAGTTTCTTTCGCTTCATTTTCTGTTTCTCCAAATGCTTCAACAAACAGTTTGTTGAATATACTTCGATAGTCGGTAATAACAGGAGGAGCAACACGATAAACAATAGGGAAAGTTTTATTGATAAAATACTTGGTCAGTTGTTTCGTTTGTTCGTCGGTCTCATCTCCGAATGCACAAGCTAAATGTGTTTCATCGAAAGGAATAACAGCCCAAACATTTTCAAAACCGCTATCGGCGAAGAACGTATGGATAGAAGACCATAATTCTTTTACTTTTTCAGCGGGGAGACGATCCATGTTGTCAAAAACAAGGACTAATTTACGTTGTCCTTTTTCCTTGATAAATAGCTAACATATAACTCCATCCATATTTATGATCTTTGCTATATGCCCATTTCCAAACGCACAATGCAATAAGAACTGGCAGTGCAGCTATGATAATAGACAATAAAGAAAACCACCATGTTGTGGGTGTAGGTTTTACTGCATACGCAATAAATGTAAATATCGGAGTTAAAACTGCAACCAAAAATGCCGCAACCATACCATTACTGATAAGGGGATATTTTTCGGTTACGGTCTCCGTTTTACGGGCTAATAAATATTTCAGCTTTTCAGACCATGATACGGTTTTCGTACCTCCACCTTTGACTTTTATTGTTGCATTTCCAGATAGGATACCATCATCAATAAGTTTGCTTGTAAGCAATTCCAATATAGAGCGGCGTTGCAAGTCCTCTTGATGTCCCCATGCGTCATACTCAAAAAAGTAATAGTCGTCTGATAATTCACGTTCCAACATTTTAACCACGTTGGATTTTCCAGATCCCCAAATACCTTCGATGCCGATAATTCGAGGTAAAGTACATTCCTCATCCAATGAATCATTCTGACAAAAATGGCGAGCAATAGTTTTTGCCAACCTTTCTTGCGAACCTCCATCGAATTTGTCAATACCACACGGTTTATTTTGGATAAACCGCGGATATTGCTGTTTGGATTGTAGTTTTGTTTCCATATACGTAATTTATTGATTATACGAACTCCAAATAATTCTCCCGATTTACCACATGAAACTCGGCATAGGGATAGGCTTCTTGGAAGGCTTTCGGTGCGGCCGGCATTTTATTTCCCCACTTGAACTCCAAGGCGGTAAGACTGTCGGCACTCTCCTCAATCAGGTCGATTTCCTGTTTGTCGTAGGTGCGCCAGAAATAGAACTCCCTGTGCAGTCCCTCATTGAAGTTCGCTTTGCGCCGCTCTCCGATGATGTAGTTCTCCCACAGCGCACCGACATCCTGCCGAATGGCCAGCGGTGAGAAAGCCCCGATAATGGCATTGCGAATGCCGTTGTCGTAGAAGTACCACTTGCCAGCTTTTGTAACCTCCTTGCGTAGGTTACGCGAATAAGCCCCCAGACGATAGATAACGAAGACCTTTTCCAATAGGTCGAGGTATTTTTCAACGGTCGTCTTGCTCATGCCGAGTTGTTTACCTAACTCTTCGTAAGAAACTTCGCTGCCCAACTGAAAAGCTATCAATCGCAGTAGATCGCGCATCTTGCTCGAATTTTTTAAGCCGTCAATTGCTAAGATATCTTTAAGCAGGTATGCACCGACAATATCACGTAGGTAGTCTGTTTTACGTTCATAGTTCTCCATCATTACTACTTCGGGATAGGAACCGTAAATCAAGCGCGCTTCGAGGTTCTGGCGGGTTTCAAGTGCCGTTTCCGTCTGTGCGATTTCCCGTTGCGAGAATGGTGTAAGGAGAAATTGCGTACTGCGGCCGACCAACGGTTCACCAGTCTTATTCAGCAAATCGAATGACGAAGAACCACTTGCCAAGACACTTATTCCCGGTATTTCATCAACTATCAACTTCAGAATACTACCGATTTGTGGTATGTTCTGTGCCTCATCAATAGCCAGCAAATCAATACCATCCAATAAATGCCGATAATTGGCTATTGAGCGATTCTCCAATAGTGCTAATGTGTCGTAGTCTTCGCCGTTGAGCATCATCGTCCTACCTGAATAGTTGTCCACAATTTTACGCATCATTACCGTTTTACCAACACGGCGAGCACCAAAAATCAGTACTGCTTTATTGGGTGAAAATATTGAAGGAATCAATGTACATAAGTATGGCGCACATATCTTCCATACATCCGATAAGAAAGTTTGGGATTTTGTAAATTCAATTGTAGAGTTCAATCGGTATACAAACTCTCCAATAGCTAATTATAAAGGTAAGTTATACAATCTCCCCTTTAATATGAATACATTTTATCAGATTTGGGGAGTAACTACCCCAGCTGAAGCGATTGCTAAAATAGAAATACAGAAAGCAGAAGCTATCGCAAGGATGAAGGCTGATGGAGTTAATAAACCGCGCAATTTGGAAGAGCAAGCTTTAATACTTATAGGTAGAGATATTTATGAAATATTAATAAAAGGTTATACTGAAAAACAATGGGGGAGGAAGTGTACAGATCTCCCTGCATTTATTATTAATCGTCTTCCTGTTCGTCTGGTTTTTGATAATAATTATTTTAATGATAAATATCAGGGTATTCCTGTTGGTGGGTATAATAAACTTATCGAAGGATTACTTGATGGTATTGAAATACTAACTAATACAGATTTTTTTATAGAACGTACCAAATGGGAGAAACTTGCAAAAAAAATTGTTTTTACAGGTAAAATAGATGAATTCTATAATTATAAGTTAGGGAAACTTGAATATCGAACAGTTCATTTTGAAGAGAAGATATACGATATAGCTAATTATCAAGGTAATGCTGTAATTAACTATACTGAAAAAGATATTCCATATACTCGTATTATTGAACACAAACATTTTGAAATGTTTGGTGCGGATATTAACAAATGCTCAAAAACGATCATATCAAAAGAATACAGTATGGAATGGATGGAGGGGATGGATCCTTACTATCCGATAAATGATGAACGCAACAATATTCTAGCAGAGCAGTACCGTTCTTTGGGAGCCCAAGAACTAAATGTTATTTTTGGTGGTCGATTGGCTGAATATAAATATTATGATATAGATCGGAAGAGCGTCGTGTAGGGAAAGAGTGTAGATCTCGGTGGTCGCCGTATCATTAAAAAAGCAAAGCGGGGAGATCTCAGGAGGCGTTGTGGCTACTGTGGAGTGCAGATGTTCCGCAGCG
>ENA-USUE01001420-USUE01001420.1-human-gut-metagenome-genome-assembly--contig:-NODE-1420-length-10412-cov-4.098210_pt1 | contig 10412 bp, 10 predicted proteins | sample MGYA00250060_ERZ773396 | MGnify/ENA primary metagenome ERZ773396 (study PRJEB29103, sample SAMN06111989) | human gut metagenome | biome: human gut; feature: ankylosing spondylitis patient; material...
TTTTTCAAGCAGAAGACGGCATACGAGATATCCACTCGTGACTGGAGTTCAGACGTGTGCTCTTCCGATCTCTAATTTGCCTTGGTCTCCCATAGACGCTTCAAAAAAGTGGGCAAAGGCTTCTGCTTGTAGATTGCCCGGTCTCGTCCAATAGTTCCTTGAGTGACCATAATTTCCGTGCAATTGACCATTTGTTGTCGCATCAATTAAGTCCGAGAAGGAGTGAGCTGAATCCTGCCTAATACGGGTCAGAAAAGCAGTTTGCTTTTCCACTGGAAGATTGTTATATAAGCTCAGGATTCTTTGTCCGTCCTCAACCAGTGCCTCAGCAAATTCTGGAGTATTGGATAGATTGCTCCGATAGTTGCACGAAGCATGGTCGATCATGTGAGCAAGCTCGTGGAAATAAGTTGTTCCTGCACCTCTTGGATTTGTCATATCAGAAGCTGCATTGTAGTAGACTCCTCGTGAATGCCCTATATAATTTCCCGGTGAGTAATGTGCTGTCTGATCCGGTGGATATTCAGAATCTTGTATCATCAGTTTACCAGCGAAATGGTCAAACACTTCTCTGACATTCTGCTCTGCATTTTCATGGCGTTGTGATATAACAGCGATATATCCGTCTGGTGTGCTACCTTGGGTTAGCACGCCAAGGCAATACTGATAAGACGAATTACCAACATTAGGTGTTTGCAGACCCTGGAGGAAAGAATTTCGTGCAGAAGGAGTGTCCAAATTAACATTATCATATTCTTGTACACTTTTGGCAAGTGAAGCAACGTATTTTTCGGAAGTCGGCCTTGTTGATGTAGTACGGGCTCTTGATCTCGTGATCGCCGAAGCGCAGGTGGCTGATGGTCACGCCGCCGGTCTTCTTGGAGTCGTACTGGAAGTAGGCCTGAACATATTTATCGGTGTGGTCGCCGATGATCTTGATGGAGTTCTTGTTCGCGCCGACGGTGCCGTCGCCGCCGAGACCCCAGAACTTGCAGGCGATGGTGCCCTCGGCAGAGGTGTCGGGCGCATCCGTCTCCGGCAGGGAGAGGTTGGTCACGTCATCGACGATGCCGATGGTGAACTGACGCTTCGGCGTGTCGCGCTTGAGCTCTTCATAGACCGCGAACACGGAGGACGGCGGGGTGTCCTTGGAGCCGAGGCCGTAGCGGCCGCCGGTGACGACGATGTCGTTGCGGCCGGCATTGGCCAGCGCGGTGACGACGTCGAGGTACAGAGGCTCGCCCTGAGCACCGGGCTCTTTCGTGCGGTCGAGCACGGCGATCTTCTTGCAGGTCGCCGGGATGGCCGCGATGAGCTTGTCGGCGCGGAACGGACGGTACAGGCGGACCTTCACGAGGCCGACCTTCTCGCCGTGCGCGTTGAGGTAGTCGATGACTTCCTCGGCCACGTCGCAGATGGAGCCCATGGAGATGATGACACGGTCAGCATCCGGAGCGCCGTAGTAGTTGAACAGCTGGTAGTTGGTGCCGATCTTGGCATTGATCTTGCCCATGTACTCCTCGACCAGATCCGGCACGGCGTCATAATATTTATTGGACGCCTCACGGTTCTGGAAGAAGATATCGCCGTTTTCGTGGCTGCCGCGCATCTGCGGATGCTGCGGGTTCAGGCCGCGCTGACGGAAGGCATTGACCGCATCCATGTCCACCATCTCGGCCAGATCGTCATAATCCCAGACGGCGATCTTCTGGATCTCATGCGAGGTACGGAAGCCGTCAAAGAAGTTCAGGAACGGGACGCGGCCCTTGATGGCGGCCAGATGCGCCACGGGGGACAGGTCCATAACTTCCTGCACGTTGCCCTCGGCGAGCATGGCAAAGCCGGTCTGGCGGCAGGCCATGACGTCGGACTGATCACCGAAGATGGACAGCGTGTGCGACGCGAGCGCGCGGGCCGTCACATGGAACACGGCCGGGAGCAGTTCGCCGGCCATCTTGTACATATTCGGGATCATGAGCAGCAGGCCCTGAGAGGCGGTGTACGTCGTGGTCAGGGCGCCGGCATTCAGCGAACCGTGGACAGCGCCGGCTGCGCCGGACTCTGCCTGCATTTCCTGCACACGGACCTTCGTGCCGAAGATGTTCTTGCGGCCGGCAGCAGCCCACTGATCGACCAGGTCGGCCATCGGGCTCGACGGGGTGATCGGGTAAATGGCAGCCACTTCCGTGAACGCATAGGACACGTGGGCGGCAGCGTTGTTGCCGTCCATGGTAACGAGCTTTCTTGCCATAAACTTCATCTCCTATTTCTCTTATATGTTATCCTATATTCGTGCAATGGACACCTATCCGCCCATTCACGTCAATAGGATAACACAGTTTCAAAAAAACGTAAATAATAGTTTTTTGATTCTTGTTTCAATTTTCGAAACGCAACTATTGAAAACGTGCAAGTTTCCGGGTGAAAACCGGCGTTTTCACGGAAAATGTCCAGTTTTTTCGCTAATTTTTCGCTTGTGATTTCTCACCTATTGTTATATAATATATCACTGCTGTTAAGAAAGGGGCTGTCTACATGGTCAAAATCGAACAATCGAATGGCACCATCAGCATCACCAATGAAGTATTCACCAACCTTGCAGGCGACGCCGCGACCAGTTGCTTCGGCGTGAAAGGTATGGTCGGCCGCAGCAAAGACAGCGGACCGTTCCAGCTCCTGCGCCGCGAGTCCATGTCCAAAGGCGTCAACGCCACGTTTGCCGACGACGGCAGCATCTCGCTCGAGCTGCACATCGCGGTCGATCACGGCGTGAACATTTCCGCGCTTGCCCACAGCATCATCAACGAGGTCAGCTACAAGGTCAACCAGGCCACTGGCGTCCCCGTGGCGCGCGTGGACGTGTACGTGGACACCATGTTCCTCGATTAAGCGGGGACATTTCGCACTGCTTCCCACCCGGGAGCCGCGCTTCCGGGCCATTTTCATTCCCCCTGTCGGAGGTGTACAGATTTGAGAGAAATCATTGATGCCGCAGCGCTTCGGGAAATGCTCCTGTGCGCAAACGCGGCACTGGAAGAAAACAAACAGAAGATCAACGAGCTCAACGTCTTCCCTGTTCCGGACGGCGATACCGGCACGAACATGAGCCTGACGATGAACTCGGCCGCCATCGAGCTCGGCCGTAAGCAGACCGACACCGTCGGCGCCGTGGCCGACTGCGCCGCGAGCGCGCTGCTGCGCGGTGCGCGCGGCAACTCCGGCGTCATTTTGTCGCTGCTGTTCCGCGGGGTCGCCAAGTCCCTCAAGGGCCGCGAGACTGCGAGCGCGGCGGAATTTGCCGCCGCCGTCTCCGCCGGCGTGGACGCCGCCTACAAGGCCGTCATGAAGCCGGCCGAGGGCACAATCCTCACCGTCAGCCGTCTGGGCGCGCAGGCCGCCGTAGCCTTCGCCAAGGACAGCACGGACTTTGAGGGCATGCTCGATGCGCTGCTCGCCGCCGCGCGCGAGGCGCTGGCCGACACGCAGAACATCAACCCCGTGCTGCGCCGCGCAGGCGTGGTCGATGCCGGCGGCGAGGGCTTCGTGCTCGTCATGGACGCCATGCTCGGCTATCTGCAGGGCCGCACCGCCGCCCCCGTGACCTCCGCCGCTCCGGCTGCCGCGCAGGCGCCGAAAGAGGGCGCGGACTTCTCCGAGTTCGACACCGGCGAGATCACGTTCGGCTACTGCACGGAGTTTATCGTCGCGCGCGAGAACAGCAAGAGCCCGGAGCTCCTGCGCTCGTTCCTGAAGAACCTCGGCGACTGCGTCGTCGTGGTCGACGACGACGAGATCATCAAGGTGCACGTGCACACGAACGTGCCCGGCGAGGTGCTGACCGAGGCGCTGACCTACGGCCCGCTCCAGACCGTGAAGATCGAAAACATGCGCAACCAGCACACTGCGCTCTCCGGCAAGGAGACCGAGGCCGAAGCTGCCGCTAAGGCGGAGGCCGAGCCCGAAGTGGCCCAGCCCGAAAAGCAGTTCGGCGTCGTGGCCGTGTCTGCCGGCGAGGGCATGGCGAATCTCTTCCGCGAGCTGGGTGTGGACCGCGTCGTCACCGGCGGCCAGACCATGAACCCCTCCACGGAGGACATCCTCACCGAGGTCAACAAGACCCCGGCGGAGGTCGTGTTCGTGCTGCCGAACAACAAGAACATCATCATGGCCGCCCAGCAGTGCATCCCGCTGTCGGACAAGAAGGTCATCGTCATCCCGACCAAGACCGTGCCGCAGGGCATCACCGCGATGCTCTCGTTCGACCCGGCGAGCGCCGAGGACGTCATTGAGGCGGAGATGAGCGCCGCGATCGAGAGCGTGCACACCGCGCAGATCACCTACGCCGCGCGCGACTCCGACTTTGACGGCCACAACATCCGCAAGGGCGAGTATCTGGCGCTGATGGACGGTGCGCTGCTCGGCAGCGACGCCGACCTCGACAAGGTGCTGACCAAGATTGCGGACGCCGCCAACGATCTCGACCCCGAGATTGTCTCCATCTACTACGGCGAGGACGTGCAGGGCGACGCTGCCCAGCACGCGGCCGACCTGCTCGGCGAGCGCCTGCCGATGGCGGACGTGAACGTCGTCAACGGCGGCCAGCCGGTGTATTACTACATGATCTCGTTTGAATAAAACGTGCGCCATCATACAGCAAAGCGCCCGGACGAAATGTCCGGGCGCTTTGCCGTATTTCCGCTTTTCTGCGGCAGCGCGCCCCGGCCTCAGCCGGGGCGCGCCGTTGTTTTTTTATTGTTCCTGCGCGCGGATGAGATTCTTGTAGAAATCGACCGCGCCGGGCAGGCAGCTGTATTCGATGTTCTCGTTGATGCCGTGCATGCCCTTCATCTGCTCCGGGCCGTAGATCACGGGGGCGAAGCGCACGCAGCTGTCGCAGATCTCCTGATAGAAGTGCGCGTCCGTCGCGCCGGTCATGACATAGGGGCTGACAGGCAGGCCGGGGAACGTCTCGCCGATGACCCGCTCCACCTGACGGAACGCCTCGCCGTGGATGTCCACGGGCTCGGAGTAGTCGTTCGTGTGCACGACCTCCATCTCCAGGCCGTGCTTCTCGGCGAGACGGCGGATGATGGCCAGACTCTCCTGCTCGCCCTGATGCGGGATGAAGCGCATGTTCGCGCCCAGCGTCGCCTCCTGCGGCAGAACGTTGTACGCATCCGAACCGGACTGCATCGTGAACGCGATCGTCGTGCGCAGCATCGCGCCCGCCTGCGCCGACACGCGCGGCAGCACGACCTTCATCAGCGGGGCAAACAGCCAGAGATTGCCCATTACGAGCCGCAGGCCAAACGGCGCATACGGTGCCAGGCGCGTGAACATGGCCGTGACCTCGGGCAGGAACTTCTTGCGGAACGGCGCGTGCTTTTCCACATCCGTCACGAACGCGGACAGGCGCGCAATGGGGGTGTTCGCCGTCGGGGCGCTGGCGTGGCCGCCGGTGCTGCGGGCGGTGAATTTCACGTCCGCCTTGCCCTTTTCAAACACGCCGACCATGGCGAAGTTGCCGGGGATGCCGCCGATCGGCTCGGTGATGATGCCGCCGCCCTCGTCGCAGACAAGAAACGGCCGCACGCCGCGGCGCTTGAGCTCGGCAACGAGCTTCGGCGCGCCGTCGCCCGCCCACTCTTCCGTGCACGACGAGGCGATATAGACATCGTTGGCCGGCTCGTATCCGGCGGCGAGCAGTTCCTCGACCGCCTGGAAAAACGCCATGACCGAGCACTTGGTGTCCGACGCGCCGCGGCCCCAGACCTTGCCGTCGGCAATGTCGCCGGAAAACGGCGCGTGCTCCCACGTGCCCTCGGCGGGCACGACGTCCTGATGGCTCATGAGCACGATCGGACGGTCGTGCGCGCGGCCCGGCCAGTAATAGAGCAGGTTGCCGTCAATGTCCGTGCGCTCCAGCTTTTCATGCACGAGCGGGAAGAGCCCGGCGAGCAGCGCGTGGAAGCGCTCGAACTTTTCCGGCTCGCGGACGTTGGCGTAGGATGTGGTGTCGCACCGGATCATGGCCGAGAGCTTCTCGGCGTAGGCCATGGCGCGGTCGGGATCCGGCTGCGGCTGATAAGCGGACGTTTTGCGCGGTGTGAGCGCAGCGTGCGCCACGGCCGCCCCCAACGGGGCCAGCGGCGCGAGCGCGAGATAACCGGGACGGAATTTCATTTGACATCTGCCTCCTTTTTCTGCTTGCGGTACATGCTGTAGGCAATGCCGATGGCCAATGCGCCGCTCGGAATGATCATGAAGCTCGTGGAGCCCGTCAGCGACGGGACGAGCATGAACAGCAGGCTCATCACGACCAGCGGAGCGACGGCGACCTGCACGTTCTTGCGGAAGTACTGATACGCCATCGCGCCGAAGAGCGCCGGGACGACGTTGGCAAACGCCGGCTGGAGCACGGGGCTCTGCAGCACGGGCTGCAGCGGCACGAGCAGCGCCACGCCGAGCGCGAGCACGACGATGGTCACGAGCGAGGATGTTGCGATCGAGAGCGTCGAGATGATCTCATTTTCGGCCGTGCCGGTCTTCGTGCCGACGATATCGCGTGCGTTGACGGCACACGGGATCTTCATATTGATGAGGTTGCCGGTGATGAAGGCGAGGTAGCCGCCGCCGGCGCCGAGCATGGGCGTGTAGATGAGAAACTCCGCCACGCTGCTGACCGTCCCCCCGAGGCCGACGGACAAAAAGCCCTTGGCCACGGCGCCCATATCGGGCATGGCGCCGAGGAACGTGCCGATGAGAAACGGCGCGCCGACGAGCAGCACGAGCGTGATCGCGCTCACGATGCGGCCGAGGACGTGCGTCCGGCGGTTGAACTGTTCGAGATATGCTTTGCGTTCGGTTTCGTTCATGATGTTCCCTCCTCACAGCCGCACGAGCACGGCCGCCGCCATGCCGATGAGCATACTGCCGGCGATGGAGAAGCTCTCCAGCCAGGCCATGTTCTTTTTCTCCGCCAGATACACAAACAGTGCCATCACCGCAGCCGACACGGCCACGACGATCAGCGGTGTCCAGTCGCCGGTGCAGGTGAACAGTCCCTCGCCGGACACGAACGCGCCGATGTAGCTGCCGATGTACGCGCATACAAGGCCGATGAACATGGCCGTCATGGCACTGTCGCCAAAGCCGACGCCGGAGGCGGACCTGGCCCCGTCGTTGCCGAGGCGCTTGAGGTAGCGCTTATTGAAAAAGATCGACAGGATCATGCCCCACATGATGCACACGCTCATGAGCAGGGCGATCGTCGTGAAGCCCTGCGGCGTCATCTCGGCGGCGGACAGGGCGTGCATGCCGACCTGCTCGGCCGCAGCCTGCGCGACCTGCGTCTCATAATGCAGCGCGCCGATGACGGACAGGCGCAGCCACGGCCACGGCGTGCCGAGGCTGCCGGACAGGGCAATGACGCCGAGCAGGATGCCCACGCTCGGCAAGACCGAGAACGTGGCGCTCGACGTGATGGCGCGCTTCATGCGCGCGGGGTCGATGCCGATGGCAAGACCCGCGCGGTAAGAGCGCACGAGGAAAATGACGCACACCACCGCAACGAACGCGATGATGCCGCCGCAGATCGCGTACATGGGTACGCTGTTGAGCTGGGCCAGGATGTTGTTCATAGACGTTTCTCCTCTCCGGCGATGCCGGTCTCTATATGGAAAGGCCCGCATGGCAGCGCCATGCGGGCCTTTCACAGCTTATTGCGCGCCGCCGACCGGCCCGGACACGGCCGGGCGGATGTTGGATGCGGTCAGGTAGGACTGAAACAGCAGAATGCCCGCGATGGCCGCCAGCATGAGCTGCTGCCCGCCGGCGCGGTCATCCGGCAGCGCCGTGATGCACAGGAAGGCCGCGAACTGGCTCCAGAAAATGCTCTTGATCGCCTTCGGGCGGCCGTAGGCGAAGCCGGCAAACTCATAAGACGCGATGAGCGCGGCGCACAGCGCCAGGATCTCGACCGCGTAGGCAGAGACGGTGGGGTTGATGATATTGACCTTGTAGCTCACGATCAGCCAGAACGCGAGCAGCACGATCGGCATGGACGCGCACACGACCGCGCCGGACGCCGCCTCGGCATCGCCGGGGGCGAGCATCTGACGCGCGAACGCCGCGCCGGCCGCGATCGCCAGCACGGCCAGGACCCGCTGCAGCCCCGGCGACGCGAGCGTGCCGCTGCCAAGCAGCAGCCACAGGCCGCCGACTGCCAGCAATGCGCCGAGCACGATGCCGCCGATGGCGCGCACACGCGGCGACGCGGCAAGCGCAGCCGGAAGCGAATCCGGAAAATACGTATGCGGCTGGTTTTTCATCCGAAAGCACACCACGGCCAGCACGACCGCTGCGATGACGATCATCAGCGCGACGGCGTACGGCCAGATGCTGCCGCGCACGGCAAGGCCGGTGTTGGCCTCAAAACAGACCTGATCCTGCAGCCAGCGGAAAAAGGTCCCGAACGCTGCCAGCACAGCCGTGCAGCAGCAGATTACCCAAGCATTTTTGCGCATAACAAACTACCTGTCCCAATACATATTGAATAGACTTATTTTATACTGATTTGTCCCCTGCGTCAAGGCGCAAAACGCCCCCGCAGGGCAGAAAGGAGGCGGCGCGCGTGCGCAAAGTTTTCCTGCTGTCGTTGCTGCTCGTGGTGCTCTCGCTCGTGATCCCGTGGCTCATGGTCACGCTCGGCCCGGCCCAAGAGCCGGCGGTGCAGCCCATCCCGTCCATAACGGCGTCGGCCGCCGTCGCGCCCGACAGCGAGACGGCCATCACGGCGCTCAGCGGCGGCGCGCTCGTCGAGACGACGATGGCCGAATGGCTGCCCGGCGTCGTGGCCGCCGAGATGCCCGCGTCCTTCGCGCCCGAGGCGCTGCGGGCGCAGGCGGTCGCCGCGCGCACGTATATCCTCCAGCGCATGCGCGGCGGGGCAGCCAACCACCCGGAGGCCGGAGTCTGCGACCAGTACACCTGCTGCTGCGCGCACAAGGACGACGCCGCGCTGCGCGAGCAATGGGGCGCGGACTATGCGCGCAACATGGCGCGCATCCGCCAGGCCGTGACCGACACGGACGGGCAGTACCTCACCTACGGCGGGCAGCTCATCCGCGCGGTGTTCCACGCCTCGTCCGCCGGGGCGACTGAGAGCAGTGCCGCGCTCTGGAGCGGCGATGCGCCGTATCTCGTGAGCGTGTCCTCACCCGAGACGGCGCAGGACGTGCCGAACTACGTCTCTACGGCCGAGATCGCGGCCGACGCCGTGCGCGCGGCCGTGCTCGACAGCTACCCGGACTGTGTGCTCGGCGACGATCCGGGCACATGGTTCGGCACGCCGGAGCTCGATGACAGCGGCCGCGTGGCGCGCATCCCCGTCGGCTCCGAAACGCTCACGGGCGCGCAGGCGCGTGCACTCTTTTCCCTGCGCTCGGCAGCGTTTTCCGTTGCCTACAGCGGCGGGATGTTCACCTTCACCGTCACGGGCAGCGGCCACGGCGTCGGCATGAGCCAGTACGGCGCGAACGTCATGGCCATCCGCGGCAGCGGCTATGCCGACATTCTCGCGCACTACTACCCCGGAACGACGCTCATCCGCGCGGAGGGGTAGATGAAGAAAAGAGACGTTCTCAGAACGTCTCTTTTCTTCGTTGATCGTGCAATTTACTGCATCGTTTCGTCCGCATAGGTGTTCTCGTCCACATAGTAGACCATCACGGACGCGGTGGCGAGCAGCTCGCCCGCATCATTGAACACCTCCGCCGTCACAAGGCCGGTCGTGCGGCCCTCCTTGACGACACGGCCGTGCGCCACGAGCTTGGATGTGTCCTTGCCCGGACGCAGAAACTGGATGCTGCTGTCGAGCGTCACAGTGATGCGCCCGCTGGTACGCGCGGCAACGCCGGTCGCCACATCGCACATACTGAAGATCAGCCCGCCGTGTGCCATGCCGAGCGGGTTCATGGCGTCCTGCGTCATCTCGACTTCGACGACGCTCGTGCCTTCGCCGACCTCGGTGACAACGATGTGGTTGTGTGAATTAAAGCCGTGAAATTGATTGTAACGAAACGGGTCGAGATAAATTGCCTTGTTTTCCTCTTGGGTATTCTGTGCCATGTTGGGGTATGCCTCCGTCCAGATTGCTATTCAGGACGTTATCGTACCATGTTCGCGCGTTTTCGTCAAAATAATTTTTCCATCGTGCACCTCCGCCGTCACGACATCGCCCTGTTGGAGCGTGCCGTCGAGCAGCATGCCCGCCGCCTGATCGGCGATCGTGCTCTGGATGGCCCGGCGCAGCGGCCGCGCGCCGTACACAGGGTCATACCCCGTGGCCGAGAGCGCATCGCGCGCCGCATCAGGCACCTGCAGCTCCACGCCTGCGCGCTCCATGCGCGTGT
>ENA-USUE01001427-USUE01001427.1-human-gut-metagenome-genome-assembly--contig:-NODE-1427-length-10338-cov-17.138193_pt1 | contig 10338 bp, 8 predicted proteins | sample MGYA00250060_ERZ773396 | MGnify/ENA primary metagenome ERZ773396 (study PRJEB29103, sample SAMN06111989) | human gut metagenome | biome: human gut; feature: ankylosing spondylitis patient; material...
CTCTTTGCTCCTTATGAAAGAAATTGTACTTGACATATGCTTCTATTCCGTTTTCTTCCATAAAACTATAGTTCTCCCACCAGTAGGTAACGAATGATTGGTTGTAAGCATTCGTTACCTATATTGTTATTTTTTTCCATTCGACGTCATTCTTACCACGAATATATATAGATTTTGTATCCCATGATAAAGCTAATTGAGCAACATCTCCACTATCATTACCAAAAACTAAACATTTGCCAGATCCGCCAAATGGGCTATTTTGAGCACCGGATGAAATCATATATACTCCATTTAATGAAGCTGAATTAAGATCGGAAGAGAAGCCTCTGTATCTTAACCAGGATTCGTTAATATTCAGCAGTTCTCCCACAATTGTGATGAACGGCAAGCCTACGACTATGACAGCAGATCAGCTGGAAACATTGCTGCGCAATACACCGGTAGACCGTGTAGAGAAAGCAGAAGTCATATACAGTGCCCCTCCTGAACTCCATGTGCGTGGAGCTGTCATCAATGTGGTGATGAAACGCTCAAATGACTATTCATTTCAGGGAGAGTTGAGCACATACTATCAGAACAGATATTTCAGTAGTGGCGGTGCGAATGGTAATTTCCGATTATCTACGCCTAAAGTAACTCTGGATGTAATGTATGGGGCCGACAATGCCAAAATAATGGAATATACGGACTTGTTCTCCAGACATACATTAGGCGATAAGGTTTATGAAATAACTCAAAATGAGAAACTAAGTACCAAAAGCTGGATGCATAATGTAAGAACGGCTCTGGAATACAATATCAATGAAAAGAATCGTCTGAATATTGCTTATACCGGAAGTTTTACTCCCGACAGAAACGGTCGTAGTATAGCAGACGGAAGTTTTCAGCAATCCACTCTCGATAAATTTACAGAAAATAAGATGCATAACATAGCTGTACAATACAGTTCCGGTTTCGGACTCGAATTAGGCGGTGATTATACCCGATTCACTTCTGATAATAAGCAGACAATGTTAACACAGCTTACAGATAATAGTGAAAACGCATATACCCTGACCGGCGGCCAGCGTATTGACCGTTACTCTGTTTATGCAGACCAGAAACATAGTCTGCCCAATAATTGGGGTATAGGTTACGGTGTTTCCTATCTCTATACAAAAAACTACGATTTTCAGACTTATAATAATGTGACAGGTAATATAAAACCTGAAAATACTGATGCTAAACTGGAAGAGCAGACAACTAATTTTTATTTCTCGCTGAGCAAGAATTGGGCAACCGGGACTTCGTTCACTGTTTCGGCTACTGGAGAATATTATACTATTGGCAATTATCACAAATGGGCGGTCTATCCGCAAGCCTCGTTGACATATCTGAAAAGTCCGCAACATATTTTCCAGCTATCCCTGTCAACAGACAAGACATATCCTGGTTACTGGGATATGCAGTCTTCAGTCACCTATCTGAATGGATATTCTGAAATTCAGGGAACACCTGGTTTAAGACCTATGACGAACTATAATCTGAATGGAAACTATATATTGAAACAGAAGTATATCGTTGGCCTGTTCTATAAACATACATCCGATTACTTTGCTCAGTCTCCTTATCAGGCAACCGACCGGTTGGCATTGATATACAAGAACACTAACTGGAACTATATGCGTATGATAGGAGCCAATATCATTGTACCGTTCAGTATGGGGAACTGGTATGATGCAAGGCTTACACTTGTAGGAATGCAGGCACGACAGAAATGTGACCAGTTCTTTGACATACCTTTTGATCGTAAGAAATGGATATTTGTCGGAACACTTGATAATACTTTCAAGGTTGGAAAGAACTTTTCGTTTGAGCTGACAGGGAACGTACAAACACCTTTCATTCAGGGAACGTTGGATCTTGCAAGCACATTCAATCTTACAGCCGGAATGAAGTGGAACTTTGCCAAAGACAAATGTACACTTACGGCACGTTGCAGTGACATCTTTAATTCCAGCATGCCGGATATGAAGGTTCGCTTCAAAGGTCAGTATTTGGATATGAACAGTTCTTTCTACACCCGTACAGTATCTCTGAACTTTACATACCGTTTTGGCGGATATAAAAAGCAGGAGGTAAAAGAAGTAGACACTTCACGGTTCGGGCATTAAAAAATAATCGACTTACTACATTAAAGACTTGTTATAGTCAAATATTAGGAACTAATTGATTAGTTAAAGATGCTGAATATTTTCAGTATCCAAAGGTTAAGAGTAGGTTTATTATCTATTTGTGTAGTTTAAGCTCGGCTTGAAGTCAAACAATAGGAAAAATAATTAACATGAATGCTGGAAAGATAATACGCTTCTAGCTACAATTTTTGAATAAGATTATTGTGTAAATTTAGCCAATGAGAACAACGGTTTTAGGTATAATAGGCAGTTTCATCATAATGCCTGTCTATGGTCAGCATTTTGTTAAAGGGAAAATCATAGATTCAGAAAATGCAGTAATGCCGATGGTAAATGTGGCATTTCTGAATCAGTCAGACAGTACGCTTGTAACAGGTGCGGTATCAGATTCTTGCGGTGTATATAGTGCATCACTCGATGGTGGCAGCTATATTATCCGCTATTCCTATCTGGGCTATGAGACGCTGTATAAGAATATACTTGTTAATGCGGACATTACCCTGCCGATAGCTCGGATGGAGCTCTCACAAACTGAACTCGAAGGAGTGGAGATTACAGCGTACAGGAAACCTTTCAAACTGAACCGGGATGGAATTACTGCTGATGTGCCGAACACTATTCTTGCCAAACAAACCACTCTGAATGATCTGCTTTGTAAGATACCAGGTATACAGCAGCGGGGTGACGCCATTGAAGTGATAGGAAAAGGTATACCTACGTATTATATCAATGGCAGGGAGGTTACAGATCAAACAGAACTGAATAATCTGGCTATTGACCAGATTCAGTCTGTCAGACTGATGACGAATCCTGACACACGTTATCATTCGGAGCAGCGTGCGGTAATTGAAATCAAGACCAAACGTCTGGGAGAAGGACTTGCCTTTAATGTCAGCGGTAATCTGTTGCAGGGAAATCATTTCAGCCAGAATTACCGGATGAATGGAAGCTACAACTATAAAAACTGGGATTTCTTTTTTTCTTACAATTATGATCGTGGAAAGAAGGATTCGGATCTTGATATTTATCAGCAGACTCAAAGTGATACTATCTGGAATCTTACTAATTTGAGTCAAAAGCAGATTTTTAACGAAAGCCATGCTTATACGGGTGGTGTTTCTTATCATTTTTCACCAGAATCGGAGGTTGGATTGAAATATGAAGGCAAATACAGCGAAGGCAATACATCCTCAAATGAAACTCTTTCCATGATACCGGACAAGGGTGTTTCTACTTTCATTAAGAATCTCAGTGATGTGTCCGACAACTCCGTCAGCAACCATTTTAATTTGTATTATATAAACGATTGGAAGAATGGCTGGAAAATGAACGTATTCGGTGATTATCTTCACAAGACTGATCGTAGCCGGGGGAATATTCGTGAATGGGAAAGCGACGATGCAGAAACATCTATGGACTATCACCGTAAAGCAGACTGGGATTTGTTTGCTGCCAAATTCAGCTTGTCGTATGAAACCGAGAAAGCGGGAACTTTCAGCTTGGGATATGATTTTAGTCATACAAGCGGAACAGACTATATAGAATATATCCGTGCGTTGAATAATGGCCGTACTCGTAATACAGAGCTGAAGAATTCTCTCTACCTGTCATACGATTATGCATGGAATAATCTGTCGCTGGGAGCAGGCTTGCGTTACGAACACATACGAAGTGATCTGAGAGAAACCAATGATAGCAAAAGTCAGAACCAGACATATCACAATTTTCTGCCTTCTGTTTCGTTAAGTTATAATACGGAGAGTCTGCAACAGTCTCTTACTTACTCCATTCATACGGAGCGTCCTCCTTTTGGTGTAATGAATGATAATGCCGTGTATACAGACCGGTTTACCTATCAGAAAGGAAATCTTTACCTGAAACAGGCTCTGACTCATGACTTGAACTATATGCTGTTTTATAAGTTCCTGTTCTTTAACCTGAATTATACCTGTACGCACAATCCGCTGGTAACAGCATTTTACAGTATGCCGGGAAATTCGGCGGTTACGGTCAGCTACATGGATAATTTTGATAAACTGCATAATCTGACGGGTATGATAAACCTGCAATATCCGGTGAAGTGGTGGATACCTTCACTCACGCTTACCTGTATGAAAACATTCTTCAATTATCCTGGACCGGATGGAAGTATGCTGAAATCAGGTCGTCCTTTGATGATACTGAATTTCAACAATAGCTTCACTCTTCCTTCCGGATTCTTGTTATCTGCCGATTTTAATTATGGTTCCAGAGGTTATTATCAGCTGTACGAATCGAAGAGTTACACGTCTCTGAATCTGAGTCTGAAAAAATCATTCCTGGATGACAGGCTTCAGCTTTCGCTCGATGGGTATGACCTTTTCAATAAGAACAAAATACGCAGTGCAGCCCGTTTGAATGATATTATCATGAACAGTATCGGAAAGGAAGACACGCGGAAGGTTGGCTTTACTGTTACATACCGCTTCCGGACAGAACGTACAATGAATAACCGCAGTGCGGCTGAAAATGAAATGTCACGATTGAACATGAGTGAATAAAAAACGCAGAATGAACTGCATCCGGCGATATATGGTATTAAAATTCCTTTTGCTGATAATAATGCCTGTTATGGGACAGCAGAAGGAAGATAAGGAAATTAAGCTGAATGAGGAAGCTGTAAAACTCATTCAGTTTGATTTCCTTCCGGGCGGCATGGATTATAATAAACCTCAGGAAGCTCCGCTTGAAAAGAAATGGATGGAGTTTAAGAATCCTTTTGACGAAGGAATACCTCGAAATCTGACGGATACTTTTATGGTAAAGAAGCCGAAGAAATATATCCGTATGTGTCCTTATTCTATTTGGACTAAACGAGGAGAAGATCCTGTTTATGATGTGACAATGGAAGGTCGTCCTCCTGAACTCATCATGAAAGAAGGACCAGATTTCAGTAAAAGGCTTCAGACAGACTACGGACGCACTCTTAAACCATCAGCGGGTAGAACGTATGATATGCTGAATAATTCAACTACCATTGAAGTGGGAAAAATTTTCAAGAAATATATTAAACCTATTTTCAAAAAGGATAAAAAGTAGAGCCTCAAATAATGGGATATGTATTCTAATGAGTTTTGAGATAAATGTCAGTCTATTTGATATATTGCTTTTCGGGTATTAAAATAGATTAAGATCTGGCTGTTATATGAATTATTTCATCTATATTTGAATTCATAACTCAAACTATGAAGAATATGAAGTGGAGAAACATCATGCTATTATCACTTCTTTGTTTGTCTTGTGCAGGACTTTATGCTCAGGAAAACATGAAAGTAAATAGTATTAAGCAAGAAAAAGACAGTCTGAAAATATTGTCTGAGGGTGTTGTCGTTTTTCCACAACCGGGTGGATATGCTACCGATTTCAAGGAAAACACACTGAGTAATCCGGTAACTGAGATACCGGACGGACAGAAAATAGAGATTAAATTGCGCAAGCCTTTCTATATACCTCCTTATTATACAAATCCTTCTCCTAGATTTTATGGAGATTATGCGACGGGTGGACAAATCCTTCCTAATTTTTATGGCAGTGGCATGCAGGAAACATTGCCTGGTCTGGGAAGAGTAAATCAGGCCTCATTCTTTTATCGTTATGACCTGAATGATTATTTTTCTATTCAGGCGGGAGTGGATGCTGTAAAGTATAATTTTCCGAATAGTGTAGGACAGTCTTTGGGAGTTTCCGGTATCGTAACATACCGTCCTGCTGACAGACTGCATATAAATGTTTTCGGCTCATATTCTCCGGATAACCGTTATGGTTTTAACAGGAGCGCATTCGGAGCTACTGTGGGCTATGATTTTACCGACCGGTTTGGAATGGAGGTAGGAGCACAGAGATATTACGATCCCCAACGGGGATGGCAGACTGTTCCGATTGTTACACCTTACTATAAATTCAATAAATTCGATTTAGGCATCGATGTTGGTGGAATTCTCTATGAAGTATTAAGAAGTGTCATGATTGACAAGCGGGGCGGATCACCGGTTATCATGCCTCCCGGGAGATAAGTTTGCAGGCTGTATGTAAGGTTGGAAATATTCATGTAGAGATAAAAAATGAAAAATATACAGAAAATATTGTGGTTGGGCTTATTGGTATCTGCCGTCGGATGCAATAGCGGAGTCTTTATAGACGATTATTTGCCTGAAGTTCCGGTGGTGCAGTTGTCGGAAACAGATTCTGTTGCCAGAATAAATTTTAAGTCGGATAACTGGGATATCCTGAATATATATGGAGCCTCTGAAAATGTGTGGGGAGTAGTTTGTGACCTTGAGGGAAAACCTGATGGAAGAAACCTGCCTTTGGAGAATGGAGCCAATGCCGTTATAAAGTTGGGTTATGAATATTGCAACTTCAGGGTAGAGAAGAGGAATGGCAGAGAACTTTGTATTTATGCGGGAGAAAACATGAACAGGTCGGCTCTTGACGTTGAAATAATTGTCGGCAATGAATATGAGATGAAATCTATTCCAGTGTCGTTGGCCCAAACCTCAAAATACGAAGTAGACAGTATTGTATATGATTGGAAAAGCTTGTTATATTCTGACAATACGCTGGAACCTGACTATTCGCTGGTAGTGAATAACAGCAAATCCGATCAGCCGACAAGCTGGCACTTCACTCCGTTGGAAACATCTTTTTCGCGTGAAGTTTCTTTTAGAAATAAAGATGGAGTAAATGAAGAGGAACTGTATAAACGCTTTTTGGGTACTCCTTTGCCATTGGTAGTCATACCCGATTTCGTAGATAAACAACCGGTTCTGGGAAGTACAAAGGCAGAGGTCGGAGTCAATTCTCAGGAAATTAAAACTTCCATCGAATCCGATCTGGCAGGTAAGGAATATGTCATTCCTCCCGGTGAAAAATGGAAAATTTCAGTCTATTATATGATTGAGCAATATTGGATAGATTATAAGCTGTACATTTCCATTCCTTCTACAGGAAGAAAGCGGACTTTTGAAGGGAAACTTTATAGTAAGGGGCTGTACGACTTTTGTATAATTCCTGAAAAAATAGAATGAGATGAGTGGAAAAACTAGCAGACTTATACTTCTGTGTCTGTTTCTGTGCCTGTCTGTTTGTGCGGTGGCAGGCGAAAAAGATAGTACAGACAGAAAGATGATTCATATGGTAGGAGTTGATTTTCGTCCTGCCTATACATTTCCTACAAACGGATTCTTTAAAGGCGTGAATGCAGCTCAGACTCCGGTCAGAAAGACCTTTTCCGGACATGTGAAGTATGGATTCAAGTTTTCGCCCGACACTTATTGGGGGAAAATATACCCGCATGCCATACAGGGAATCGGAGTGGGGTATAATACTTTCTTCAATTCTAAAGAAATAGGAAATCCTCTGGCTGTTTATGCATTCCAGACTTCTCGGATAATGAGTATAACCCCTCGTTTGTCTTTCGACTATGAGTGGAATTTTGGAGCGTCTTTCGGATGGAAGAAATATGATGAGGAAACGAATCCTATGAACAATGTAGTTGGTTCGAAAATAAATGCGTATATCAACTTTGGTCTGCTGCTTAACTGGCAGATTGATGCCCGTACGAATCTGCGGGCAGGAGTAGGTGTGACACATTACTCAAACGGCAATACGGGATATCCCAATTCCGGAGTCAATACGATAGGCGGAAGTATCGGATTGATACGTTATTTCGGCAGTAAGGAGAAACTTGAGTTGCATGACAAGGCTTATACTTCCTGCCGGAACAGGAAAATGTTTGATCCGTATATAAGTTATGACCTTATTGTGTACGGTGCGCTTAAGAAAAAGGGAGTATTCCCTACAGAAAGTTCTGCGGTGCTTGTTCCCGGTTCTTTTGCTGTTGGCGGATTGAATTTTAATCCGATGTATAATTTCAGTCATTACTTTCGTGCCGGTCTGTCGCTGGATGCGCAGTACGATGAGAGTGCTAACATAGCCGACCACATTGCCAATACGATAAGTGGTCCTGATGCAGAGAATATTCGCTTTCATCGTCCTCCTTTCAAAGAACAGTTTGCAGTGGGTGTTTCCCTCCGTGCTGAGATTGTAATGCCTGTCTTTTCCATTAATTTAGGTGTAGGGCGGAACGTCGTCTGCAAAGGAGCAGATACGGATTCGTTTTATCAGGTAGTAGCCTTGAAAACGGATATTACCAGAAATCTGTTTCTGCACGTAGGATACCAACTCTATAAATTTAAAGATCCTAATAACCTGATGCTGGGACTGGGGTTCAGATTTAATGCGAAAAGATAATCGACTTAGATATAATTGCAACTGATTTAAATCTCTATTATACTATGAAAAAACTGTTTTTGCCGATAGGTGCTTTGGCTTTGTATTCATCGGCTGTTGCACAGCAGCAGTCCGATCGTCCGAATGTACTGCTTATTTATGCTGACGATATAGGTTATGGTGACTTGAGCTGTAACGGTACTTCAGCAGTGCGTACACCCAATGTTGAAAAACTGGCCTCTGAAGGAATCCGTTTTACAAATGCCCATTGTGCTGCGGCTACAAGTACTCCTTCGCGCTATGCCATGCTTACGGGAGAATATGCCTGGCGTAGAAAGGGAACCGGAATTGCAGCCGGCAATGCTGCCATGATCATTACTCCCGAGCGTTATACCATGGCCGACATGTTTAAGGAAGCCGGCTACCAGACTGGAGTGGTAGGAAAATGGCATCTCGGGCTGGGAAATGAAACAGGAAAGCAAGATTGGAATGGAGTGGTAAAACCTAATCCGGCTGATATCGGTTTTGATTATTCTTATATTATGGCTGCTACGGCAGACCGTACTCCTTGTATCTTTATGGAAAATGGTAGGGGAGTAGGGCTCGATCCTGATGATCCTGTATATGTAAGCTATACCGAGAATTTCCCCGGTGAACCTACAGGAAAAGATAATCCGGAGCTTTTACGTATGCATCCGTCACACGGACACGATCAGTCTATCGTGAATGGTATTTCTCGTATCGGATACATGAAAGGTGGAAAGAGTGCTTTATGGCGAGATGAAGACATAGCTGATAGCATAACAACTCATGCTATCCGGTTTATAGAAAACAGCAAAAAGACGGGAGAACCTTTCTTCCTCTATTTGGCAACCAATGATATTCATGTACCTCGTGTACCTCATGAACGTTTTGCTGGAAAGAGTGGATTAGGACCTCGTGGAGATGCTTTGTTGTCTTTCGACTGGACTGTAGGACAAGTGATGGAAACATTGAAAAAACTGAATCTGGATGATAATACTATTATAATTCTGTCCAGTGACAACGGTGCTGTTATTGATGACGGATATAAAGATCAGGCAGTAGAGCTGCTGGGAAATCATAAGGCTACCGGGGTATACAGAGGTGGTAAGTATAGCAGTTATGAGGGAGGTACAAGAGTACCTTGCGTTATTCGCTGGAAGGGAAAGATTCCTGCTGGAGTATCAGACAATCTGGTAAGTCAGATCGACTGGCTTGCATCGTTTGCTTCGATGTGTGGAGTAAATTTACCGGAAGGTAGTGCGCCCGATAGTGAAAATCATCTGGATTCATGGCTTAAGGCTGATGTGAAAGGCCGCTCTTGGGCTGTGGAACAGAACTTGCATAACAATTTATCGATAACGGATGGTGTGTGGAAGTATATTCCTGCGGCAAACGGTCCTGCTGTCAATAAGCAGACCAATACAGAATTGGGGAATAACCCAAAGGCTGATCAGCTATATAATTTGTTATCCGATCCGGGAGAGCATTCTAATGTAGCAGAAGAAAATAAGGAGCTTGTTCAGAAAATGCGTGATGAGCTTATACGCATTGTAGAAAGCGGGTTGCATATTCAGCCGGGGTATTTCATTTCTAAATAAGTAAGTTCTCTTGTTTCCTACATTTCGCATTACTCCTTCCACAGAAGGCAGTGCGATGAGTTTGCCGTTTCCGGTGGTGTGGTCGATGGTGACGATGTGGTTGTATTTTTATTCTCTATATCTCACTTAATGTGTCCGCTTATGGCAAGATGTTTCAAGCCAGTACGGTTTACTGGTGAGAGAATCGTTTACCCCAAATCGGTCATTAGAATATCAGTTTCATGATTTCTAATGACCTCCATTAGAAATGTCTGATTGTATTTTGTTGT
>ENA-USUE01001431-USUE01001431.1-human-gut-metagenome-genome-assembly--contig:-NODE-1431-length-10330-cov-5.020092_pt1 | contig 10330 bp, 9 predicted proteins | sample MGYA00250060_ERZ773396 | MGnify/ENA primary metagenome ERZ773396 (study PRJEB29103, sample SAMN06111989) | human gut metagenome | biome: human gut; feature: ankylosing spondylitis patient; material...
CATAACCCTTATAAAATAGGGATAAAAACGATCTAGAGGCTGGGTTTATACCAATAAGGTATGTTCTTATAAAGAATATTTTTAATAACGAAAAAATACTATTGCAGAAGTCCCATCCAGAAGGGAATCGTGGCAAGGGCCGCAATTGTCTGAACTGTCGTCAAATCCGCTACTGCCGGACCATTTCCTCCCATTCGGACCGCTAGGATATAACAGGAATTTGCAGTCGGCAGCGCTGTGAACGAAAGGAGTGCTCCCATCTCGACCGGAGTCAGATGAAAGTACAGACCAACGGCGAATGAAACAGCAGGAACCGCAATCAGGCGTTCAACCGTAGCGAGAGAAATCAGCTTTCCATACTTTCTGAAATCCTCAAGCCTGAGTCCTGAACCAATCGCCATCAGAGCGAGTGCTAGAGAGGCGGATCCCAGACTCTTGAATACCGAAGTAACAAGCGCGGGCATCTGAAGCCCGGTCACATTGAAGAACAGCCCGGCAAGGGTCGCAATAATGAGGGGATTCGTAAAGATCGACTTCAGTATTCCCTTGATCCCGGATCCTTCAGACTGAGACGCTGCCGCGAGATCTGCTACGGCTACCGCATTGGAAATCGGCACCCAAACGCCTACCAGCAGAGCAAAAAGCGCCATTCCGGTGTTTCCATAAAGCGCCAGAACCACCGCGAAGCCAATATAGGAGTTGAACCGGTAACCGCACTGACGGATGCTGGCGTCGGTCAGCCGATCGGCCGGAGCGAGTTTTGACACAATCCAGGCGAGCACCATGCCGGCCGCCATTGATCCCACACCGCAGGCAAGATAGAGACTCGTCTGAGACACTGTCAGCTCTGCCCGGGCGACACTGTTAAAGAGCAGCGGAGGAAAAAGAACGTAGTAGACGAGTTTTTCCACTCCTTCCCAAAGCGACCGGGGAAACATCCGCAGTCTCGAGAGCAGAAAACCGAGAGCAATAAGAATGAAGGGCTGAATAATGACTGAGAAGAAATGCATGGTTCGAAGCCCCCTGCCCCTTAAGCAAATATACCTAATCGGTTAATTCTTAAGTATAGGTCAGTCTGATCAGCAGAATCGAGATCAGAAGCGTTCTCTTCAGTGACAAAAATCCCCGGGACTTGCCCGGGGATTCTCTGGTTTCCAATAAATGATCTCTACTGGAAAGATTCGGCTTCGGTTACTCAGCCTGAGCAACTGCCTTCACAGGAGCCGGCTCACGGAGCTTCGCAACACAGTGGTAAACCACAAGCAGCGCAAGCACAATCAGAGCAAAGGCAACGATCAGCTGCAGACCGCCAACCATAAAGACAAACGTGCCATTCGCGATCTGACCGAAAATCCGTACCACAGCCTCAACCAGAGCGGTCATCGTAACGATGAACATGAAGGTCATCGGGACATAAAGCATCCAGCCCTTACGGCCAGTAGCCTTAAGGAACACTGCGAGACCGGTCAGCACAAGAGCGGAAAGGAGCTGGTTCGCTGAGCCGAAGAGCGGCCACACCGACATATAACCCGCCATGCAGAGCGCAAAGCCGCAGACCAGCGTAAGGACCGTGGAGAAGACCACATTCGTGAAGATCTTCTGGATAAAGGTCTTTTCCTTCCCCGGAGCCGGCTGGAAGAGTTCCTGAAGCGACATGCGGCCGATGCGGGCCACGGCATCAACAGACGTCAGGGCGAGAGCGGAAACGCACATTGTCAGAATGCAGGCAGCAATATCAGCCGGAACACCGAAGATGTCCTGGAGGAAACCGGCAACCGAGTGAGAGAACGTCTGGAACGGAGTACCCGCAGGAAGAGCGCCGTTCGTAGCCGCCGCGCAGACCACCACGAGAGACACGATACCAAGCACCACTTCAGCGCACATTGAGCCGTAGCCAACGAGACGCATATCCTTCTCGTTGCTGATCATCTTGGAGGACGTACCGGAGGAAACGAGCGAATGGAATCCGGACACAGCGCCGCAGGCGATCGTCACAAAGAGGATCGGGAAGAGGTCCATGTTCTTAACCGTAAAGCCCGTCACAGCCGGCATATTGAGTGTCGGGTTCTTAATGAATACACCCAGCACGCCGCAGATAATCATGCCGATCAGGAGATAAGCAGACAGGTAGTCACGGGGCTGCTTAAGAAGCCACATCGGCATCACGGAAGCCGCAAAGAGGTAGATGAAGACGATATAGCGCCAGGTATTGGCGTCAGCATAGATCGGGTAAGCGATGCCGGCCCAGACCATCAGCACCATCAGAACAAGACCGACAATGAACTGAACACCGGAATTCGGCTTCACATACTTCATGAAGAGACCGAAGAGAACGGCGCCGACCATGTAGATCATTGAAATCGACGCGGCTGCGGCATTCGGCACCTGAAGATCACCGGTCTTCGAGAAACCGTTGAAAGTTGCCGCGACCATGTCACCGAAGGCCGCAATCACGAGCAGCGTGAAAAGCCAGCAGAAAAGCAGGAAGAGCTGACGGCCGGTACGTCCTACATAATCCTCAATAATGGCACCGATCGACTTGCCGCCGTTCTTGACAGAAGCATAGAGGGAGCCGAAATCCTGAACGGCGCCGAAAAACACGCCGCCGATCAGCATCCAGAGCAGCGCGGGAAGCCAGCCAAACATGGCGGCAATAATCGGTCCCGTGACAGGGCCGGCACCCGTGATGGATGTGAACTGGTGGGCGGCAACCGTCCACTTGGAAGCAGGCGCATAGTCACCGCCCGCATTTTTTACAGCCGGAGTCGGCTGCTTAGGATCAATACCCCATGTCTTCTCAAGCCACTTCGAATAGATGAAGTATCCGAAGCCAAGAGCGACAAAGGCGATCAGCATGACGGTTAAACCGTTCATTTTATTTTCCTTTGAAGCAAGTGCGAAATCTGCAGCCGCCTCCCGGAGGTTGCTTTTGGTCCCAGCGCAGGTGGTCGCTTGGATAAAAAGATGAGTGATTTCTGAATCAGGAGAGGCGGCGGTCTTTTTGGAAGAAGGTTTTTATTCTTTCAATGTTTAAAAATATACACATTCGCACATCGATACTTCTAAGAAAAAGTACTTAATTGATTGCACTGCGGTCAAGTATCACGCCCAAAAAGTCCCTTGAATACCGTGTTTGCGGCAATAAAAAACCCCGAGAGAAGGAAATCTCTCAGGGTGTTCTGTTTATCTCTCAGCTATTTCAGCCAAGAATCATCGAATCGGGAATATCCGCTTCGCCGTTCGAAGCTTTTTCGAAGAGACCAAGAAGATCCTGAACCGTGAGCTTCTTTTTCTCTTCGCCCGCGATATTCACAATCGCGCGGCCGTTATGCATCATGATGAGACGGTTACCGAAACGGAGAGCATCCCGCATGTTATGCGTAATCATCAGAGTCGTCAGACGGCCCTCATGAACGAAACGATCGGTAATCGCAAGCACCTTCTCCGCAGTCTTCGGATCGAGGGCTGCCGTATGTTCATCAAGTAGCAGCAGCTCAGGACGGCGAATCGTCGCCATCAGAAGCGTCACGGCCTGACGCTGACCGCCGGAGAGCAGTCCGACCTTGCTGGTCAGCCGGTCTTCAAGACCGAGGTCCAGCTCAGCAAGCATTTCGCGGAAATGCTCGTACATCTTCGAGCTCTCACTCCACCGGAGTCCGAGTCTCTGGCCGCGGCGCATTGCCATAGCCAGATTCTCCGCAATCTGCATGCCGGCTGCCGTTCCCTTCATCGGATCCTGGAAAACGCGGCCGATGAAACGAGCACGCTTATGCTCAGGCATTTTGGTGACATCGGTGTCTCCGATGATGATGCGTCCAGAGTCAATCGGGAATACACCGGCAATCGAATTCAGAACAGTCGACTTGCCGGCGCCGTTACTGCCGATCACCGTCGCGAAGTCACCATCCTCAAGCGTGAAGCTCACCCCCTGGAGGGCCTTCTTTTCATTCGGGGATCCGGGAAAAAATGTCTTATAAACGTTTTCAAGTTTCAGCATCAGGAAGCCCTCCCGGTGAGACGGGATGCCGCTCTCAGTTTGGACTGAATAAGCGGCAGGGAAAGCGCAATGGCGACAAGAATAGCCGTGAAGAGCTTAAGGTCGTTCGGCGGCATGCCAAGCTCGAGCACAATGGCGATCACGAGTCGATAGACAATCGAGCCGAGAACCACTGAAATCAGACAGTTCTTAAAGCTCCGGGTGCCGAAAAGCACTTCGCCGATAATCACCGAGGCAAGGCCAATCACGATGGTACCGACGCCCATGCCGGCATCAGCAAAGCCATTGCTCTGCCCGACAAGCGCACCGGAAAGAGCCACAAGCCCATTGGAAAGAAGCAGACCAAGGATCACCATGGAATCCGTATTCACGCCCTGAGCGCGGCTCATCTGCGGGTTATAGCCCGTGGCGCGCAGAGCGAGTCCAATCTCAGTTCCGAAGAACCAGTAAACGACGGCGACGACGAGAAGCGCCGCGATCAGACCGACAGCAAGGGTCGTCTGAGCTTCGGTGAGACCCGCGGACGCACCCCATGAATAAATCGTGGTCTGCCCGAGAAGCGAAAGGTTCGCGCGTCCCATCACGCGGAGATTGATCGAGTACAGACCGATCATCGTCAGAATACCGGAGAGGAGTGCGGGAATCTTCAGCTTTGTCGTGAGAAGTCCGGTCACTGCACCAGCGACACACCCGGCAAGAACAGCAAGCACAAAAGCCGTAACCAAGGAATGACCGGAGGTGATGCAGGTAGCCGCAACAGCAGCTCCAAGCGGGAAAGTACCCTCAACCGACAGGTCAGCAATATCGAGCACACGGAACGTGATATAGACGCCGAGCGCAAGCAGTGACCAGAGAAGCCCCTGGGCAATGGTGGGAATTAGTAAATCTAACATCGATCAGGTGCTCCTTTCTGCACAAGAACCTGAGTTACCTAAAAAGAAATCCTGCGCGGCCTCAGAGTATGAAGCCGTGCAGGCTTTGAACAAAAGCAGAGGGCGGAACCCCTGCGGAATTCTTACTGAATGATTTCAGCCTTCGACTTCACGGAGTCCGGAATCTGAATGCCGATTTCCTTGGCGGTCTTCGCGTTCACCATGGCCTTGAACTGCTGCTGATAGCGGATTGCCATGTTTTCAGGCTTCGACTTGCCGTCAAGAATATCCGCGCCCATGTCGCCGGCAATCTTGCCGAGCTCATAGTAGTCAATGCCAATCGTGGCAAGACCGCCGTTCTTCACCATATTGGGTTCACCGCAGATCACCGGAAGCTTCGCCTGGTTGGTGACCTTGATCAGAGTCGGCATGGCGCTCGCAAGAACGTTGTCAGTCGGGATATAGATCGCCTGGACCTTGCCAACAAGGCTGTTCGCGGCCTGCTGAATATCGTTCACATTGGAAACCGTTGCGATCTTCAGGGTCACGCCCATCTTCTGAGCCACGGTCTTCAGAGCGTTGACCTGGACCTCAGAATTTACTTCGCTCGAGTTATAGATGACGCCAAGCGTCTTCAGATTCGGAACAAAGTCCTTGATCAGCTGAGCCTGCTCAGCGATCGGGTTCATATCAGAGCTGCCGGTCACATTGGTGCCGGGCTTCTCGTTGCTCTTCACGAGACGCGCGGTCTGATAATCCGTAATAGCGGTACCGACAATCGGGATCGTCTTCGTCGTGTTCGCAACCGTCTGGGCTGCCGGAGTTGCAATAGCGAAGATCAGCGCGGAATTGTTAGACACAAAGCGCTGGGCAATGTTCTTCATATTCGACTGATCGGCCTGCGCATTCTGCTGGTCAATCTTGATCTTCCCGCCATCCTTATAGCCGCGGGCCGCCAGCTCATCCACGATACCCTTATTCGCTGCGTCGAGAGCCTGGTGCTCCACCAGCTGAATGATGCCGACATTCAGCTGACCAGTCGGAGCAGACGCTGCCGCTGAGGATGCGCTGCCACCCTTATCACCGCAGGCAGCAAGCAGTACAGCCGCGCCGACGCAGGCGAGCGCGATTCCAATCGACTTCATCTTCATAAGGGGCTCCTTCGAGGGAATTTATTGCTGATATCTGAAATGTATCGGATCTTGTCTGCTGTTTCAGCAGATGCATTTGGTTATTATGCACGTCTGAAAGCGGGTTGTGGAAATTTTGGAATTTCCCGCAGGCATGAAAAAACACCAGGATGAATGACATTCCTGGTGTTTTATTTTCAGTTCGGTCTGATCCCGTCGCCGCGGGATCAGATTCAGAAACTGATTAGTTGTTCTCGGCGAACAGCGGGGTCGAGAAGTAGCGGTCTCCGTTATCCGGGAAGATCACGACAATCGTCTTTCCTTCGGCCTCAGGACGCTTGGCGATTTCAATGGCAGCCCAAAGAGCAGCGCCAGCGGAAATACCGGAGAGGATAGCTTCAGTGCCTGCAAGCTTCTTACCAGTCGCAAAAGCGTCTTCATTAGTGACCGTGATCACTTCGTCATAAACGGAGGTATCAAGCGTCTTCGGAATGAAACCGGCACCGATACCCTGAATCTTATGGGGACCGGGCTTGCCGCCGGAAAGAACCGGGGAGGTGGTCGGCTCAACAGCCACAGCCTTCACGTTCGGATTCTTTTCCTTGAGGTAACGTCCGGTACCAGTCAGCGTGCCGCCAGTGCCGACGCCGGCAACAAAGTAGTCGACAACACCTTCAGTGTCACGCCAGATTTCCGGACCAGTGGTTTCGTAGTGAGCCTGAGGATTCGCGGGATTATCGAACTGACCAGCGATGATGGAGCCAGGATCCTTCTCATGAAGTTCCTGAGCCTTCGCGATGGCGCCCTTCATGCCGTCCTTACCCGGGGTGAGAACAATCTCAGCACCATAGGCATGGATCATGTTGCGGCGTTCAACCGACATCGTATCCGGCATGACGATGACAACCTTGTAGCCATGAGCGCGGCCAACCATGGCAATACCAATACCGGTGTTGCCGGAGGTCGGTTCGTAAATCGTGGCACCGGGCTGCAGACGGCCAGACTTTTCAGCGTCCAGAATGATGGACTTAGCGATGCGGTCCTTCACGGAACCAGCAGGATTGAAGGATTCGAGCTTCGCGAGAATGCGGGCCTTAAGACCAAGCTCCTTCTCAAGCTTGCTCAGTTCGACGAGGGGGGTATTGCCGATCAGGTCGGACACAGACTTATAAATAGCCAATTCTTTTCTCCAAAAGCAAGGCGTTTCATTCACGCCTGCCAAACAGTGATGGAATACGGATGACTCAGCTCATCCGCCAGTTGGTAACAGGTGTTTGGGCTTAAACCCGAGTTGTTCTGTCGGATATATTATCAGCGGGTTTTTAAAAAAGCAAAAATGATTTTCTGTGGAATATTTTCGCTTTAAATGTGAATGATTACGGTTTTTGAAAATTTATTAAATACTTATTTTTCAATAATTTGATATTAATAAACAACAAAAATATCCATTTTAAAACGACACAAATAAGCGCAAAAACAGCGGAGAAAACGAGACTTTTGAAGCCTCTGACATCAAAACTCTTCTGTAAAAAAGTGTACCTTCTGATGTATTACCTGACGGATCCTTGAATTTCATCGAAAATACTTTTCCCCGTCATCACTCACCGGTCTGATCCCGAATGAACTCTTTTTCTTCCCAACGCACTGAGACAACAGCCCCCTCTTCTCTCACGGTTCAGCTGACCGCTGAGGAGCTGGGAAAAAATGGCAGCTGCATCGCTTGGACTGAAGTTTCAGGGAAGACTGTCCGGGTGATTCTTCCCGGCACGCTGCCTGGCGATGCGGTTGAGGCCGTGGTTGAACTGCCTAAAAAAGGGGCTCATTCCGCTATCGGACGTGTTTCACGTTTCATTCGGAAATCCCCCGGCCGCCGGGGTTCTCCCTGCCCTGCTTCAGCGCTCTGCGGCGGGTGCCCTTTGATTGAACTCACGAGCGAGGCTCAGCTCTCTTATAAAAAGCGTTTCCTCGAGAAGCTTTTCAGCGCGACCCCTGGCGGGGCATCTCAGATACTGGATCCGATTCCGATGCCTCACGGGATTGACTCTGGGTACCGCAACAAAGCGGTGCTCTACTTTGAAGAGTCTGCAGGAACCCGAAAGCTGGGCATGTACGAAGCGGGAAGCCATCATGTTGCGCCCGGAACTGACTCCTGCAGACTCTGCCCGCACTGGATGGCTGTTGCGGCGAATGCGGTGCTTCGCTGGAGCAGGGATTCAGGATTATCGGTCTGGAGCGAAACGTCTCAGACGGGGCTGCTTCGCGGTCTTATTCTTAGAGCCGGCAGCAACGGGCGTCTCGCAACTTTGGTGACCTCCTCTTCCATCCCTGACTCTGCCTCTGAAAGCCTGATTTCGGCCCTTCAGTCTGCCGGTGTGTCAGATATCACCGTTTCCATCAAAACCCGCCCCGGAAACTTTGTCCTAGGTGAAACGTCAGTCGTGCTTTTGGGCAGAGGATCCGTCACCGCTGAAATTTCAGGTCTTGAGTTTGAGGTGAGACCCGAAACCTTTCTGCAGGTCAACACGCCGCAGACCCCGGTTCTTTATGACACCGCGATCCGCCTTGCCTCCATCAGCCCAGAGGATACTGTGCTTGATCTCTACTCCGGCATCGGCACCATTTCGTTGCTGCTCGCCAGAAAGGCGGGACACGTGATCGGCGTCGAGATTGTTCCTGAATCCGTTGAAGAGGCAAAGAAAAACGCGGTGAGGAACGGCTTATCCAATACCGAATTTTTCTGCGGCCCGGCAGAGAAAATCCTCCCGGATATCTGCAGCCGCGGCATCCAGCCGAAAACGGTTTTTGTCGACCCTCCGAGAAAAGGGCTTGAAGCCTCTGTCCCAGGCATCATTGCCGCCATGGAGCCTGAGACAGTGATCTATATCGCGTGCGGCCCAGAGGCTCTGGCGCGTGACGCGGCGAAGTTCCATAACCTCGGATATTGCCTCGATACGCTGCAGCCCGTTGATCTGTTCCCGGATACCGCGCATATTGAATGCGTTGCGCGGCTCCGGCGGGTGCAATAAAAAAAGCGGACGGTTTTCATCGTCCGCTTTCAGAACCTGATTCTATTTACTTCAGATTTGCGTCGAAGAACGACGTGATCTTATCGAACGGAATCACATTCATCTTGTAGTACAGATCCGTGTGCACAGCGCCCGGAATGATGACAAGCTCCTTATTGCTTCCCTTCAGACGCTTGAACAGGTCTTCGCTGAAATAGCGGGAGTGAGCCTTCTCACCATGAATCATCAGCACCGGCGTTTCGATTTCCTCGGCGTAAACCGTTATCGGCATATTCGTGAAGTCGAGAACCGAGCTCAGGGTCGCCCCGGTTGTGGAGCCGAATGAACGCGGATGATAGCCAAGCTTCGTCTGATAAAAGTCGTGATAGTCACGCACAAACTGCGGCGTATCAGGCTTCACCTCAGTGATCACACCGCCCGCCATCTTATAGGTGCCGCTCCTGTAATCAGCCGTTCTCTGCGCGCTCAGCGTCTTCCGCAGCGCTTTCCGTTCAGCTCGGATCGCTTCCGGGGTCTTCGTTTTATCAAAATACCCGTTCGCTATCACCCGGCTCATGTCGTACATCGTGGAGGTCACGGTTGCCTTGATGCGCGGATCCATAGCGGCCGCGTTGATAGCAAAGCCTCCCCAGCCGCAGATGCCAACAATGCCAATCGCTTCCGGATTCACATCAGAGCGGTTCGACAGATAATCAACCGCAGCAGAGAAGTCTTCCGTATTGAGATCGGGGGAAGTCACATTCCGGGGCTGCCCGCCGGATTCACCGGTGAATGACGGATCAAATGCCAGCGTCAGAAATCCTCGGGCCGCGAGCTCCTGAGCGTAACGCCCCGACACCTGCTCCTTCACAGCGCCATAGGGCCCGGCGAGCGCGATAGCCCTCATCTTCTCTCCCGCCTTCATGGTTTTCGGCGTGTAGAGATCACCAACGAGAGTGATTCCAAAGCGGTTATGGAAAACAACCTTCCGGTGCGACACCCTCGGATCCTCCGGAAAAACCTTGTCCCAGGCGTTCGAGAGCTATGCGGGATCAATCGTTTCCGGCACCGCGACAGAATCCTTCAGGGGAGCGCGGTCAAGCGCCTGAGCGGCGCGTGCCACAAGCGCCGCCCCAACTCCCGTCCAAAGTTCTTCGTTTGTCATTTTTTGTAAAGGGTTGTTCATTGTGTTAAGGTTTCCAGTCTATAATTCCGTTTGCAGGATGTGTTTTCCGCCAGTTTTGAAAAGCGGAATAATTTTTTATCCCGTCTTGAATGACGGCTTGATAGTACTCGATTCCCATGATTTCTTTGCCGTCGGGAGTC
>ENA-USUE01001435-USUE01001435.1-human-gut-metagenome-genome-assembly--contig:-NODE-1435-length-10303-cov-4.729220_pt1 | contig 10303 bp, 7 predicted proteins | sample MGYA00250060_ERZ773396 | MGnify/ENA primary metagenome ERZ773396 (study PRJEB29103, sample SAMN06111989) | human gut metagenome | biome: human gut; feature: ankylosing spondylitis patient; material...
CCTTTTTTGGATAAGTACAAGAAAAGATATGGAAAGCAATCCAAGAGCGTCACCGCAGACTCAGGGTATGGCTCGGCTCCGACATCACAGGCGTTTCCGTTTATCGGCGGGAGAGCGATGACGTGATCGACTGCAATGGCGGAAAAGCGATGGCGTGCTTCGTCGTCTCCGGCACGAAAGAAAACCATATCGGCGGCCGGAAGTATGTCTACACGGAGGGGGAGTGTTTCGTGTCCTCACTCTGCGTCCCGGCGTTCTTCCACTCGGTCGGCGCGTCGCACGAAAAGCCCTTTATTTCGGTCGGCCTGCAGTTTGAGCCCGAGATCATCGCGGAACTCACGAAGCGTGACCCGATCCCCCACCCCGACTGGATCCCGGATGAGCTTGGGTTTGTGTTCGAGGCCACGGAACCGCTCGCGGACGCCTCTGACAGGCTCACGCGGCTCCTTGAGCACCCCGAGGACGCTCAGGTGCTGCAGCCCCTCGTGTCCCGCGAAATCCACTACTGGATCCTGAAGTCGCCCGCGGGGAAAACCATCCGGCAGCTCATGATGCCCGGGACCCGCTGCCACGCGGTCACGGAGGCCGTGCAGTGGATCCGGTCTCACTATCGGGAACCGATCCGGGTGGATGAGCTTGCGGACCGCGCCCATATGTCGACATCCGCCTTCCACCGCGTTTTCAAGACGGTGACAGGACTTCCGCCGCTGAAGTTCGTGAAGATGCTGAGGCTTTACGAGGCTCAGCGGCTCATGGTCCGGCTGGGCTGGAATGTCTCGGACACTGCGACTGCGGTCGGGTACGAAAGCTCGCCGCAGTTTATCCGCGAGTACAAGCGGCTTTTCGGGGAGCCCCCGATGAAAGACGTGAAGCGGCTGGAAACGCAGGATGGTCCTGGCATTGTCCGTGTGATCTGACGCCGATTGGATTCAAAAAGAGAGGAGGGCAGTCCGTAAAAGACTGCCCTCCTGTTTTTTTTAAGCTCAAGAAATCCAGATTTAATCAGAAGCGGAACCTCGCTTCGAACCCGACATTGAACCCCGCGTCGTGCGCGTACCCCGAGGTGAGGTTCGCGAAGACGCGTCGCCCCGGGCTCTGAAGTGAAGCGGTGCCCTGGATCACAAAGCCGTTCCGAGCGCCGCGCTCTGTCCGCGTTTCAAACGCGGTCCCCGGGTATCCGGAGAACGACGCCGTGGCCGTGTAGCCGCTCCCCGTGAATTCATGCTTCCAGCCTGCCGTGAGGTCCGCGGCGAGCCGCAGCCCGGTGTCGGTCCGGGAGAAGCCTGAGAGGTGGCCGCCGACCGTCGTCGAGAAGGTGTCTTCGCTCCCGCCTTGGATGCGGAGGTTTACGCTGTCACCGCCCCGCTCCGTAAAGCCTTCGCGGTGTGTGACGCCGTATTCGGCTGTGACGATCGGGCCGAACGACACGTTTCCGGCGAAGAAGTCTTTTCCAAGCGCGGCGAACCCCGACGCTCCGACACTCGTGTAGTGGCCTTTAGCCGTACGGCGATAGTCACTGATTGCGACGCGGCGTTTCGAGTGGTTCTCATCAAACCCGACGCGGGCAGCTCCGGCGATGTAGAACCCGTTCCAGGCGTCTGGCGAATAGAAGGCGTGCGTCCCGATCGAGAACCCAGCGGAATTCACGCGGTCATTGTGATTCTGATGGAGCGAAGTGTGACGCCTGATGAGACCGGCGTTGAGCCCGAAGGTCAGACCGTCCCCGGCGCTTTTTTCTATCCCGGAGAGAATGCCGGCGGCCGATCCCCGGTAGTCCGCGTGCCCCGAGAGCCCGTGCCGCAGTGTTCTCGCGGCAAACGGCATCGCGTAGCCGGTCCATTGCGAAACGGGGAAAGCGTCCTGAACGCCGTCCGACGCCGCGAAGTCCGCCTTTGCTTCAAGTTTTGACGCGTGGGTTCGGGAGAAGAGCGCGGAGTTCACGGCGGTGAGGCTTCGGAGCTCAGCGTCCGCCGCGGCGTTATAGGTTTCGGCGGAAAGCTGCGAAAGCGCCGCGTCCACTGCCGCGCCGTTCGGAAGGTAATCGATCGTGCGGATGAGTGTCTGCGCGTCCCCTTCCGCGGCCGCTGCTAGCCCGAACACCCCGGATCCCGCGCCGCGGACCGCGGGCGACGTGGCGTATTGGCTATAAGCGTCACTCGTCCGCTCCACCGTGATTGTGGGGGCCGCTCGGCTCCCTGAGACCCTGAGTGTCAGCGTGGGGGAACGGGTCCAGGCCGCGATCGTGCCTTCCCACTCGAGATTGCCGCCGTTCAGCGTGACCGCCGAGTGCCGCGCGGTGATCACGGTGCCGGTGCGGTAGTAGGTTTCAGGGGGCGTCAGGCGCCAGGTGCCCTGAAGGCGGCTCCCTGATTCCCCTGTGGCGATTTCGCCGAGAGATCCGTCCGACGTGATCGGGGTCACGAGTATCGCGTTGTCGCTATTCGTGAAGGTGGTCAAAGCGCCGACTGATGCCTGAGTCCCGAGCGTGAGTGTCGCGTCGTTCCGGATCGAATAGACGTCAGACTTGCCTGTCAGCGTCAGGTTCCCGCCGATCACATTCAGCCTGATGGTTTCCGGTCCCGAAATCGAGCCGCTGTAAGTGAGGCTGAAATCGGGGTCGGCGGATGACGTGTCAGCGCTTCCATCAGCCGCGGTCCGGTATCCGAAATTGAGATCCGTGTAGAGCGGGACACCGGCTTCCGCCGCTGCCGCTTTATTCACGACGGAAAGGGTTTCTCCTTCACCCGTTTCGATCGCGAGGTCGGGGTCCCAGTCCGAAATGATGTCTCCGGTGATTGAAGCTCCCCGCAGAATGTTGATCGCGGAAACGAGCGCGTTTTCGCCGATATAAATCGCGGCGTCCGACCCCGAGAGACTCCCTGAGAGGTCGTATGACCTGACGAGCGGTCCATCGAGGTTCAGCGGGTATCCGTTCCAGAGTCCCGTGACAGGCTGGTTTTCTCCGCCGACGTAATGGATAAAGGAGCCCCGATACCCATAAAAATCCGCGATCGCGTTGTGGCCGAAATCAAACCGGACTCCGATACCGCCCTCTCCAGGAGCGGACACCGTCCCTGACTGGATCAGGCGGTTTTCTTTTCCGTAGGCGAAAAGAATGCCGATGCCGTGAACGCCCGTGGACGACACAGTCGTTCCCGCGGGAACGTAAATCGTGTTCCCCGAGCCGTCATTCCGGATTCCGACCGCGGCTTCGCCTGAGGCGGCAATCGGCGCTGCCTGTGTCACGGTGTTCCCGCTTCCAAACACGTGAAGACCGACCCCAAGCGTCGTCCCGTGGCTGTAGCCGTATTGATTCGTGACCGTGAGACCGTCGTTATAGATTGAGTGGCCGTAGAAGAGGCTCCGGTCGATTTCGTAACCGATGTCCTGCAGCACCGCGAGCTCCGCTTCGAGGAGCATCGTGTAGTTCCGGTACCTCTGATGGCTCATGAGACTGCGTTCGAGCTCAAGGTGCGAAAGCTCCGCGTAAAAGAGCGTTATTCCGTAGTCTTCGTAGAAGTAGTCCTGGTAACCATTCACCGGAATGGAGTTGCTGAAGGCGCCGTTCAGCACTTCGCTCACGTGCGGACCCCGGAAGTAAACACCGGAATTGCTGCGCGCGGAGACGAGGAACTTCCCGCTATCCTCCGGGGTCGGAGTGACGGTCTCTTTCAGCTCATCCGTACTGAATGGAGAAGGGGTCAGCGTGATGAGGGTGCCGGCCGCCGCCCTGACACCGGGCACGGTGGGATCCAGTCTGAAGAGCCCGACTGTCTCGTCCCAGACCATGCAGGAGTAGAGGTGGGACGCGAACGGCGTCAGATTGCTCTTATCGAACCAGATCAGATCTTCTGAGAGCGTCTCCGCTGTCGTGATTCCTTCATTCGGCGCCGAGATGCCGAGCGAGTGTCCGAGTTCATGCACGATCACCGGCGCGAACACGGTGCCCGCCTCCTCGATAATCGGATAGAGGTAAGGAGTCGGGGTGGCAAGGTCCGACGCATTGTCAGCTTCAAATATGATCTGCACCCCGCGCGTCAGCTGATCCTTCGAGACAAGATCGTAAATCGGCTGGTTATAGGTGCCATCGGCGTTTTCGGAGCCTTTGATGTAGAAGGATGACGCGTTGTCATCGTGTTCCACATAAACCGCCATCCGGCCTTCTGAGGCGTAAGTCTTGCCCTGCGTCACGTATCCGAGCGCGTAGTTGAGCGCCATCTCGACCGAGTTTTTCTGAGCGCTCGAAAGCGTTCCTTTCGAGGTCACAGGCTCTGTCGCCTGGTCTCCTTTCACCGGATCCGGAGGCGTGAAAACATCCCCCTCGTCATAAAAGTCGATCGTGAGGAGCGGGTCGCCTGAAGCCGAGTGAGTCTGGGCGGTAGTCAGCGCAAAGGCTGAAGCCGGAGCGAGAAGCGTGAGGCTGAGCGCGAGACTGAGCGCCGAGCGACGGAATTTTTGGGTCAGCATGCCGGGAACGGGATTTCTGAGCGGAGCCTTGACTGGCTCTCTGATGTCATTATTATCGCTACCGATTTTAATAGCTTGGCTATTTAATTTTTTCTTATCTGTCTCGTTCTGCTTTAAAAATCAGAGAAAATGCTCTGAACCGACGTAAAAAAGAGGGAGGCGTGTCTGGCGCGGGCCAGACTTCCTCCCCTTAACTTGACGGCAAGTGATTCCAAATAAACCTTTCTGTTATTCGATACGTTCTCCGTGGAGCGCGAGGTCGAGACCGATCTGTTCGTCGTCCGCGGAGACTCGGAGCCCCATCACCTTATCGATGAGATAAAGGATTCCGGCGCTCATAATGCCGCCGTAGACGAGTGTCGCGATGACGGAGAGCGCCTGGATGCCGACCTGCGTGAGGACCGGCGGGAGATCGGTGCCGGTCACGCGGGCCGTCGCGAAGACACCGGTGAGAAGGGCGCCCACAATGCCGCCCACGCCATGCACGCCCCAGCCGTCAAGGGCGTCGTCGTACCCGAGCTTCCGCTTCAGAATCGTGACGGACCAGAAGCAGACGAGACCGGCGATAAGACCAATGAGGAGGGCGGGGAGCGGTTCCACAAAGCCAGACCCCGGGGTGATGCCGACAAGACCCGCGATCGCGCCTGAAATCATGCCGAGCAGCGAGGGCTTCCCGCGGTACATCCATTCAGCCGCCATCCAGGCGACAAGGCCGCCTGCCGCCGCGATCTGGGAGACCACGATCGCCATAGCGGCTCGCCCGTCCGCCGCGAGCCCCGATCCGCCGTTGAATCCCATCCAGCCGACCCAGAGCACCGCGGCGCCGACCACCGCGATCGTGAGGTTCGCGGGCTGCATCGGCGTGACGCCGTAGCCCTTCCGTTTCCCGAGCATCAGCGCGCCCACAAGACCCGCGATACCGGCGTTGATATGAACGACCGTGCCGCCCGCGTAGTCGAGCGCCCCGAGCTTGAAGAAGAAGCCGTCAGAGGCCCACACCCAGTGGCAGATCGGCGCGTAAACGAGAAGGCTCCAGATCACCATGAAGGCGAGCATCGCTGAGAATTTGACGCGGCCCGCCCAGGAACCCGTGATGAGGCAGGCGGTGAGCACCGCGAACGTCATCTGGAACACCGCGAAGAGGAGCTGCGGGATAGAGCCCTGCAGCGTATTGACGCCGATCCCCTGCATCCCGAGGAAGGAGAGCCCGCCGATAAAGGAGTTCCCTTCCGAAAACGCGAGTGAGTAACCGATCACGAACCAGAGAATGGTGACCACGCCGCAGATCGCGAAGTCCTGCGCGATCGTGCCGAGAATGTTCTTTTTCCGCGCCATGCCGGCGTAGAAGAGCGCGATTCCCGGGATCGTCATGAAGAGAACAAGGACGGTTGCGACAAGCATCCAGGCGGTGTCGCCTTTATCAAGCGTGTCCGCGGCGAAGGCGGAGACGCTTGCCGTGAGGCCGGCAGCGGCGGCCGCGAGTTTCAGAAGAGTGGAGCGGAGCGTCATGACAGGGCCTCCTCGTTTTCCTCTCCGGTACGGATCCGGAGCGCGTATTCAATGGGAGAGACGAAAATCTTTCCGTCCCCGATCTTCCCCGTGCGGGCCGCGGCGCAGATCGTTTCAATCGTGGTGTCGAGGACGTCGTCCGGAACCACGATCTCGATCTTCACTTTCGGGAGGTAATCGATTTCGTATTCGGTCCCGCGGTAAACCTCGGTGTGGCCCTTTTGCCGGCCGTGCCCCCGGACTTCAGTCACCGTGATGCCGGAGATTGAGATTTCTTCCAGCGCGTCCTTTACGGCGTCCAGCCGGTAAGGGTGGATGATGGCAGTGATGAGCTTCATAAGCGTCTCCCATGCGGTTTTTTGAGTGCCGGCGCCCCGAGGAAGCGCCGGAAGTCTTTTCTTATCCTCGATATCGCATAATCCGTGCCATATTTTCAAAATCCCGAAAATGCCTGTTTTTATTGGCGGGTCACCTCGGGTGCCCTAAACCGGTGCACAGATTCGGGTCGCGCGGGTTCCCTATCTCGGTGAATCGGCACCAAAAACTCTCACAAAATCAGGCTTTAAGAATCACAGATAAATCGTTGTGATAGTGGTGATCCACGGTCTCTCGCGGCTTACCGCGGTAAAAAGTGCGATAGTTAGCGAACGAAAGACAGGAACCGGTTCCGAGGAACCGCGGAAAAAATAGGAGTCCGCTGTGGGAAAAGAGATTGAACGGAAGTTTCTCGTGAAGGGGGACGCGTGGAAAGCGCTTGCTCCCGGGATCCGTTACCGCCAGGGGTACCTGAATAGCAGCATCGACCGCACGGTGCGAGTCCGCACGATCGGGGATCAGGGCTTTATCACGGTGAAGGGGCCGAATAACGGGATCGCGCGGCTCGAGTTTGAGCATGTGATCCCGGCGGATGACGCGAACGAGATGCTGACAGAGCTCGCCGAAAAGCCGCTCATCGAAAAGAACCGCTATCGGATTCTTCGGGGGAAACACGTCTGGGAAGTGGATGAGTTTCTCGGGGAGAACGCGGGGCTCGTCGTCGCGGAGATTGAGCTTGGAAGCGTTGATGAGCCGTTTGAGAAACCGGAGTGGATCGGAGAGGAGGTCTCCGGCGACCCCCGCTACTACAACTCCAACCTCGTCGCTCACCCGTATTCCGAGTGGAAGTGAAGCGGTTTCTCCAGATAGAAGAACCCCGGAAGAACGCGGTTCCTCCGGGGATCCTCAGCACGGCGATGGGTGAAGTGCCAGTGATGCTTTTTAGAACTTGTGGACGAGACCGGTAATCACGCCGACAGCGCTTGGCGTACGGTCCTTATCCTTCAGTTCATACTTCTGCCGCGCGTACGTGACCGCGGCGTAGCAGCTCGTGCGTTTTGAGAAGGCGTAGCTATAGCCCGCGGCCGCGGCGACGCGCTTGAATTTCTCGTCCCCCGTCACCGCCTTCGCGTCGCGGTACGCGACATTCATGAGAACCTTGCCGCCAAAGGCCGGCGCGGTCGCGCCGAGTGACGCTCCCCAGCCCTTGAACCCGTGATCCGTCGCCGTGTTCTTATAGGTGATATTCGCGAGGCTCTATCCGCCGATTCCGCTCACAAGTGACGTCTGGTTATCGAAGTAGTTCACTTCGCCGTAAACCCGGACGACCTTGAAGTCGTAATTTCCGCCCGCGATCACGCTGAAGCCGTTATCCACGTCCTTATTCGCGCCGGTATTCGCCCAGAGCGAGTAGTCACCGATCAACGCGAACTGCGCGGGGCCGTTCTTATAGCTTGCGCCAAGAGCCGCATAGCGGTCGACGCCGGATTTGTTTTCAGCGCCGGCGCTCCGTCCGTCGTTCTTGAATGAATACTGCGCGTGAAGCTGGAGCCCGGAGAAAGAGGGCGTCACGTAGGTGACGGAATTATCGATGCGCCCCCAGTCGGTGCCGGTCGCGGCCTTGATCGTCGCATCGCCGTAGAGCACGCCAAAGGGCGAGAACACATTACCCATCTGAACCGAGGACGCGGTGCTGATCAGTTTCCCCACGCGGCCAAGCGTCACGGTGCCGTAGCTGCCGCCGGCGAAAACCGACGCTTCACGACCGAAGAGCCGGTTCATTGTCCCCGTGCCGTCATCCGAATTGAAGCCCGATTCGAGGTGGAATCCCACTTTGGCGGAACCGATTTTTTCGGTCCCCCGAAGACCCCAGCGGGAGCCCGAGGTCTGGCTTGACCCCATACCCCAGGAGTCCGTGGAACCGGTGCCGTCGTCCGCCCGGTAGTGCGTGTAGTTGAGACCCGTATCGATCACGCCGTAGAGCGTCACGGACGGCGCCGCGAAAGCGGAAGCGGCGAATGACCCGAGAATCGCCGCGGCAAGGAGCGTCTTTTTCATGGTTTTGTACCCTTTTGATTGTGTGTGAGTGTGGATCTTTTGTAGTACGGGAATCGCGGGATCCTTCCGCGGTTTCCCCTTTGCCGCTATTAGAGCATGAGGGTTTTAAGACTGAAAAGAAAAAAGTGAGCAGGAAGAGTGCCTTAAAGAGAATAGATCGTTCTTTTTATGGTTATTTATGCGGATTTCTCTTTTCCGCTACTAATCAAAAACAATCAGGCTTTTCCGGGTGAGATTTGAGCCGCGGGGAGAGGAATGGCGGGGAAAGAATGACAGCGGTTTTATGTGTTGCAAAAAAGCAACAAAAATGCTGAATGACAGGCTGCCGGGGGGGAATAGGAAGGAGAGAGCGGTGAGCGGAGGGGGCGGGGCAGACTCCCCTGGGCAAAACAAAGCCCCCGGAGGCTTTCGCTTCCGGGGGCTTCACTGAATCAAATCAGTGCAGGCTTTAATCTGAAGGTCAGATTAGAACTTGTGAACGAGGCCAGCCATCACGCCGACGGCGGACGGGGTCTGATCCTTGTTCGTCAGTTCAGCCTTCTGCTGAGCGTAGGTCACGCCAGCGTAGGCGTTCGTGCGCTTCGAGAAAGCGTAGGTGTAGCCGAGAGCGGCTTCCCAGCGCTTGTACTCGTTGTTGCCCTGAACTTCTTCAGCGTCGCGGTAGGAGACGCCGGCGATAACCGTGCCGCCGAGAGCCGGAGCGGTAGCGCCGAGGGAAATGCCCCAGCCTTCGTAGCCGAGGTTGCCCTTCGTAGAAGAGGTGCTGGTCGTGCCCTCCAGAGCGGCAAGACCGCCAACGCCGGAAACGAGGGAAGCCTGGTTATCGAAGTAGTTCACCTGACCGTAAACACGGACAGCCTTGAAGTCGTAGTTGCCGCCGGCGATGATGCTGTAGCCGTTATCGATGTTCTCGGTAGCCTTGGCAACGTTCTTCCACATCGTGTAGTCACCGATCAGGGCGAACTGCGCGGGGCCGTTCTTGTAGCTCACACCGAGAGCGGCGTAACGATCGACGTCAGAGGAGTTCTCGTCACCGGTCGCCGTGCCGTCGTTCTTGAAGGAGTACTGAGCGCGGATCTGCAGGCCGGAGAAGGTCGGGGAAACATAGGTGAGGGAGTTATCGACACGGCCCCAGTCGGTACCGGTCTGAGCCTTGATGCCGGCGTCGCCCCAGAGGACGGAGAACGGCGAGAAGATGCCGCCCATAGCAGCCGCGCCAGCGGTGCTGATCAGCTTGCCTTCACGGCCGGCGTACAGGGTGCCGTACTTGCCGCCAACGTGCACGGAAGCCTCACGGCCGAAGAGGCGGCTCATCGCCTGGGTGCCGTCATCGGAATTGAAGCCGTTTTCGAGGTTGAAGCCAACCGTCACGGAGCCGATCTTCTCATCACCGCGGAGACCCCAGCGGGAGGAGGCGGTCTGACCAGACTTTTCGGAGAACGTATCGGTCGAGGCGGTCTTGCCGTCATCAGCGCGATAGTGGGTGTAGTTGAGGCCGGTATCGATAATGCCGTACAGCGTCACGGACGGAGCGGCAAAAGCGGAAGCGGCGAAGGAGCCGAGCAGAGCAGCAGCGAGAAGAGTCTTTTTCATCTTTTCTAACCTTTGATTGTCATCCCTTAGGAGTACCAGAAACTAGTTCTCCCGGGATTGAATTTTTAACCACAGGGTAATTAAAGCATGAGAAAAAGCGGATGAAAAGAAAGATTTTTCCTCTGTAAAGCGGGTTATCGGCTTCCCTGAGAGGATTAGGGTAATCATCTTATAGTTATTAATTAAAAATAAACAGTCACTTATATAGAGCCCCGTATCCCGGGAAACAGTTTCAGGAACCTGAGTGTGCGGTGCTTGCATCTGTTGCAAAAACGCAACAGTTGAGGAGAAAAACCGCAATTGGTTCTGAAATACCGTGCCGTGCCGCGTCTCTGTTTCAGTCTTTCCGGAAAAGGAGACC
>ENA-USUE01001455-USUE01001455.1-human-gut-metagenome-genome-assembly--contig:-NODE-1455-length-10228-cov-3.824943_pt1 | contig 10228 bp, 9 predicted proteins | sample MGYA00250060_ERZ773396 | MGnify/ENA primary metagenome ERZ773396 (study PRJEB29103, sample SAMN06111989) | human gut metagenome | biome: human gut; feature: ankylosing spondylitis patient; material...
ATAACCATTAATCCCGGAAGCAGTTCTACATGTCCTTCTTTATAAAAGTACTCCTCAATGCTTTTCGATGGTGAGGTCAAACTGCTCGTGCAGCGCGTCGCTGATCTCCTTCGAGGTGACGGAGCCGAAGAGCTTGCCGTTGCTGCCGGCCTTCGCCGCGATCTTCACCTGAATGGCGCCGAGCTTTTTGGCGTTTTCCTCCGCCTCGGCCTTCTCGCGGGCGATCTGCGCCGCCTTGGCCTTCTCCTTCAGGCGGAAGGCGTTGAGATTGTCGGCCGTGGCCTCCGTCGCAAGCTTGCGCGGCAGGAGATAGTTGCGGGCATAACCGTCGGACACTTCCTTGAGCTCGCCCTTTTTGCCCTGGCCCTTGACATCCACATTCAAAATTACTTTCATAGCAAGATACTCCTTTGCTTAATTTTCCAGATTCTCGTCGATCGCCTTGCGCGCCATCTGCACCGCCTGCGCGACCGACACGTCATGCAGCTGCACGGCTGCCGACGAGCGACTGCCGCCGCCGCCGAGCGCCTCCATGACCAGCTGCACATTCAGTTCGCCGATCGAGCGCGCGGAGATGAACACATCCCCGTCGCCCATCGGATAAATGACCATGGACGCCGTGACCCCGGCGATGTTGAGCAGTTCATCCGCCGCCTGCGCCGCGACGATGCGGTCCTGCGGCTCGGTGGGCGCGGCAATGGCAATGTCCGCGCGGTAGATAGACGCCGTCTGCAGGATCTTATAGCGGGCGACCGTGTGCTCCATGTCCGTCTGCAGGAGCTTTTTGACCTCCGAGGTGTCGGCCCCGGCGCGGCGCAGGAACGCCGCCGCCTCAAATGTGCGCTCGCCGGTGCGGACGGTGAAGTCCTTCGTATCGAGCATGATGCCCGAGAGCATTGCCTCGGCCTCCACGCGCAGGATGTCCGGCTGCTCGACCAGCTCCTCGAGCAGCTCCGTCATCAACTCGCAGGCCGACGACGCATACGGCTCGTGGAAGCTCATGGTCGCGTTGGTGATATAGGTCGCCGCACGGCGGTGGTGGTCGATGACCGCCACGCGGGTGCAGGCTTCGAGCAGATTGCGGTTTTCCACCTGATCCGGGCGGTTGGTGTCTACCACGACGAGCAGCGTGCGGCTGTCGGCATGCAGATACGCCTCCTGCGGAGACAGGAACGCTTTGCCGTACTCCGGCACGCGCAGCATCCGGTCACGCAGCTGGCCGGCGGCCGTCTTGTTCGCATCCATGACGATGCGGCAGGGCGTGCCGAGCTTGCGCGCGATGCAGCAGACGCCGGCGGCCGCGCCGAGCGTGTCCAGATCGGAGAATTTATGGCCCATGACGTAGACCTTGGACGAGTCCTGAATGAGCTGGCTGAGGGCGTTGGCCATGACGCGGGACTTGACCTTCGTGCGCCGCTCGACCTCGCCGCCGCGGCCGCCGAAGAATTCGAACGTGACGCGGTTTTTCACCACGGCCTGGTCGCCGCCGCGCGAGAGCGCCATCTCGGTGCCGAGAATGGCGAAATTATAGCATTCATCGAGGCTGTCGCCGTCGCGCCCGATGCCGACGCTGACGGTGGCGCGGATGCCGCTCGGGCTGGTCACGGCGTGCACGCTGTCGAGCAGGGATGCGAACTTGTTCTCGCGCAGCTCGTCAAGATGCCGCTCCTCGAACACGTACAGATACCGGTCACGGTCGTAGCGGCGGAAGAAGCCGCCCTTGCCCTCGCACCACTGCAGGAGCTTGTCCTCAATGGCGTCGCGCAGCTCGTTGCGCTTGCGGTCGGTCAGGCCGCGGATGAGCTCATCGTAGTTATCGATGACGATGACGGCGATGATCGGGCGCGAAGCGTAATACTCCAGCCGGATCTTTTCATAATCCGTGACATCGACCCAGTAGGTGATGCCCATGTAGCTGGCAGCATCGTCCGGATTCGTGCGCACGAGGTTGCCGTGGATCTGATACTTATGGCCCTGATACTCCAGCAGCTCCGGGCACTGGGTATTGCCCTCGAGCAGCCAGCGGCCGGAAAACTCCGGGATCACGTCCGTGATGCGCATATCGACCGTCGGCTTGTGCCGGCCGCAGAGATCGAAAAAGTTCTGGTTGGCCCAGATGACCTGCGAATCTGCCGGACGAAAGACCGCCATCGGCAGCGGGAAATTCTGCAGGGTATTATTTCGTGCAGACTCCGTATCATAGGTGACGGATTCAATATATCGTTCGAGCGTGCGGCGCTTGCGCGCGCGCATGATGACCGAATAAATGATGAGCAGCAGAATGATGACGCCCTCGCAGATCGACAGCCAGAGCCGGTCGGAGAAGAAGAACGTGATGACTGCAAACACGATCAGAAACAGCAGAAACATCCGCGAATTGGGCATCAGCGCCCGCTGCAGCTTGGATTCATTGGGTACATTGCTGACTTTGGGGTCTCGCATCGTCATACCTCCTTGCACCCTGCGGGGCAAAAGCTATTACCCCTATGATAATCAATGATTATATCAGATTCTATCCGTATTGACAAGACGCTTTCCTGCTGAAGATTCGTGAAAGGAGCGTGCGCATGAAAGCAATTTTACTGGCCGGCGGTCAGGGCCGGCGGCTGCGCAGCATCACCGGAAGCCTGCCGAAACCCATGGTGCCGCTCGTCGGCGTGCCGGTGCTCGACCGGCTGCTGGATCTGCTGCGGCGCAACGGCTTCACGGACGTGTGCATGACGCTGTGCTACCGGCCGGAGGTCATTCAGGAGCACTGCGGCGACGGCAGCAGCTACGGCGTGCACCTGAAATACCGCATCGAATCCGAACCCCGCGGCACGGCAGGCGGCGTGCGCGCGTGCAGCGACTTTTACGGCAGGGAGGATTTTCTCGTCATCAGCGGCGACGCCGCGTGCAGCTTTGACCTGCTGGGGCTCTACCGCCGGCACCAGCAGGCGGACGCGGCCGTAACGATCGCACTCTACCCGAACGCAGAGCCGCTGCAGTATGGGCTCGTGCTGCAGGACCGGCAGGGGCTTGTGCAGCACTTCATCGAAAAACCGGACTGGGAGCACGTCGTGACCGATCTCGTGAACACCGGGATCTATATTGTCTCCCCGCGGGCAATGGCCTATGTGCCGGAAGATCAGCCGTTTGATTTTGCCAAAGATCTCTTCCCGCTGCTGCTCGCGGCGCACGAGCCGATCCTCGGCGTGCCGATGGACGGCTACTGGTGCGACATCGGCACGCCGCGCGCCTACTACCGGTGCAGCCTTGACGTGCTTGACGGGCGGCTGAGCCCGGCGCAGCCGGACGCCCCGGATGACCTGCCGCCGCAACTCCCGCACGCAGACCCGAACCGCCGCACCGTCCCCTGCCGCGACCGCGCGCACCTGATGCGCACGGTCTCGGAGGCCATGATGGAGGCCGGGGCGGACTTTACCGACGGGCTGCACCTGCGCGACGGCGGCTGGGAGCTGAGCATCCGGCCGGACGCGAACGCTTCCGCCCTGCAGGTCGAGGCAAACGCGCCGGACGCCGCTGCCGAGACGGCGCATCTGCTCGAACTGATGGAGCGGGACGAAAACCAATAGAGCGAGAATAGCGCGCAAAAACCGCCGCATCCAAAGATGCGGCGGTTTTCCGATACTTATTGCTTGTAGTGGTGTGCGTCCTCGAGGACCATTTCCTTGACCTTCATCAGGCGCACCTTGGTCGAACTTTCGTTCTCGTCCAGCTTCATGGAGATGTAACGAATGTTCTGCTCCAGCTCGGGGATCATAACGTATTCGAGCGCGTTGACGCGGCGGCGGGTCTTTTCGATCTCCTGCGCGAGCATCTGCGTGGTCTTTTCGACCTGCGCGAGCTCGAGCATGTCCTTGAACACCTCCGCCAGCTTCTCAAGCGCATCGTCCAGCTCACCGGACGTCTGCGCAAAGCCGTACGGGAAGATCTCGGACGGATCGCTGTTGCGGGTCTGGAAATCGTAGACCGGCACGTTCACGCTCATGATGTTCTGATAGGTCATGCCCAGCTCGACGCTCTGCCGCGGGTAGAGCAGCGACTGTTCGAGCATTTCCGGGGACATGATCGCGGACGCGACCGACAGAGAGCCGAACGCCTCCGTGAGCCCCTGCTCGACCTTCGCACGCAGCTGCTTGTTCAGGCGCACGTTGTCGAGAAACTGACGCATCAGCTCGTCACGCTTATCCTTGAGGAGCTTATGACCCCTGCGAGCGGTCTTCAACCGGCCTTTGAGCTGATTGAGTACCATTCTGGTCGGGGTAATTGCTGTATTTGCCATCAAATCACCTCACTTGGTAAGTCTGCGGGACGGGTGCGCTCAGGTCTCGGGCATATACTTTTCGATCAGCTCGGGCTTGATACGCTTGAGCTCGGTGCGCGGCAGCAGGCTCAGCAGCTCCCAGCCGAGGTTGAGGGTGTCCTCAATGGTGCGGTTGGTGTTGTTGCCCTGGTTGACGTAGCGCTGCTCGAACGCATCGGCGAACTTTGCAAACTGCTTGTCGTCGTCGGACAGGGCCGCCTCGCCCAGAATGGTCATGAGCTCCTTGGCGTCCTTGCCGCGGGCATAGGCCGCGAACAGCTGGTTCATCGTGCCGGAGTGGTCCTCACGGGTCTTACCCTCGCCGATGCCCTTATCCTTCAGACGCGACAGGCTGGGCAGCACGTCCACGGGCGGAATGATGCCCTTGCGGTACAGGTCGCGGGAGAGGATGATCTGGCCCTCGGTGATGTAACCGGTCAGGTCGGGGATCGGGTGGGTCTTGTCGTCTTCGGGCATGGTCAGGATCGGGATCATGGTGATCGAGCCGGACTTGCCGATGCGGCGGCCAGCGCGCTCGTAGAGCGTGGCCAGGTCAGTGTACAGGTAGCCGGGGTAGCCGCGGCGGCCCGGGACTTCCTTCTTTGCCGCGGAGACCTCACGCAGAGCCTCGGCGTAGTTGGTGATATCGGTCAGGATGACCAGCACCTGCATGTCCTTTTCAAAGGCCAGGTACTCGGCCGCGGTCAGCGCCATACGCGGGGTGGCAATACGCTCGACGGCGGGGTCGTTGGCAAGGTTGGAGAACACGACCGTGCGGTCGATGGCGCCGGTGCGGCGGAACTCCTGAATGAAGTACTCGGACTCCTCGAACGTGATGCCGATGGCAGCGAAGACGACGGCGAAGTTCTCGTTGTCGCCCAGCACCTTCGCCTGGCGCGCGATCTGCGCGGCCAGCGCGGCGTGCGGCAGGCCGGACGCCGAGAAGATCGGCAGCTTCTGGCCGCGGACGAGGGTGTTCAGGCCGTCGATGGTGGAAACGCCGGTCTGGATGAACTCCGCCGGGTAGGCGCGGGCTGCCGGGTTCATCGGCAGGCCGTTGATGTCGCGGTGCTCCTCGGCGAGGATCGCCGGGCCGCCGTCGATGGGCTCGCCCATGCCGTTGAAGACGCGGCCGAGCATATCCTCGCTCACGCCCAGCTGCAGCGGGTGGCCGAGGAAGCGGACCTTCGACTGTGCGAGGTTGATGCCCTGTGCGCTCTCAAAGAGCTGCACGACCGCGTGGTCGTCCTCGACCTCGAGGACCTTGCAGCGGCGGACTTCACCGTTCGGGAGCTCGATCTCGGCCAGCTCGTCGTAGGTCACGCCTTCGACGTTCTTGACGATCATCAGAGGGCTGGCGATCTCCTGGATCGTTTTATACTCTTTAATCACTGCTCCTCACCTCCGGCGATAATCTCTTTGATCTGCGCGGTCATGTCCGCGGCGATCTTGGCATAGACCTGCTCGTACTCGTCGCTCGGCACGCTCTTGGCGCGGCCGATGTCGACGCGGGCAGGGATGGCAAAGAGCTTCTGCATCGGTGCGTTCTTCTCGAGCGCGTCGCGGCACTCGGCGTCATAGTGCAGAATGAGGCCGAGCAGCAGGAACTGACGGCGGTACTCGGAGTAGCTGTCGATGTCGACGAAGGCGTTCTGCTGCAGGAAGTCCTCACGGATCATCTTGGCCGTCTCCATCGTCAGGCGGTCAGCCGGGGACAGCGCGTCCTGGCCGACGAGGCGGACGATCTCCTGCAGTTCGGATTCCTGCTGCAGGATGCTCATGGCCTTGTCGCGGTTGGCCATATATTCCTCGCCGAACGTGGCCTCATACCACGGCTTGAGCGAGTCGACATACAGCGAGTAAGACGTCAGCCAGTTGATGGCCGGGAAGTGGCGGGCATACGCCAGGCTCGAATCGAGCGCCCAGAACACCTTGACGATACGCATGGTGGCCTGCGAGACCGGCTCGGAAATGTCGCCGCCCGGAGGCGAGACAGCACCGATGGCGGTGACGGAGCCGCGGCGGTCGCCCTCGCTGCCGATGCAGCGGATGCAGCCGGCGCGCTCGTAGAACTGCGCGATGCGGGACGCGAGGTAGGCCGGGTAGCCTTCTTCGCCGGGCATCTCTTCCAGACGGCCGGACATCTCACGCAGGGCCTCGGCCCAGCGGGAGGTGGAGTCAGCCAGAACGGCGACGTCATAGCCCATGTCACGGAAGTACTCGGCGATGGTGATGCCGGTATAGATGGACGCCTCACGCGCTGCCACGGGCATATCGGAAGTGTTGGCGATGAGCACGGTGCGCTTCATCAGCGGCTCGCCGTTGCGCGGGTCAGTCAGCTCCGGGAACTCCATGAGAACGTCGGTCATCTCGTTGCCGCGTTCGCCGCAGCCGATGTAGACGACGACGTCCACGTCCGACCACTTGGCGAGCTGGTGCTGCACGACGGTCTTGCCGCTGCCGAACGGGCCGGGCACGGCGGCCGTGCCGCCCTTGGCGATCGGGAAGAGCGTGTCGATGATACGCTGGCCGCTGTTCATGGGCTTGTTCGGGGCAAACTTCTGCGCGTAGGGGCGCGCGATACGCACCGGCCAGCGCTGGATCATGTTCAGCTCGTGGTCGACGCCGTTGGCGTCGGTGAGCACGGCGACGGTCTGGTCGACCGTGAAGTCGCCGCCGGTGATGCTCTTGATCGTGCCCTTCATCTGCGGGGGCACCATGATCTTGTGCAGGATGGCCGTCGTCTCCTGGACGGTGCCGATCACGTCGCCGCCGGTGACGGCGGTGCCGGGCTGCACAACGGGGTCAAAGTGCCAGACGCGCTCGCGGTTGAGCGCGGGCACCTCGATGCCGCGGGTGATGTTGGAGCCGGTCAGGTCGCGGATCTCGGGCAGCGGGCGCTGGATACCGTCATAGATATTCTCCAGCATGCCGGGGCCAAGCTCCACGGACAGCGGCATACCGGTGGTCTCGACCTTCGCGCCGGGGCCAAGGCCCGAGGTCTCCTCGTAGACCTGGATGGACGCGCTGTCGCCGGTCATATTCAGGATCTCGCCGATCAGGCGCTGCTCACCGACACGCACAACGTCGGAAACGTTGGCATCGGCAAGGCCATTGGCCACGACCAGCGGACCGGAAACTTTTGTAATGGTTCCGCTCAATTTCATTCTTCCTTTCCTTAAAGGATATCGGAGCCAACCGCTCGCTCGACGGCCGCCTTGAGCGCGGTCTGGCCGAGGCCGAGGGGGCCTTCCCTGCCGGGGATCAGGATGATGGCCGGCTTGGGAACATCTTTGAATTTGTCGATCTCATGCTGAAGCTCCTGCGCCAGATTCTCTTCGACATAGATGATGGCGTAGTCCTCAGAGTCTTTCGTCAGGCGGCGCAGCGTCTCGCGCGCCTCCTCGGCATTGGCGACCGGGCAGGCCTCGAGGCCGAGCGCCTTGAAGCCCATGACGGTCTCCGCACCGCCGACAACTGCAATTTTAAGCATAAGTCTCACGCAGCCTTTCCCGGATGACCGCGGGCTGAAGCCCTGCGAGTCTGCCCGTCAGGATCATTCTGGCGGCCGTGGTCTCGTTTTCCATGGCGGCGAGATAAGCGGACACATGCGCCGCGCCGAAGCTGCGCAGCTTGGCCGCGCGGATGTAGTCCATGAGCGCGTTGTCGCACAGCAGCTCAAACGCCGTCAGCGCGCCGCCGCTCATGGCCGCCGCGCCGGCAGCCGCCGCATTGCCCAGCCACGTGTTGCCGTAGAGCGCGGTGAGCGCCTCGGCCGAGTCGAACGCCGCGAGCACGCGGTCCGTGCCGATCGTGCCGCCCGGGATGAGCGCGGTCTTGAGAAAGTCCGCGTCCTTGGCCATGCGGCGCGTGCGCACGGCAGCGCGCAGGTTCGCGCTGTCGATCTGCAGCTGCACATAGCCCTTGGCAAAGCCGCCGTCACTCAGGCCGTCGGCAAGATCGAGCATCTGTGCGAAATACGCGCGGTCGAGCTCAAAATCCGCCGCCTGCGGATTGGTCGTGTGCGCCAAGATCGCGGCGGAACTGGCCATCGCCTGCGCCAGAACGGGCGGGACATCACGGTAGTCCTCCTCGTAAAACGCCGCGTGCAGTTTCTGCGGCGGCACCGTGCCGCGCTGCGACAAAATCGCATCGCACTCCACACCCATTGCCTGCGCTTTGATGAGCGCCTTGGCATTGTGGTAGTCATACTTGAGGCGGAACAGCTGCACGAGCTGCGCCTCCGGGACCATGCCCTCGACCTCATCGAACAGCGCCCGGATGTGTGCCTCGAGCGCAGCGCCGGCCTCCTTCGCGGACAGGCCGCTCAGGTCGCCGTAGCCGCACTCTTCCAAGATCTTCGCCGCTTCGTCGTTGGTGGGCGCATCAATCATGCGCTCCATACGCTCAGCGGAAAGCATTTTGGTCTCGCGGGCTGCCAGCATTGCCGTAATCGCAAGGTAATTCGTATCTTTTACTTTAGACAATTCGGTTCCTCCCTCATGCGGCGCAGCACTCTGCGCCCCATATAGGATAATTCATTTCCCCGCATGGGGCGGGGCAGGTCACGCGCCGAACAAGACCTCGGCAACCTGAGCAGCCAGATCACTGCGGCAGAGCTCTGCGATCGTCTCCACGGCGCAGTTGACCTCAATATCTCCCTGCTGGAGCACAAACCCGGCGCGCAGGTCGCGCGTGGCCTGGCTCATGGTGAGCCGGCCGGGCTTGCCCTGCTGCGCGAGCAGCGCATTGGCAGCGTCCACGACCGCCTGACCGCACGCGGCCTGATCCTTGGCGTTGAACACCAGGGTCTCGGTACCGGTCGTCGCGGCCTGCGCGGCGAGTTTGGCCAGATACGCCACGTAGTCCGCCTGCGGCATGGTGCAGATCTTATCGAGCGCGGCGGCAAACGCCGCGTCGACCATCTCCTGCTTGAGGGCAAGGACGCTCTTTCTGGCTTCCATTTCCGCCAGACGGCCCATGCGCTGCACGCGGTCCTCGCACGCTTTCACACCGTCGCGGACGCGGGCCCAGTACTGGTCCTGCGCCTGTTTGTCATAATCGGCACGGATCTCGGCGCACCTGGCCTCGGCTTCGGCCGCGATGGCCTTCGCCTGCTCCTGCGCGTCCGCCTCGATGCGGCCGGTGATTTTTTCAATACCATTCATAGATCTTTGTTCCCTTCTGTCGGAAGAGGATGGGGATTACTTCAAGCCGTTGAGCATCAGGAAGGATGCCAGCAGGCAGAGGATGGCGTAGAACTCAACCGTGATGCAGAAGATCATGCCCTTGGACCAGTCGTCGGGCTTCTTGGCCAGCAGGTTGATGGACCCGGCGGCCACGCGGCCCTGGGCGATGGCAGAGAACAGGCCGCCCAACGCCATGGGCAGGCAGGCCACGAAATACCGCAGCCCCTCCTGCACGGTCATATCAAAGGCGGTGCCGTCCAGCAGCCCCATGCGGAACACCGCGAAGAACCACACCACCAGGCCGTACAGACCCTGGGTACCGGGCAGCAGCTGCAGCACCATGACCTTACCGGACTTGGAGGGGTCCTGGCTCAGAAGGCCGCTACCGGCCTCACCGGCGATGCCGGTGCCCTTGGCGGAGCCCACGCAGGAGAGGCCCACTGCCAGGCCCGCGCCCAGCAGGGCCAAGGCCATACCGCCGATTTGTCCCAGGAAGGTAACGCTCTGCTGCATTGCAACCAGTTGATTCATATTTTCCAAAGCAACTACTAACAACAGAAGTACAATTTCGCCACACCAATAGGACCAGATACATTTCCTTTTTCCGTAATCAGTAATCCAAGTTTTGGAATCCACGATCCAGAGTAAATTGATGAATATTCCAAAACCAATATAGATGCTACAAGGCACCAACAGAAACAACCATACTCGTATCATCGCCAAACCAGCACTT
>ENA-USUE01001463-USUE01001463.1-human-gut-metagenome-genome-assembly--contig:-NODE-1463-length-10202-cov-4.649284_pt1 | contig 10202 bp, 11 predicted proteins | sample MGYA00250060_ERZ773396 | MGnify/ENA primary metagenome ERZ773396 (study PRJEB29103, sample SAMN06111989) | human gut metagenome | biome: human gut; feature: ankylosing spondylitis patient; material...
TTTCCCTACACGACGCTCTTCCGATCTAGGTCCTCAATACTTAAAGACAATTTACGGCTTAACTCTTGCGTAGATATTTCATTTACCTCGTTTAGCGCATGCCACACTTTTCCTGCGTTTAGTCCAATTCTTCCTTTTTCCATAATCAAAATACTTTTCTAGTAAACGAACTATATTCTTTTTGTTTCCTCTTTCCTACGATTAGTAGTCATTTGTAAAGTTCGCCCTTAAATTTTAGGGAATCAATATCCATTCTTTCGTTTCTATGTTCTATTTTTATTATCTTGAATAATAAGTATATATTAATTCCTATATTTGAGACGAATTACCGATTAGATATGGAAAAGGAAATGCTCACATTCGATATCACGAACGATTTTATCGTCGGAGATCGTATCACAAAAGAGACGCTAAACAAATACAGCAAGCTGCCTCATAAGATAAAGGCAGGTTTGTTTCTCCTTTGTGTAGAAGGTTCCGTGCAGGCTTCTATCAATCTAGCGAAGTATACGATTAACAAATATGATTTCGTGACCTTAGTGCCCAGCAATTTTATCCAGTTCCATGAAATATCGGACGACGCACGTTTCTATTTCGCCGGATTCTCTTCGGAGTTTATGACAAACATCAATTTTATTAAATCAACCATGAGCTTTCTTCCCGTTATCACGGAACATCCGATCATGCCGCTGGAAGAATCTGTAGCTCAATTATATATTGACGGATACCGTTTATTGATACGTGCGCAATCCTTATCCCCGTCTTATTCTATGGTAAATAAAAACCTAGTCATCGCTTATCTCACGATATTCATGCAAGGAACGGCTGAGTTATATAAAAATCATAGCCATTGGACAAATGGAATCCGTACGCGCACCAATGAGATTTACCGTAAGTTTATCCAACTTGTCGTAGAGCATTATACCACCGAGCACAGCGTTTCTTTTTACGCCGCTCAATTAAATTTGTCGTTACCTCATTTCTGCACGACTATTAAGAAAGCGATCGGACTTACTCCCTTGGAAATCATTTCCTCCATTATCACGATGGATGCCAAGGCACAATTAAGATCGACAGACTTAACCGTAAAAGAGATCGCTTTCTCTTTAGGCTTTAACAACCTGTCTTTTTTCAACAAATATTTCAGGCAGCATACGGGAATGACACCTCAAGAATATAGAAGAATGAAAATTCCCTCAAGCACGTAGCCAGCAATCACTTCTTTAGTAAAACCATACCATCGATATCGGGCATCCATGAGCTCCATCCCATCGTGGGAGGATCATACGCAAAAACAGAAGATGCCAAGAGAAGTAAGGCGATTGATATATAGTTTCGCATGGTATAAAATTTTCATGTATAACGTTCTTAATCAAACAAAAATAAGAAAAGTGCATCAGACCGCCAAATCGGGATAAACGAAAAAAGGGAAGTATGCCTTTTTGACGTGACATACTTCCCTCACTTATATAAACTCTGTATTTGGATTACCAGATAACCACCCGATCAGCCGGAGCCATAAACATCGGATCGCCCTCTTTAATGTCAAAAGCGGCATAGAACGGGGCGATATTACGCAAGGCAGCGTTCACACGCCATTTTCCCAATGAATGCGGGTCGATCTTGGTACGACGACGGATCTCCTCGGGACGGATATTTTGTCCCCACAACGTCGCATATCCCAAGAAGAAACGTTGTTCATTCGTGAAGCCATCGATCGGGGCCGGAGTCTCTTTGCCCTTCAAGCTATTCAAATAAGCTTGGTGAGCGACCAACAAACCTCCGTGGTCGGCGATATTCTCCCCCAACGTAAAACGTCCGTTGGCATGAAGCGTATCTATTACGATAATCTGGTCATATTGATCAACCAATTTATCAGCACGCTCCTTGAAACGAACAGCATCCTCGGCAGTCCACCAATCGATCAAATTACCATCCTTATCGTAGTTACGTCCCTGATCATCGAATCCATGCGTCATCTCATGGCCGATTACCACACCGATAGCGCCATAGTTCACCGCATCGTCGGCATCCGGATTAAAGAATGGAGGCTGAAGGATCGCGGCCGGGAAACAGATCTCATTCGTAGTCGGATTGTAATAAGCGTTCACGGTCTGCGGATTCATATGCCAACGAGACTTATCGACCGGCTTATCCACGTCCGCCAATTGATAGGCCATATCGAAGATGTTAGAACGGCGAACATTCGCCCAATAAGAATCGTCCTTGATCTCCAAGCCACTATAATCACGCCATTTGTCCGGATAACCTATTTTCACCGTAAAAGCGGCCAATTTCTCCTGCGCTTTCGCCTTAGTCGTATCGCTCATCCATTCCAAGCCGTTGATCCGCTCGCTCAAAGCAGTCTGCAAATTCCCCACCAGCGTCAACATCTTTTCCTTGGAAGAAGCCGGGAAGTATTTCTCTACATACATCTCGCCGACGGCCTCGCCCAACGCACCGTTTACTGTATTCAACGAACGCTTCCAACGAGGTTGTTGTTCCTGCTTTCCGGACATTACCTTTCCATAGAACTCAAAATCAGCGTCTACAAAATCATCACTTAGGTATGGAGCCGCCGCGCTCAATAAATTAAACGCCAAATAATATTTTTGCTCATCGACCGTCGTATTCCGCAAAGCCTTATTCATATCCTTATAGAAGTTGATTTGCTTCGCGTCCAACTCTTTCAGCCCGGCTAATCCCATGGATTCAAAATATACATCCCAATCCAACGGAGACTCTATTTTCTTGAAATCCTCGTAAGGCAATTTATTATAGTTTTTCTGGGAGTCACGCAAATCCTCACGGCCATAAGAGATCTCGGCGATAGCCTTCTCTATTTTCATCACGGCATCCACCGCCGCATCCGCCTGTTCCGGGCTTGAGCCGGCCAATGTAAATAATTTATTTATATAAGCCCTGTAAGCATCACGCATCTTGGCGGAGCCTTCATCTTCCAACAAATAATAATCCCGATCGCCCATTCCGATACCAGCCTGATACAGCTGGACGATATTCATGGCACTATTCTTCTCGTCAGCGTCCACGAACAAAGCGAAGAACGGAGCCATGCCTTCCTTATGAAGCGTAGCCACCATCTTAGAGACATCCGATTTCGTCGCCAGCGCATTGATAGCGGCCAGTTCCTCTTTGATAGGAGCCACTCCATCGGCATTCAACTTCGTGCTATCCAATCCCATCGCATACAAAGCGCCGATCTTCCCGGCGACACAGCCCGCCTCATGGGGCGTAGCGCTAAGTTCCTCGATCAATACCCGGAGCTGCTCTTGGTTATTCTCTAGTAATTGGTCGAAAGTTCCGAAACGAGCGTATTCCGGTTTCAAAGGATTATTCTTAATCCATCCACCACAAGCGTATTCATAAAAATCCGTGCCTGCGGCAACCGTGGTATCCATATTCGCAGGATTAATAGCAGCGATCTTCACTACCTCTTTCTGAGGAGTGTTACAACTCGCTAAAGCGACTATCCCAGCCGCTAAAAACGGAAACATTTTTCTCTTTCTCATTTTGTTTAGTCTTTTGCCTTAAAACCTTACAAAGATACGATAAATACACAAAAGAAAAACATGTACGTGTTTCTTTTAAAACATGTACGACTTTTTCCAAAAACATGTACGTGTTTCTTTTAAAACATGTACGACTTTTTCCGAAAACACGTACGTGTTTTTCGAACGATAAAAGGATTCATGTATTCAAGAATAAGTGTATCTTTGCCAACAAATCATTTATATCATGAAGAAACTAATAATCAGCGTTTGGGCATTTATCGCCCTTCCCTTATTCGCTCAGCGAGACGCGAATATCCGTATTTATCCGGAGCAAGGTAACCAACAGATCAGTAAACATATTTACGGGCAATTCGCCGAACATCTAGGGAGTTGTATCTACGGTGGCTTATGGGTGGGGCCGGAGTCCGACATCCCTAATACCCAAGGATACCGTACGGATGTCTTGAACGCGTTGAAGAAACTACAGATCCCGAACTTACGTTGGCCGGGCGGTTGCTTCGCCGACGAATATCATTGGATGGATGGAATCGGCCCCAAGGAAAATCGCCCGAAAATGGTGAATAATAACTGGGGAGGGACGATTGAGGATAATAGTTTTGGAACCCATGAGTTCTTGAATCTATGTGAGTTATTAGGTTGTGAGCCTTACATCAGCGGAAACGTGGGAAGCGGTACGGTTGAGGAAATGGCTAAATGGGTGGAATACATGACCTCGGAAGGAGACAGCCCAATGGCCAACCTACGCCGGAAAATGGCCGGGATAAGGCATGGAAAGTCAAGTTTTTCGGCGTTGGGAACGAGAGTTGGGGATGCGGGGGCAGTATGCGACCGGAATATTATTCCGACCTTTACCGTCGTTACTCTACGTATTGCCGTAACTATGATAGCAATGTCTTGTTCAAGATCGCCAGCGGTGCCAGCGATTATGATTACAACTGGACCGAGACGCTGATGAAACAAATCGGCGGACGCATGGATGGTATCTCTTTACATTATTATACAGTAGGAGATTGGAACAATAAAGGCTCCGCTACCGATTTCAACACGGAGGATTATTACTGGACCTTAGGAAAATGCCTTGAGATAGAGGATGTCGTTAAAAAGCATATCGCTATCATGGATAAATACGACCCGAAGAAAAATATAGCCCTCATGGTAGACGAATGGGGCACTTGGTGGGATGTGGAACCCGGTACGATCCCCGGCCATCTGTTCCAGCAAAACACGATGCGCGACGCTTTCGTAGCCGCTCTTACCCTACATGTCTTCCACAAATATACGGACCGAGTGAAAATGACCAATATCGCACAGATTGTCAATGTATTGCAGTCCATGATCCTCACGAAAGGCAAGGACATGGTGCTTACGCCTACTTACCATGTGTTCGAGATGTACAAGGTTCATCAAGACGCTACCTTTTTGCCGATGGATCTAATCTGCGACAAGGAGAAAGTAAGAGACAACCGGGAAGTGCCGGTCGTAAGCGCCTCCGCATCCCGGGACTCGCAGGGTAAAATCCATATCTCGTTGGCGAACGTAGATCCCCGGCAAAGCGAGAACATCCATATCGACCTGCAAAACGTAACGATAAAGAGCGTGAACGGGCGTATCCTGACAGCGTCCTCCATAAACGACTATAACACATTCGATTCGCCGGAGAAGGTCAAGCCGGAAGTTTTCAAGGGAGCCAAGGTGGAAAAGGGAAAGTTAAGCGTCAGCCTTCCTCCCATGTCGATCGTCGTATTAGAAGTTTTATAAAAAGACGGACAATAACATGGCAATGTTTCTATAATTATTAACTTTGCCCGAAGAATTAAAAAACACATTAAAGAAACGCATTATGAAACCTACATTATTTGTATTGGCAGCCGGAATGGGTAGTCGTTATGGAGGATTAAAACAATTGGACGGCCTAGGTCCCAATGGCGAGACCATCATGGACTATTCTATTTTCGATGCTATTCGTGGCGGGTTCGGTAAACTTGTATTCGTTATCCGCAAATCTTTCGAGAAAGACTTCCGTGAGAAAATCATCTCCAAATATGAGAACCATATCCCGGTTGAAGTCGTATTCCAAGACTTGAACGATCTTCCGGAGGGCTTCACTTGCCCGGAGGGACGTGAGAAACCGTGGGGAACCAACCATGCCGTATTGATGGGCAAGAAGGTTATCAATGAGCCTTTCGCCGTAATCAACGCCGATGATTTCTACGGACGTGACAGCTTCGCCGTATTAGGCAAGCAATTGTCTGAGATGGATGGCAAGAAGAATGATTATTGCATGGTAGGCTACCGTGTAGGTAATACGTTGAGCGAGAGCGGTTCCGTGGCACGTGGTGTTTGCGCCACGAACGAGGAAGGTTATCTGACAGGCGTCGTGGAGCGTACCGCTATCGAACGTATCGACGGAGATATCCAGTTTGTAGACGAGAACGGAAAGAAGGTCGTATTGGAAGAAAACACGCCGGTATCCATGAATATGTGGGGTTTCACTCCCGATTATTTCGAGTATTCCGAGGAATATTTCAAGGAGTTCTTGAAAGCGAACATGGGTAATTTAAAGAGTGAGTATTTCATCCCGTTGATGGTAAATAAACTGATCACGGAAGGAACAGCCCGTGTGAAAGTATTGGATACAACCTCCAAATGGTTCGGCGTAACTTACGCGGCGGATCGTCAAGGCGTTGTGGATAAGATCCAAGCCTTGGTAGACGCAGGCGAGTATCCAAGCAAATTATTCTGATTATAAGGCTTTTATGGCTGATTCCTCAGCAGGAAGTAACAGCCGTGGCCTAAGACTTTTATCGTATCACCCTTGTGAAGCGATCTTTTCACAGAGGTGATACGATCTTTTCACGGGGGTGATACGATCTTTTCACTCCTGTGAAAAGATCAATACCTCCTTATCCTAGCGATATTTTAGACGTATCTTTCACCTAAAAGCCCCGGACAAGTATTCTAATTAGCATACTCCTTATCCGTCACAGCCCGAAGTTGTACGGCATGATTCTCGATCGCATGTTCCGTAACGGTCATACATACGATAGAGCTACCCGGTGTCGCCCCATTCCAATGGCGTACATTAGGAGGTGTCACGATCACATCACCCTTCCGGATCACACGTTTCTCTCCTCCTTCCTCTTGATAATATCCTTCTCCATCAAGTACTAACAAGGTTTGCTCGGCATCCGGATGGTAATGCCAGAAATTACGACTGTAAGGTTTGAATATAAAATGTGCGATCATCGTATTACCAGACTCCTTCAACAAGGAGACATAGACATCCCCCGTATTATACTCCGACGAAGCCTTTGCGTCGGCAGGGAAAATAAAGGTTTCGGCACATTGTTCACCCTCGCTAGAGCTGAGAGCTACAAGGTCAAAAGCTTCTCCCGGGGCTAAGACATGAACACGTTCCGGATTACGGATACGCCCTTCTAGCATTTTAGGGTCAGCATTAAATGGTTTCATATTGGGAGCATCCACCGTTCCCCAATGAGACAGGAGAAGCTGCGCTTTAGGATAAGCATTTGCGATCTTTATGGCTCCCTCCAATCCTATATGCCATGAATCATCCGAGAAATCAAAGAAAATCACGTCCGGGGCAGGTAATTCCAAGAACTCAGGAAGAAAGCGGGAATCTCCCGGTGCCCAAATTAAGCCATCCGGTGTTTTCATGAGGAAACCACAATAATCTTCAACCTTAAATTCATGCGTATATCCCGGATACTCATTTTGCCACGTATGGTAAGCCGGGGTTAACTTGATAGAAATCGGACCGACATTAAAAGTCTCCCCGATACGATGTCCGAAAGAGTTCAAACCCTGTGTTTCCATCAAAGAATCCACGTAGAATGTAGAATGATATTCCCGGCATACAGAAGACATTTCCGTACAAGTAGGAACACTGTAATGATCATTGTCGCAATGAGTAATCAATACCGCATCCAAATGGGGAACATCTTTAGGGGCGATCGGCATATTTATTAACAAAGGCATATCAAATCCCTTCAACATAGGATCGACCATCAAACACGTACCACGGCTATTAATCAGAAAGCCAGCGTTCCCCAACCAGCGTATAACCGTATGCCCGGTTGGCTCAAAAGCCTCTTTGCCGAAAGGTTGTGATGCAGGAGGGATGGCTTGACCCTTTTCATTATAAGAAAACTGAGCCTTTATGTTTAAGACAATCCCCCCTAAAATTAAAATAGCTAAGATACTTGCTCTCATAGTATATTGAATTTAGAGTTTTAAATTTCTATGACAAAATTACCTAGATTCAACATAAAACGATGTGCATATATTACAGATGTTTGTAACGCTATTACGGTTTCCTACCAAAGAAATCATGTTTAGACCTATTCCTTTGATCATAGATATCGATATTTATTCTTATTTTTGTCCATCTAAAACTAATAGAAATAAATATGAGACGGATTCTTACGATGTTGTTTGTTTCGGTATTTATGCTTTCGCTATGCCCGCTGCATGCGCAAGAGACTGAGACATTGGTGCTGATTGATACGGATATGGGTAAGATCAAGGTGAAACTGTTCAACGACACGCCGTTGCACAGGGATAATTTTATCAAGAACGTAAAAGAACACCGTTACGATGGATTATTGTTCCATCGGGTTATCAAGCAATTCATGATACAAGGAGGCGATATCAACTCGAAAGACGCTCCCTTGGACGCGCATCTGGGCGACGGAGATCTAGATTACACCATCCCCGCCGAGTTCGTGTATCCGAAATATTTCCATAAGCGGGGAATGCTCTGTGCCGCACGTACCCCGGATGAGGAAAATCCAGAGAAGGCCTCATCAGCGACTCAGTTCTATATCGTGACCGGAAAGTTCTTTACGGAGATGGAGCTAGATAAGATGACCAAGGAGAAAGGCATCGAGTTTACGCCGGAACAAAAAGAAGCCTACATGCTAGAAGGCGGAACGCCTCATCTGGACGGGAACTATACGGTGTTCGGAGAGGTTATACAGGGTATGAAAGTCGTGGATAAGATACAGTTCGTCGAGACGAACGCCGATGACAGACCCACGAAGAACATAAAGATCAAGTCAATGAAACTCATAGAAAAATAAGTATAAAATGGAAAATCAAGCAACTGAGACAAGGGTGCTTATGCACACCAACAAAGGAGATATAAAGCTGAAATTATATAACGACACGCCATTACATCGTGATAACTTTATCAAGTTGGTACAAGAAGGGCAATATAACGGCTTGCTGTTCCACCGTGTGATCAAGGATTTCATGATACAAGGAGGTGACGTAACTTCCAAGGATGCCCCGATGAACAAGCAACTGGGAGCGGGCGATCTGGGCTATACCGTTCCCGCCGAATTCCGTTACCCGAAATATTTCCACAAGAAAGGAGCCCTTTGCGCCGCACGTACCGGAGACGAGGTGAACCCGGAAAAGGCCTCTTCCGCCTCCCAATTCTATATCGTAACGGGGAAAAAGTATTCGGAACAAGAGTTGAACCAGATGGAAAAGCAACTGGAAGGCCGTCTGAAACAAGAGATATTCGCCCGCCTGCAAAACGAGAACAAGCCTAAGATCATGGAATTCTATCGCAGTGGCAACAAGGAAGAACTGGCGATCCTTCGTGATACCTTGATTGGCAAGACCGAGCTGGAGGCCGAGAAGCGGAAAGACGAGGTAAAGTTAAACCCGGAACTCCGTGAGGCTTACAAGAACGAAGGTGGCGTACCGTTCCTCGACAATCAATACACGGTTTACGGCGAAGTGGTAGAAGGCATGGATGTCGTAGACGCCATACAGTCCTCCAAGACCAACAAGCAAGATCGTCCGACCGAGAATATCGTCATTAACTCCGTAGAGATCTTATAATGCGGTTATCGGCTTCATAAACAGACGAAGGGTTATCGTAAATACCAGTAATAAAAGAGCTATCTTGAGAAAGATCATACATATCGATATGGATGCCTTTTATGCCTCGGTGGAACAACGAGACAATCCGGAGTTGCGAGGAAAACCCCTAGCGGTCGGGCATGCGGAGCAGAGAGGCGTAGTAGCCGCCGCTAGCTACGAGGCCCGGAAATATGGGGTACGTTCCGCCATGGCGTCTCAAAAAGCCAAACGTTTATGCCCGGACCTGATATTCGTACATGGAAGGATGGACGTATATAAATCCGTCTCACGCCAGATCCACGAGATCTTCCATGATTATACGGATATCATAGAACCGCTTTCCTTGGATGAAGCCTTTTTGGATGTCACTGATAATAAACGAGGCATCTCTCTCGCTGTAGATATCGCCAAGGAGATCAAGAAACGGATCTGGGATAATTTGAACCTGATAGCGTCAGCGGGAGTCTCCTACAACAAATTTCTAGCGAAAATAGCCTCGGATTATCGGAAGCCCAATGGATTATGCACCATCCATCCAAGCCAAGCCCTCGATTTCATAGCACGTCTTCCCATTGAGTCCTTTTGGGGAGTAGGCCCCGTAACAGCCCGGAAAATGCATACACTCGGTATCCACAACGGGCTGCAATTACGGGAATGTTCGGGGGAGATGCTTACCCGCCAGTTCGGAAAGGCGGGAATGATGACGATGCAGTAAGGCGCCTTGCCTCCGCGGCTCTCAGCATCTTTCTTGCATTGTGCAATGTCTGCATCGCT
>ENA-USUE01001467-USUE01001467.1-human-gut-metagenome-genome-assembly--contig:-NODE-1467-length-10182-cov-6.560218_pt1 | contig 10182 bp, 8 predicted proteins | sample MGYA00250060_ERZ773396 | MGnify/ENA primary metagenome ERZ773396 (study PRJEB29103, sample SAMN06111989) | human gut metagenome | biome: human gut; feature: ankylosing spondylitis patient; material...
GGCAGTTGTTCAGCAAGGTATGGATGCCGTGGACCACCCGGACGCTCAGGCCCTTGTTTTTCAACTGGATGTGCTGGTACCGCTGCACCCGCCCGTTCTTCTGGAGATCGTTGTAGAACTTCTGGATCTGGATCGTGGTGAGCTTGTCCAGCTTGATATCTCCCAGTTCGGGGATGATGTGGTTATTGATGTAGTTCAGATAATAGTCCTTGGTGTTCTCCCGAAGCCGGGGCTCGGCGTAGACCTCGTACCACATCAGCACCCAACTCTTTACCGTATGGGTGCCACTGCGGTTCATGTCCAGCCTCTGACTGTCTGCGATGGCCTTTTTCAGCTTCTCTTTGACCTCCGCCTGGGTCTTTCCCAGAACATTCTTAATTTTCTGCTTCCCGGTCGCCGGGTCATAGGAGGCCGTGTAGAACCCCTCCCACCTACCATCCTTCCGTTTGCGGATGCTGCCTTCTCCGTTGGCACGTTTCTTTCCCATTGGTTATCTCCCCCTTCTCGCCAGCTCACAGGCCCGCTGTTCGTCCTCGTTTTCAAAGTTGTACGGCGGCTGGTCTGCCAGCAGCTCCTGTTGGATACCCTGGGCCAGACGGTAACCGGAGATGAAGCTGTTGAGACACGCTTCCTCCCGCAGAGCATCTTCCAGATCTGCCATCTTCAGGAGCAGCTTCCGTTCCGGCTCATCCAGCAGACGGGAGAGCTGCCTGTAGGTCCGTTCGATTTTCCTGTCCAGATACTCCGCCCTCCGGGATGTCGTCTCGAACCTGTAGCAGAGGGCTTTCATATAATCACGCATGATGTGCCACCTCCTGTCAGCGACACACAATACCATGCCCTGACCTCAATAGCCATCCCAACCGGGCAGAGTTATCAATTTGTTAGCAAATTCAGGACCGCTTCCGAATTTTCGGAAGCGGTCCTGAACTTTACACTCACATATGAAGTCTCAGTGATAGATGCTGCTGTTGCTCCATAATCCGTCGATGCACAGGGATCATGATTCTTTCCATTCGGGCAGACAGATAAGTCTGGTAAAACTGCCGCTGCAGTTCATCCAGGAAAGGAACTTCTCTGATGAAAGCTTGCATCTCATCCAGATGGAATCGTGGCATCATGCGCATGACCGCTGCATTGCAGTCCTTGTTTCCAGCTGTCATCAGGAAATCATAGTAGTTGATCTTCTGGTCATTCTGTTTGATGGCAGAAGTCGGGAAGCGGTAGATCCGGGCATTCAGCTCATCCTGATTTGACAAGACCGCCCGCATCACCTGGGCATCTGCCTGGGGCAGCAGACAGCTGCCGCAATCATAGATTGGGGCCAGCGTTGCGGTCTGGGTGTCATCGTGATACAGGAATCCCCAGTTTCCGTTGTGCCGGTCAAAATTCCCCAGAAGCGCGTCCACCACAAAGACATTCCAAAAGTGTTGCAGCACTTCCACAGGATTCACGTACTGCTGCTTTTCAATGGGCAAATTCAAACGGTGATTCGGCATGAGCTTCAATTCGGTATGTTGAACATCTGATGCATCTGTGAACACTGGCCGACCGCATAGTATTATTCTACTTTTATCATACGATAGCCCACACCAATATGTGTTTGGATGTATTGCGGGGACTCCTCTGTTGGCTCCAGCTTTTTCCGCAATGTCGCCATAAATACCCGCAGAGAAGCCACATCGTTATCCCAACTGCGGCCCCAGATATTTTGTGTGAGAAAGGTATGGGTCAGTACCTTGCCGACATTCTTGGACAGCAGGCACAACAACTTATACTCCATGGGTGTCAGGTGAAGTTCGTTTTCATCCAGATAAGCGCATCCCCCGGCATAATCCACTTTCAGGTTACCATTCACAAATACAGAACTGGAGGTTACCATTTCCGTCGTCATCAGGGCGAGTCTGCGCTGCGTCACCCTGAGTCGGGCCAATAATTCTTCAACAGAAAAAGGTTTTGTCAGATAATCGTCAGCTCCGGCATCCAATGCATGAATCTTGTCATTGTCTTCACTTCTGGCGCTAATTACAATGATGGGGGTATTGGACCAGGAGCGTACCGTTTGAATGACTTGAACGCCATCCATATCCGGCAAGCCCAAATCCAGCAAGATGATTTCAGGATTGTGCGATGTGGCCTCCATAATGGCTGTCGAGCCATTGGGCGCTACCACATAACGATAATCATTTGTTTTCAATGTGGTTGTAATGAGATTTTGTACAGATGGGTCATCCTCAACCACTAATATCAAAGGTTTATTCATGAAGTTCCACCTCCCCGGCGGGTAATGTAAATGTGAACACAGTGCCATTTGGCTGATTGTCTGATACGGTGATCGTGCCGCCGTGGGCGGTCACAATGGACTTACAGAGGGACAACCCCAATCCGAGGCTTCTGCGGCTGTCGACCACTTTATTGGCCCCACTATAAAACATATCGAAAATACGGGGTTTCTGCTCATCGGGAATCCCAGGGCCGTTGTCGGAAACGGAAACCGTGACCCATTGCTCTTTTTGATCGGTATGTATTTCAATTACTGAACCGACAGGGGTATATTTGATGGCGTTGTCAACCAAATTGATAATCACCTGAACGATCAGCTTCGCATCAATGTGGGCAAGGATAAAGTCATTCCCGCTGGTCACACGAATGGTGTGTTCTTTACTCTTTCTGTTGATGTGCTTCAGTGCTTCAGAAACGACCTCATCCATGAGTTCGATACTCCGAGTTAGATTGACCTGTCCGCCCTCAATTCGTGTGACCGCCAACAGGTTTTCAACGAGATTAATCAGCCACATGGAATCGTCATAAATATCGGTAAAGGTCTGCTCCCGCAATGCATCATCCATCTTTTTATAATTTGCAAGCAAATTGTCTGCGCTGCCGGAGATCGCTGTCAAAGAGGTTCGAAGATCATGAGAGATTGCCCGCAGCAGGTTAGCACGAAGCTGTTCATTTTGCGCCAGAACAGCCGCTTCCTCTTTTTCTTTGGCGTTTTTGATGTTTTCAAGTGCCAAAGCGCACTCGCCCAGAATGGAGAGGAGTACGCTGTTTTCGAAAGAGTCCAGCGGAATACCGTTCACCGCAATACCAGCCACTCCATATACATGCTGGTTGACCCGAATCGCAAGGTATAAACACTTTGCACTGGATAATGTATCTGTTGTGGCACCGGCGTGTTTATTGTTTCGGAAGACCCAATCGGCGACTGCTTTCTCGTTCTCAGAAATTAAATCTTCCTGAATGCTATTAACAGCACGAAAAACGTTAGGGGTGGCAAGTTCTTTACCATCAGACAGGTAGACGACAATATCTTTTTTCAGCAGCTTCATGAGTTGCCCTGCCGTAGCGGTGATTACCGCATTCTCATCCTGCTCTTTTTGCAGAAGCTGGTTGGTTTCAAAAAGAATCTTTGTACGGTAAGCTGTATGGGCAGATTGTTTCGCATTTTCTTTCAGTCGGGTAGCGAGAGATCCGGAAAGCAGTGTTACTATAAACATAATGGTAAAGGTAACAATATAGTTCGGATCGTCAAAATGGAATGTCAGTCTCGGAGTGGTAAAAAAGAAATTGAAAACCAGCACACTGACAACCGAGGTCAGAATCCCGCACAGTCGGTTGGTAGTGATTACAGCGGCCACAAGTACGCCTAATATGTAAACTGCTATAATATTACTCTCCGTGAACCCAAAAGCGTCAAAGCCACAGCCAATCAGTGTAGCTGCCAGCAATACGACGATACTTTTCAGAACATCACGCAGGGGCATCGCATCTGCCTGCGCCTTACGCTTTTTTTCCTGATAGCTGGTTCCTGTGCTGGCATCCGGTATCACATGAATATCCAGATTAGGTGCGCTGGAAATCAGGCGTTCCGTCAAGGTGGGCTTGCTGAAAATATTCTTTCGTGCAATGGTACTTCGTCCAATTACGATTTTTGAGATGCCGGAAAGACGGGCAAATTCCGCAATCTGATAAGGCACGTCATCGCCATAACTTGTCTCAATCGCAGCGCCAAGTTGCTGGGCCAGACGCTTATTATCCTGCAAACGCTTTTTATCATCGTCACTCATCGCCGCTGTATTTGGCGTTTCCACATAAAGAGCGGTAAATGTTCCCCGAAAGGCTCTTGCCATCCTTGCAGCAGTCCGAATGATTTTTGCGTTGGATGGCGACGAGGAAAGACATGCCAGAATGCGCTCGTCTGTATGGTAATCGCCTCGGCTCTGTACTCTGGCGCTTTCCGTCAGCAAGTTCACCCGGTCAGCGCACCGACGGAGGGCGATTTCCCGCAATGCGGTGAGATTTTCCAGCGTGAAAAAATTAACTGTTGCCCGCTGCGCCTGACCTTCCCGGTACACATTTCCACTTGCCAGTCGTTCCAGCAACTCCGCAGGCTCAATATCCACCAGTTCTACCTGATCTGCTTGATCAAAGGTGGAATCCGGAATGCGTTCCCGCACAAGAATTCCGGTGATAGAGGCTACTGTATCGTTGAGACTCTCGATATGTTGGACATTTACAGTCGTATAGACATCAATTCCAGTATTTAGCAGTTCCTGAATATCCTGATACCGCTTCGTGTGCCGACTGCTTTCGGCGTTGGTATGGGCCAACTCATCCACCAGTATGAGTTGGGGATTTCGCTTGAGCGCAGCATCAATATCAAATTCACGAAGGGTCATTCCTTCGTAAGCAACTTGTTTCACAGGAAGCTGCTCCAAGCCGTCCAGAAGTGCCATCGTCTGGGGTCGGGCATGGGGTTCTATGTATCCAGCAACCACATCGATGCCACGCTCCTTAGCCTGATGAGCCGCCTGAAGCATGGCATAGGTCTTTCCGACACCTGCGGCATAACCGAAAAAGATTTTGAGTTTTCCGCTTTTCTTAGTGGATGCATCGTTACGGATCGCATGAAGAAGCTGATCCGGATCTTGTCTTAGCAGTTCCATTTTAACCCTCCTATCTGTCACTCATGTAGAAGTGATTCCCTTTGTGACTCTTTATGTGCCCTTAATTATAAATCAAAGGGAGTAAAAAAGGTAGAAGAGAATGCGTATCTGTATTAAGGCCGTCTAAAGATGCAGGACTTATTCTTTTTTATCACGAGCTTGTGCCAGAAATTCAATCAGCCGTTTCCTTGTCAGAATCCCGCATAGAGCATTCCGGCCATCAACGATGGGGACAAAATTCTGATTCAGCATTGCAGTTACAACCTGCTCGGAATCTGCATCTATTTGTAACGCAGGGCAAAAATCTCTGCGAACAATGCTGCCAAGCAGGTATCTCTCCTGTACTTTCAAGTCTGTTGTCTGGCAAGCAAGAAGGTGGCGGAGGAAATCTCCCTCCGTCACGCTTCCAATATACTGTTCCTGATCATTCAGTACCGGGACAGCGGTATAGCCATGTACCATAAACCGTTCCAATCCCTGACGAATCGTATCCTTTTCATAAAGAAATACAGTGGAGATTTTGGGAATCATGATTTTAGCTATGTTCATTTCACCCCTCCAGAATACCGTCCAGCATCAGATTGACTTCCAGCACATTGACAGTCTCTTCACCAAAGATGCCAAGGAATCGTCCGTCGGTGCAGTTTTGGATGATCTCACGCACTTCATCTTCAGTCATATCATTTGCCTTTGCAATGCGCGCTACCTGATATTCCGCTGCTGCCGGGGAAATATGGGGATCAAGCCCACTGCCGGAACAAGTAACCAGGTCCACCGGAATGGCCGTTTCGTCCATGTCCGGATCGGCAGCCCGGAGCTTTTCTACCCGCTCTGCCACGAGCTGTGCATACTCCTCGCTTGCCGGAGAGAGGTTGGAGGGAGCGGCGTACATCAGTGCCTTTCCGTTTTTATCCGTATAGGTGGAAACATCAATATTCATAATGCGCCCCCACATATGGGCTTCATCTGTATATTGCTGCCCAAGTAATTCACAGCCATATTTTTTTCCGTCTACTTCAATGATGCTTCCGTTTGCATTATCCGGGAAAATAAGCTGAGCAATTCCTGTGACAACACCCGTATAGATTACGCCGCACAGCAGCGTAAAGATCAAAAAGATCATACCTGCCTTTGGCAGTACACTTTTCATTGTTTTCATAATAGATACCCCCTTATCCGAAGATGGTGAGAAAAATTTTCTGAAGCAATTCCGGTTCCCATATGGCGAAACGCAGTGTATTCACACATAGGACGGCTAAGGTCATTCCAAGAATTCCTTCAAAATATGAGATTGTTTTCTTTGTTATCGCATTCATATTTTGTCTCCTCCTTATACCAGGCCGGTAAACACCAGCAGAACATCAATCAGTTTCACAAAGATAAAGGGAGCCGCCAGACCGCCCAGACCATAAACCAGCAGGTTCCGTGACAGCAGCTTTCCGGCAGAGACCTCACGGTATTTCACACCTTTCAGTGCCAACGGAATGAGCGCGATAATGATGAGTGCATTATAAATAATCGCAGAGAGGACAGCGCTTTGCGGGGAATGCAGCCCCATAATATTCAGAGCAGACAGTCCCGGATAAAGTCCCATAAACAGCGCCGGAATAATGGCAAAGTATTTTGCCACATCGTTGGCAATGGAGAAGGTAGTCAGGCTACCTCGTGTCATCAAAAGCTGTTTGCCGATGCGAACAATGTCGATCAGTTTTGTGGGTGAAGAGTCCAGATCCACCATGTTACCTGCTTCTTTTGCTGCCTGTGTGCCGCTGTTCATGGCAACTGCAACATCTGCTTGTGCCAAAGCCGGAGCGTCGTTGGTGCCGTCGCCTGTCATGGCGACCAAATGACCCTTGGCCTGAAAATCACGAATCATTGCCAGCTTTCCCTCCGGCGTTGCTTCCGCAAGGAAGTCATCCACACCGGCCTCGGCAGCAATGGCCGAAGCAGTAATCGGATTGTCGCCGGTGATCATAATGGTCTTGATGCCCATTTTCCGCAGATCTGCAAATTTCTCCTTCACACCCTGCTTGATAATATCCTTCAGATAGATAACGCCGAGGATCTTGTGGTTCTTAGCCACAACCAGAGGTGTGCCGCCCTTGGACGCAATAGACTTGACAACTCGATCACAGTCTGGAGAATACATTCCGCCTGCATGGGTCACATAACTCTGCATGGCGTCTGCTGCGCCTTTTCGGATTTCGCTGCCGTCAAAATCGACGCCGCTCATACGAGTCACGGCAGTAAATGGGACAAAATGCATATTCTTGTCCTGAAGGCTTCTGCCACGAATTCCAAACTGCTCCTTGGCCAGCACAACAACGCTTCTGCCCTCGGGGGTTTCATCGGCCAGAGAGGAAAGCTGAGCGGCGTCCGCCAGTTCCTGAATATCTACACCATCTACCGGAATGAACTCCGATGCCTGTCGATTGCCCAGAGTGATGGTTCCGGTTTTGTCAAGCATCAGAATGTCTACATCACCGGCGGCTTCAATGGCACGACCACTCATGGCCAGAACATTTGCCTGGTTCAGTCGGGACATACCGGCAATACCGATGGCGGAAAGCAAGGCACCAATGGTAGTAGGCGCAAGGCACACCAGCAGCGCAACCAGAGTTGTTACAGAGGTGGGATTCTCAATTCCTGCCAGTTTTGCAGAAAAAATAGAATAAGTGTAGAGGGAGACTGTTACTAAAATAAAGATAATGGACAAGGCTACCAGAAAAATCTGCAAAGCAATTTCGTTGGGCGTCTTCTTTCGGGCAGCACCTTCTACCATCGCAATCATCTTGTCCAGAAAGCTCTCTCCGGCTTCGTTGGTCACTCTGACAACAATCCAGTCCGACAGTACAGTGGTGCCGCCGGTTACAGCGCTGCGGTCGCCGCCTGCCTCACGAATTACAGGAGCGGATTCGCCGGTGATGGCGCTTTCATCCACAGATGCCGCCCCTTCTACGACTTCGCCGTCTGCCGGAATCTGCTCTCCGGCTTTGACGATCACTAGTTCCCCCTTTTTCAGCAGGGCGGATGGAACCACAGTCACGCTGTCCTTCTCCGAGACAGAGGGGATCTTATGCGCGTCTACGTCCTTACGGGATGCCCGGAGAGAATCAGCCTGTGCCTTGCCTCGGCCTTCTGCGATGGCCTCGGCAAAATTGGCAAATAGCACGGTAAACCAAAGAATCACTGCAATCGCCAGCGTATATCCGCTTGGAGCGTCTTTTATCCCGAACAGGGATACCACCCAAAGGATACTGGTCAAGATCGCAGACGCAAAAACCAGAAACATGACCGGGTTTTTTGCCTGTGTTTTCGGACTCAATTTCACAAAAGAATCTTTAATTGCCCTGCCGAGCATTTTCCGGTCGGCAAAAGCACTTTTCTGTTTTGTACGCATATCTGTAAATCTCCTTTACGCAATGCTGCCAAAGAACTCAGCAAGCGGACCAAGGGCAAGCGCCGGGAAGAAGCTCAGCGCACCGATCAGCAATACCACAACGATCAGCAGGAAAACAAACATTCCATTTGTGGTAGACAAGGTGCCCGCAGTCGTGGCAATTTTCTTTTTCCCAGCCAGGCTGCCTGCGATTGCAAGTGTGCCGATGATGGGCAGGAACCGGGCAAAGAGCATCACCAGTCCCAGGCTTACATTCAGAAATACGGTATTCCCATTGAAACCGGCAAAGGCAGAGCCGTTATTGCCGCCACAGGATGAGTAGGCATACAGCATTTCAGAGAAACCGTGGGCACCGCCGTTATGCAGGCTATCCATGACAGAGGGTACTACGGCGGCAAGGCCACTGCCGACCAGAATTGCAATGGGTGTTGCAAGGCAAACCAGTACCGACCATTTCATCTCATAAGGCTCAATTTTCTTGCCAAGGAATTCCGGTGTACGGCCTACCATCAGACCGGCAATGAACACCGTCAGAATAGCAAAAGCAAGCATACCGTAAAGACCGCAGCCCACGCCGCCGAAAATAACCTCGCCGAGCTGCATCAGCAGCATAGTCACCATACCGGCAAGCGGCGTGTAGCTGTCATGCATGGAGTTTACAGAGCCGTTGGAGGCTGCTGTGGTGAAAGCTGCCCATGTAGAGGACCCTGCAATGCCAAAGCGAGTCTCCTTGCCCTCCATATTGCCGCCTGCCTGTTCGTCCATTGACATATTGACTGCGCCGTTTTGTGCAAGCTGGGGGGTGCCAACCTGTTCAGTGACGGCGATACAGCCCAAAGCAACAACCAGGCAGAGAAACATTGCCATAAAGATCGCAACACCCTGCTTCTTGTTCTTTACTGCAGAACCGAATGTGAAACACAGTGCCGCAGGAATCAGCAGAATGGAAATCATTTCGATCAGATTGGTAAAGGCATTGGGATTTTCCAAAGGATGTGCGGAGTTGACGCCCATATAACCGCCGCCGTTGGTGCCGGTCTGTTTGATTGCGACCTGGCTGGCCGCAGGACCCATCGGTACGAACTGCTCGGTGACGATCTGTGCATCCGAAACGATTTCGCCATCTACAGTGACGGTTTCGGTGTCTAAGTCAATTACCGCATCCTCAAGGATTTCGCCTTCTGCACTGACGGCAATCGGTTCTACAAGGGATACTGTTTCTGCACTTTTCAGGTTCTGGATCACGCCGCCGCCTACCAGCAACAGAGAAATGACCAGATTCAGCGGGAGTAGGATGTGAACCACGATGCGGGTCAAGTCCACCCAAAAGCTTCCCAACCCGGAGGATTTCACCTTGATAAAGCCACGGATCAATGCAAATAGAACGGCGATACCTGTAGCGGCGGAAACAAAGTTCTGAACAGTCAGACCTAAAGCCTGAGTGAGATAACTCAATGTGGATTCACCGGAATATGCCTGCCAGTTTGTATTGGTAATGAAACTTGCAGAAGTGTTAAATGCCAAATCCCATTTCACACCGGAAAGATTCTGCGGGTTTCCGGGAAGAACTCCCTGCAGAAGTTGAAGCAGGAACAGAAAAACAAGCCCGATACCGGAAAAAATCATTACACTTACCGCATATTTTTTCCATGTCATCTGTTCTTCTCTGTCTACACGCGTAACCTTGTAAATCAGGTTTTCGCACGGTGTCAGAACTTTGGACAAAAAAGTTTTCTCGCCGCTCATGACGTTTTTTATGTATGCGCCCAGCGGAATTGCCAAAACGACCAGAATGGCAAGGTATAAAACATACTGAATCATGGTGCTCATGCC